>ERZ773237.2789-NODE-2789-length-11187-cov-3.080219_pt1 | contig 11187 bp, 9 predicted proteins | sample MGYA00580990_ERZ773237 | MGnify/ENA primary metagenome ERZ773237 (study PRJEB29015, sample SAMEA2737749) | human gut metagenome | biome: human gut; feature: human-associated habitat; material: faeces | place: China | collected 2012 ...
TTGATTTCTCGAACAATCTTGCGTCTAAATTTCTTATTTCCGCGTTGTCGTCGGTCGCCGTAGCCACCGCTACGCCTCCTTCCTCCGCCTTGAAATAAGAAAATTTATCCTACAAGATTGTTTCAAGAATCAACTTGTCGGCACACTAGCGGCTGAGGATTCTTTTTTGTATAATAAGAAGCAGTTATGATTTTCTGGAATTGTTATAGTAATAAAATTGTTATGGCAATGAGAGTTGGAAAGGAGACATATTATATGGCTGCAATATATCTGGCACCGTTTTATCTGTTGGTGTGTGTATATATCCTGCTTCGCAGCCTGCACTGGTTTCAGGTATTGCATACGGTTTTTCAGAATGTGTGGGTGTGCAGGGGGATTGGACTTGTATATTTATTTGTAGTGTTTAGTATACTGATCGCATTTATGGCACCTGCGTCAGGATTCAGGAGATTTATGAAGCTTCTGAGTAATTACTGGCTCGGTGTTTTGATGTATACACTTATGACTCTGGGAATCGCGGATGGATTGAGACTGTTACTGAAATATCCTCTTAGAAATTTTGCCTTTCCGGGGCGAGAATTGCTTTTCAGCAATATGGGAACTGCTGTTGTGGGAGCTGTCTGTGCGGTGATCATTTCAACAGTCAGTATTTACGGAGTGCTCAGTGCCGGAAATATACATACAACGAAGTACAATATTTCTGTTGATAAAAAGGCAGGAAATATGAAGGAGTTAAATGTGGTTCTGGCCGCAGATCTTCATCTGGGATATAATATTGGATGCAAGCAGATGGAGCAGATGACAGAGAAGATCAATGAGCAGAAACCGGATCTGGTGGTAATGGCAGGAGATATTTTTGATAATGAATATGAGGCACTGGATGATCCGGAAAAACTGGCAAAGATATTGAGAGGGATCCGCTCAAAGTATGGTGTGTATGCATGTTACGGAAACCACGATATCCAGGAAAAGATTCTGGCGGGATTTACCTTTGGCAGTAAGGAAAAGAAAGAGAGTACCCCGGAGATGGATGAGTTTCTGGAGAAAGCGGGGATTACGCTTCTGAGAGATGAATATGTGCTCATCGATGATTCCTTTTATCTGTATGGCAGACCGGATTATGAGCGTCCCGGACGGGGGATTGATAAACGAAAGACTCCGCAGGAAATCACAGAGGGTATGGATGTGTCACTGCCAGTGTTGGTTATCGATCATGAGCCGAGAGAACTTCAGGAGCTGGCGGATGCGGGGGTGGACGTGGATCTCTGCGGACATACCCATGACGGACAGGTATTTCCGGGAAATATTGTGATCAGATTCTTCTGGGAAAATAAATGTGGTTATCTGAAGAAAGGAAATATGCATAATATCGTTACATCCGGTGTAGGGCTTTTTGGACCAAATATGAGAGTTGGGACTAAAAGCGAAATCTGTGATGTCAGCATATGTTTTAACTGAATCAAAAAGTAAGTCCCCGGCTTCAACTGCCTGTTGATTTTTGCGGTTGGAGCCGGGGACTTGTCTGTTTTGTTACTCTTAATCTGAGTTTATGCTCAGTCGAGAGCTTTCTCACTTATTTCTTCCAGAAGGTCTTTTTTCAGATCCCAGAGTTTCTGAGAAAGGTCTACATATACTTTCTGAGGATTTACGAAACGTCTGGATTCATCCCAGAGAGTATTCTGCTCTTTCTGGCAGTATTCGCGAAGCTCCATAACAGATGGAGATTCATAGACCCGTTTACCTTCTCTGATGACAGGAACGAGAAGTTCGCGTACTTCATAGGTTCCGCCGAGAACTTTTGTCTTTTTCCAGGTATCGATTGGATCAAAGAGAACCATGTTCTGGTCTGCATCAAGCTTTTCATCAGCAAGGCAGATAAGATCTGCCCTGATTTTTCCGGTTTTCTTATTATAGAGACGATATACGGTTTTATTTCCAGGGTTGGTTACTTTCTCTGTGTTTTCGGAAAGCTTGATCTTAGGTGTAAATTCGGTACTGTCTGCATCTTTGACAGCAGCAAGTTTGTATACACCGCCGAATGCAGGATTATCGTTGGCAGTGATCAGTCGTGTTCCGACACCCCAGGAATTAATCTTGGCATCCTGAGCCTTCAGGCTCTCAATGAGATATTCGTCCAGATCGCTGGAAGCGGAAATAACTGCATCATCAAATCCGGCAGCAGCAAGCATCTTATATGCTTCTTTGGAAAGGTAGGCAAGATCACCACTGTCGATACGGATACCGTATTTGGTAAGCGAAATACCTTCTTCGCGCATTTCCTCAAATACACGAATTGCATTTGGAACACCGGATTTCAGGACATCATAGGTATCTACCAGTAAGGTGCAGGCATTCGGATAAAGTTTGGCATAGGTTTTGAATGCGGTATATTCATCCGGGAAGCTCATGATCCAGCTGTGTGCGTGAGTTCCAAGGACCGGTACGTCGAACATTTTGCCTGTGAGAACACAGGAAGTACCGGCACATCCACCGATGATTGCGGCACGTGCGCCAAAGATACCTGCATCCGGTCCCTGGGCGCGACGCAGACCAAATTCCATGATCGCATCACCCTTTGCAGCATAGCAAACGCGGGCTGCTTTGGTAGCAATGAGGCTCTGGTGATTGATGATATTCAGGATTGCTGTCTCTACAAGCTGAGCTTCCATGATAGGTGCTACAACTTTGACAAGCGGTTCTCTTGGGAAGACAACTGTTCCCTCAGGAATTGCATAGATATCACCTGTGAAACGGAAGTTGCTTAAATATTCAAGGAAGTCCTCTTCAAAAGTATTCAGGCTTCTGAGATATTCGATATCTTCATCTGTGAATTTAAGATTCTCAATATATTCAATCATCTGTTCCAGTCCGGCAGTGATGGCAAATGCACCTCCGCATGGATTGGTACGGTAAAACATATCGAAGATAACAGTCTGGTTTGTTGGGTTCTTAAAATAGCCCTGCATCATAGTAAGTTCATAAAGGTCTGTGAGCAGAGTAAGATTATTAGCTCTCATATATAGCTCTCCTTTTGGGTTCATAATAATATCTCGGGTGTAACTGTTTATCGCAATTTACAGATATCAGGCCAGGGCTGAATAGCTTTTGACCTCAGTATCATAATATATAGTCTGGAGAAATTATTATTAAGATTTCCTGCTGCTTTGATCTCTATAGCAAGTTTCTAGTGTGCCGACAAGTTGATTCTTGAAACAATCTTGCGTCAACCTGTCGGCACACCAGTTACGAGAATTGTTATATTTAAGAAAGAGTATATCAGAAGCAGCAATAAGTTTTTATTGATTATAGCATAATTTTTCCCGGAGTACATAAAAAAACTCCGGGAAATAGGCGGTATTTTCATGTTTTTGAAGAAAAATAAAAAAAATTAAAAAAATTTCAAAAAAGGGGTTGCATTTTTTGAAAGACTATTATATAATACCAATTGTCGCGAACGAAGTAGCGAAAACAAAACATAAAGGGCTATCGCCAAACGGTAAGGCAACGGACTCTGACTCCGTCAGTTCAAGGTTCGAATCCTTGTAGCCCTGCTACATGAGGCACCTCGGTATGAGGTGCTTTTTTGTGCTATAAGAGAAAATGAAATTTTTTGGAAGTGAAAGGTAAGATTAAGATGGAAAATTCGGGTAAAAAATATCAGATAGATACAGAAGAAAATAAAATGTTCTTAGGTGAATTGCAGAAAAATCTTTTAAATTTTGGAAAAGGATTTTTATCACCGGGAGGAAGTGCTTATTTCCTTGGGGATGATGGAACACCATGGAAAGACAGAAACAGAGAAACATGGATCACATGCCGTATGGTCCATGTATATAGTATGGGAATCATGCTTGGGGATAAAGAAAGTCCGGCACTGGTCCATGGTGCTGTACATGGATTACTGGAAGAACTGAAAGATCGTGAAAATGGAGGATGGTATCCGGGAATTACACCGGATAATAAATTCCTGCCAGATAAACAGTGTTATGCTCATGCATTTGTTCTTCTGGCTGCTTCTTCTGCTTTGCTGGCAGGAGAAAAAGACGCAGAAATTCTGCTTAAAGATGCATTGGAATTATTTGATAAACGGTTCTGGGATGAAAAACAGGGACTTACTTATGATACCTGGAATACAGAATTTACAGTTCTTGATGATTATCGCGGTCTTAACGCAAATATGCATACAGTAGAAGCGTTTCTGGCAGTAGCAGATGCAATAAAAGAAGAAAAGTACAGAATACGTGCAGGAAGAATTATAGATCATGTTATTGGATGGGCAAGCGCAAATGACTGGAGAATACCTGAACATTTTACAAAGGAATGGAAAGCTGATCTTGATTGCAATAAAGAATGTCCTGCTGATCGTTTTAAACCTTATGGAGCAACACCGGGCCATGGAATTGAGTGGGCCAGATTGATCGTGCAGTGGGCATATTCTTCTTATAAAGATACCCCTGATTCTGCAGAAGTATATTTAAAAGCTGCAGAGAAACTCTACAACAGAGCAGTTGAAGATTCCTGGAATGTGGATGGAAATCCTGGAATTGTGTATACGACTGACTGGGATGGAAAACCTGTTGTTCATGACAGAATGCATTGGACATTGGCAGAGGCAATCAATACATCAGCAGTCTTATGGCATATAACTCATAAGCAGAAATATGCAAAAGATTATGAAGAGTTTATGAGATATCTGGATGATAAGGTATTGGATCATAAAAATGGTTCCTGGTTTCATCAGTTAGATGAAAATAATAATGTGATAGGAACAGTATGGCCGGGAAAATCAGATGTATATCATGCTTTTCAGTCAACCTGGATCCCATATGGAACACCATATATATCAATTGCTTCAGATGTAAAACAGTATATGGAAGTATGCCATCAATAAAGTAAGTGTTTATTTGTACCCGGCGTACAAGATTTCTGTAAAATGCAGCCAGAACCTGACGGAACAAGGTTCTGGCTGCATTTTACTTCAGGATGATAAAAAGAATGATGTGGGTAACTATTTTTTAATCTCCGGCTGGAATTCTTTTACATCTTTGGCAATCTCGCCGCTTAACAGGAGCATGCAGATCAGGTTCGGGATAGCCATCAGTGCGTTGGCGATATCGGAGAAGTTCCATACCAGAGCTCCGGGACCACCGGAAACCATGGCTGTGGCAACACCGACGATATTTCCGGTACCGATGGTGGCTGCCAGTGCGGTTGTCAGTGCGGAAAAAGGTGATACATCTCCCTGTCCGCGGCTCTTGGTGCGGGCTTCCTTGCTGAGTGTGCTTTTCAGTGCATAGCCAAGGTTACGCCATGTAAGAAATCTGGTGCGCACAGTCAGGAAGATACCGGTTCCGACCAACAGGATCAGCATCACCGGTCCCCAGACAAAGTCATCAATTCTGGTAACAATTTCTTTATAAAATACTTCGAAGATTTACAGAGCTGAATATCCGTAGCTGCTGACAATGGCATCGATTTTTTGCTGCCTCTGACACATTGGACATTTTGTAGATGAATAGGAATGATAGTCCGGTATATCTTTGGTGTTAAAAATAGAATATACAGGGAGAGAAGCCACGCTGTCTACTCTGCTGAATATGGCTGCGATACCTCTGATAGTGCCTCCGTAATACAGAATGCTCTCGATTGCTTTGGACAAAGTAGAGCCTGTGGTAATCGAACCATTGAGGATCAGTACATTTTTGCCCTTGATCATTGGCTGAAAATTATCACGGAAGATAATCTGTCCGGAATTGCTGGATTCAGGAGTAATCACGTAGATCGTCTGATGAGCATTCAGGGAAAAAATGCCGGCTTTGGTAAGTTCTTCAGAAAGATATGCGCCAATTACTTCCAGTCCGTCCATACAGATAATGGTATCAACAGGAGTAGATACTTCATAATTAGCAGCCAGTTCGTGAGCAATATTCTGTGCTTCGGCAGTTCTGGATTTCATAGTTGTAAGATCCAGATAGTGAGTGATATGTGACTGAGATGTGACGAAATGTCCGGGAATTACCTTCAGCTGAATGCGGCTGTCACCACGGGCGTAGATTTTTGTCATGTTTTCCAGATTCATAAGAATACCTCCCTCGTTGAAAAAAAACGTGTAACTGTTCAGTAGCTTTGCGGTTAGCAGACCATTGAACAGTTATAAATCAGTACACTAATCTTATACAACATTGTAGCATTGTTTTGCCGAAAAATAAATAATATTGTACAAAATCAATAAAAAATTATGCGATATGTATGAAGATTGTTAATAAAATACCAAAAAACATATAACGATGGTCCCCTGGTGCGTTGATGGAAGTATTATTTACGAGGGTTGCTATAGATTGGTTGTGAGTTATGGAGAATGGAATAAACAGTGATGGGTGTGGAAATGGGAAACAGAAGAGAATATTCTATAGAAGTAATATATGTGAAATGATATAATGATTTTCAGTCTATTATTGACTGTCAGAAAAAGAGAAAAGATGAGATAAAAAATGTATACAGCAGAACGAATAGAAGAATTGGATGAAAATAGGAGCCTGATAAAAGTGACAGATTAACAGCCTGATATTTTGACTGCGAAAAGTGAATAATCATAAGAAAATCTTAAGAATTTGTCCCTTTCATATTAAGAAGCTTCGATTATTCTAATATCAGAAATACAAAATAAGAAGCCGGGGTGTCTGTACATGAGAGATTTCAGACTGGCATTTCGGATGATGAGGGAGGTGTATAAAGTGGCGAATATTCTTGTCTGTGATGACGATAAAGACATTGTAGAGGCAATCGGTATTTATCTGGAGCAGGAAGGGTATACGGTCATAAAAGCCTATGACGGTGTGGAGGCGATTAACGTATTGCGCAGTCAGCCGGTGGATCTGCTGATCATAGATATTATGATGCCGAAGCTGGATGGCATCCGGGCTACTTTGAAGATAAGGGAAGAGAATCCTCTTCCGATCATTATTCTTTCTGCGAAATCAGAAGATGCAGATAAGATCCTTGGATTAAATGTAGGGGCAGATGATTATGTAACCAAGCCCTTTAATCCCCTGGAACTGGTGGCAAGGGTGAAATCACAGCTTCGAAGATATACAAGGCTGGGAGCAGCAATACCTGTGGAGAATGCTCATATCTACGAGACAGGAGGTCTGAGCATAAACGATGACCTGAAGGAAGTCAGGGTAGACGGTGATGTGGTGAAGCTGACACCCATTGAGTACAATATCCTGCTTCTGCTGATGAAGAATCAGGGAAGGGTATTTTCCATTAATCAGATTTACGAAAACATCTGGAATGAGGAAGCAGTTGCTGCAGATAATACGGTGGCAGTGCATATCCGGCATATCAGAGAAAAAATTGAGATTAATCCAAGGGAGCCAAGATACCTGAAGGTTGTGTGGGGACTTGGATATAAGGTGGAAAAAATTTAACCAAATCAAGTAAGTCCCCTGCTTCAATTGCGAAAAGCAATAAGCAGGGGTAGGGACTTGCTTGTATCAGGAGGGGTGCAAGCCCCTTCTGATAAGCTGCGAAGCAGCTATTTGGTTATGAGCAAGTAGCGAAGGCGGATTGCGAATATCCTTTGACTAAAGTAAGTATCCTGTTTTCAATGTGAAAAATGAGCAGCGAAGGGGACTTATCTTGAGTGGGTTAAACAGGAAAAATAATTAACATGAGGAGAAATGGGATGGAACAGCCAATTTTAAATTTACAGCATCTGACGAAATCTTTTGACGGGAAAAAGATTCTGGATGATCTGAGTATTGATATCGGAAAAAATGAATTTGTGACATTATTAGGTCCTTCCGGCTGCGGTAAGACAACGACACTGCGTATCATCGGCGGATTTGCCACACCGGATGAGGGAAAAGTTATTTTTGAAGGACAGGATATCACAAATCTGTCTCCAGATAAACGTCACATCAATACCGTATTTCAGAAATATTCTTTGTTTTCCCATATGAGCGTTGGAGAAAATATTGCTTTTGGACTGAAATTAAAGAAAAAAAGCAAATCTTATATTCAGGATAAGATCAAATATGCACTGAAACTGGTGAATCTGGATGGCTATGAAAAGCGTAAAATCGATGCTTTGAGCGGTGGTCAGCAACAGAGAATCGCCATTGCCCGTGCCATTGTCAATGAGCCGGAAGTATTACTTTTGGATGAACCTTTGGCGGCACTTGACCTGAAAATGCGTAAGGATATGCAAATGGAGCTCAAAGAAATGCATAAATCTTTGGGTATAACATTTGTTTACGTCACTCACGATCAGGAAGAGGCATTGACGTTGAGTGATACGATTGTTGTGATGAGTGAAGGAAAAATTCAGCAGATCGGTACACCGATTGATATTTATAATGAACCCATCAACGCTTTTGTTGCCGACTTTATCGGAGAAAGCAATATCCTCAATGGTACCATGATTCATGATAAGCTGGTACGCTTCTGCGGTACGGAGTTTGAATGTGTGGATGAAGGATTTGGTGAAAATGTTCCGGTAGACGTAGTCATCCGTCCGGAAGATCTTTATATTTTCCCCGTTTCGGATATGGCGCAGTTGGTAGGCGTGGTAGAGACTTCTATTTTCAAAGGTGTGCATTATGAAATGACGGTGATGTGCGGCGGATATGAATTTCTGGTGCAGGATTACCATCATTTTGAAGTAGGAGCGGAAGTCGGACTGCTGGTGAAGCCGTTTGATATTCACATCATGAAGAAAGAGCGTATCTGCAATACGTTTGAAGGAAAATTGCTGGATGCCACTCATGTGGAATTCCTGGGCTGTAACTTTGAATGTACTCCGGTGGAAGATATAGCTGCTGATACGAATGTCAAAGTAGAGGTAGACTTTGAAAAAGTGATTCTGCAGGATAATGAAGAAGACGGAACGCTGACAGGTGAGGTGAAATTCATCCTTTACAAGGGCGACCATTATCATCTGACCGTATTGTCAGACTGGGACGAGAATGTATTTGTAGATACGAACGATGTATGGGACGACGGAGACCGTGTAGGTATTACCATCCCTCCAGATGCCATTCGTATAATTAAAATAACCGATTAACAGGAAAGGAAGTGAATAAGAAGTTTATAGTCTTTTTGTCATCACGTAAGAGTTGGACTCTCCCTTACATTATTTTTTCGGCGATCTTTGTGATTATACCGCTGTTTTTAATTGTCGTATATGCCTTTACCGATGATAGCGGTCATTTGACACTCGCCAATTTTCAGAAGTTCTTCGAACATCCCGAAGCAATCAATACCTTTGTGTATTCTATCGGTATTGCCATCATTACCACCCTTGTTTGTATTTTGCTGGGTTATCCTGCAGCATGGATATTGAGTAACAGCAAGCTGAACCGTTCTAAGACGATGGTCGTACTGTTTATCCTGCCGATGTGGGTAAATATTCTTGTGCGTACCCTTGCTACGGTTGCCTTGTTCGACTTTTTTAGTGTACCGTTGGGCGAGGGAGCATTGATATTCGGTATGGTATACAACTTTATCCCCTTTATGATTTATCCTATTTACAACACGTTGCAGAAGATGGATCATAGTTATATTGAAGCCGCACAAGATTTGGGAGCCAATCCGCTGCAAGTCTTTCTGAAAGCAGTCCTTCCGCTTTCCATGCCGGGTGTGATGAGTGGAATTATGATGGTGTTCATGCCGACTATATCTACATTTGCCATTGCCGAGTTGCTGACGATGAATAACATCAAACTCTTTGGTACAACGATTCAGGAAAATATCAATAACAGCATGTGGAACTATGGAGCGGCACTTTCGCTTATTATGTTGCTGCTGATTGCTGCTACTTCTTTGTTTAGTACAGACGATAAGGACAATTCAAACGAAGGAGGCGGGCTATGGTAAAGAAAATATTTGCGCAGGCTTACTTGTGGATATTGCTGTTGTTGCTTTATTCTCCTATCGTGATTATCGTTATCTATTCTTTTACCGAAGCGAAAGTGCTGGGCAACTGGACTGGTTTCTCCACAAAACTTTATACTTCGCTTTTCACTACAGGCACGCATCATTCTTTGATGAATGCATTGATTAACACGATTACTATTGCTCTGCTGGCTGCAATGGCATCTACCTTGCTGGGTAGTGTGGCTGCTATCGGCATCTTTAATCTGAAATCCCGTTCGCGTAAAGCGATTAGTTTTGTGAATAGTATTCCTATTCTGAACGGAGATATCATCACGGGTATTTCGCTTTTCCTTTTGTTTGTTTCTTTAGGAATCACACAAGGATACACAACCGTAGTGCTTGCTCATATTACTTTTTGTACGCCATACGTTGTTTTGAGCGTTCTGCCTCGTTTGAAGCAGATGAACCCGAATATTTATGAGGCCGCTCTTGACTTGGGAGCGACTCCCATGCAAGCTTTGTGGAAAGTCATTGTTCCGGAGATTCGTCCGGGAATGATTAGTGGTTTTATGCTTGCATTGACCTTATCCATTGATGATTTTGCCGTAACTGTCTTTACCATTGGTAATCAAGGTCTGGAGACGCTCTCTACTTATATTTATGCTGATGCCCGCAAAGGAGGGCTGACCCCTGAACTTCGTCCGCTTTCCGCTATTATTTTTGTTGTGGTGTTGGCGTTGCTTATTGTGATCAATCACCGGGCAGGGAAAGCGAAGAAGAAATAATTATTCAATATGCCAATACACTGATATGCTGATTGCATGGCGGCACGTTTTCTGTATTGGTATATTTGTACATTGTAAAATTATTAATTATGAAAAGAATAATTCCTGCTATCCTGTTGTTGCTGAGTTTGACGGGATGTTATAATTCCGGCGAGCCTCGCGAACGGGTTCTTAAAATCTATAACTGGGCGGATTATATCGGGGATGGTGTGCTCGAGGATTTTCAAGCATATTATAAAGAACAGACAGGCGAAAATATCCGCATCGTTTATCAGACATTCGACATTAACGAGATAATGTTGACCAAGATAGAGAAGGGACATGAGGATTTCGACGTGGTCTGCCCTTCGGAATACATTATTGAGCGTATGTTGAAGAAGCGCCTGCTTCTGCCTATTGATACGAATTTTGCCCATTCTCCCAACTATATGAAAAATGTGGCTCCGTTCATACGGGAGCAGATTAATAAATTGAGCCAGCCGGGTGAAGAAGCCAGCCGTTATGCGGTATGCTATATGTGGGG
>ERZ773237.2812-NODE-2812-length-11102-cov-2.991853_pt1 | contig 11102 bp, 10 predicted proteins | sample MGYA00580990_ERZ773237 | MGnify/ENA primary metagenome ERZ773237 (study PRJEB29015, sample SAMEA2737749) | human gut metagenome | biome: human gut; feature: human-associated habitat; material: faeces | place: China | collected 2012 ...
CGCCTCGTCGACGTTTACCAACGGCTCGAAAAGGAACTTCCAAGAAAGAACTATTGGGAAAAATTTATCTCCTGAGTTGTCACAGAACAGGAGGCTTGCTCACTAACTACTATGTATAACTTAAAATAAATGATTATGAGCAAGATTGATTTTTTAAAGGAACAGATTATTGAATCACGCGATTTTGTAAACCGTCTGGTATCCGAACTCCCGGAAAGTCTATGGTACACTATCCCCCAAGGCACTGACTCCAATTTTGCATGGCAGATCGGACACCTGATTATCAGTCAGAACTTCCATGCCATAACCTGCATTACAGGAAGAAATGAAGAAGTTTACAAACTCATTCCGCTTATTGATTACATAAAGATCTTCAATGGGATGGGGACCTTACATCGCTCCGTTGAAGAGAACTTAATCCCCACAACAGAGCTAAAAAAGCAATTAGATACCGTTCACGAGATTTGTATCCGCAACTTATCCCTGCTGGACGACCGTATCTTATCGGAGAACTTAGAACCTATTCCTTTCAAACATCCTGTTGCCAATAATAAGTATGAGGCGCTGTCCTGGTGCTTCAAACATGAGATGTGGCACAGTGCCGAAATGGAAGCGATAAAACGGGCATTGGGGCATCCTATCAAATGGATGTAATGGCATCAGCCTCAAGAGCCAGTTTTTCTTTTGGATAAATCAATAGAATACCTGAAAGGAAACTGTTGTACACTGGGGTTACGGAGACTTTTGACATCCTCTTGAAAGTAAAAAAAGAAAGCTTTATAGGAAAAATAAAAGAGTAAGAAGCTTTTTAATTCAAGAATTTACTATATTTGTGCTGCTGTTAATCGGCAAGGGGTATCCCTTCTGTTCTTTGAAATAAAATATCGAAGCGTTCAGCTTTTTTGCGTTCTAGAAAACTACCAATTTTCGTTGTGCCTTTGGCATAACATACAACACGTGAAAAATGACTGAACGCCTGCGTCTCTATAGGCGTGGGCGTTCCTTTCATTTGTGTTGTTGGGATTGGTAGTTCCTTCTAGAACATTTGAAAGTGTGACGTTCCACGCTTTTTTTGTATCCTTTTGGCAGCAAATTAGCATCAATATATAAAAAATAAAATACTCAAAGGTGAGTCAAATCGGGCCATGTGGAAGCCGGACGGCCGAAAAGTCGCAAACGCAACGCAATTGCATTGCTACTCACCTTTGACTATTTAAATTAGACCTGAAAACTTCAGCTCTGGTATACCTGCAAGCAAGGTAGACGGGAGGATGTGTTTTTACAGACACATCCTCCTTCTTCTGAGTCCCAGGACAAATAAAACATCTCCGCAAAATTGGTATAACAAATCTGTATACAATACTGCAATTCAAATCCCCATATATTTGCAACAAACCAAACAAACTATATAAGTATGAAGAACTTGGTATCTATTTGCACGGATTTGAATTAGTTGACGAGGAGACGAGTTAACAAGGGAACGAGGCTGTCTTTTTACTTTAAAAGTTATACAGCAGTTCTTCCAACGTAACACCACTATCCGCCCCCATCTTCTCCATACGGATACGTTTCAGACGTTTCTTCACAGAATCCCGCTCCAAATGCATCACCTGCGCCATGCCCGACTGGGATAATTGCATTTTCACCATACAACAATAACGCAAATCATCTTTATTCAGACTCGGATAGGTCTGTTGCAGGCGTTTCGTGAAGTTATTGAAGATGATGTCGGCATTCTGCACAATATCGTCCCAGTCTTCATCGGAAAGAATCACATTTCCCCCTCTTTCAATTTCCTGCACCACCTTCTGGCTGAGTCTCCTGAAAAAAGTTTCTTTCAGCTTAGCTTCCTTCTGCTCCAGCTCCACCATGCGCCGGAGGTTTTCGGAAGTGATCTCACGTTGCTGCGCCAATTCTTTTTCCTTTTTTACAAGCTGATGCTGCTGCGCCATCAGATGGTTGCGGTTACGGCGATAGATGAAATATACCGCACTTGCCACCCAAACCAGCAACAGAGAGATTGTAGTCATCCAATACACATTACGCTGCCTTTCCGCAGCCCGGGTACGCCAATACAGGTTTTCTACCGAAAGCTGTTCGTGTTTATAAAGCTCTTGCAATGCAATGGCTTCCTCAGTATGACGATACTTGCGTATGGTATCGGACAACTCAATGAAGCGCTGTAGCATAGGATAGGCATCTGAAGCACGGCCCATCTTATGATATATTTTCGCCATATTATTATAGGCGTCAGCCACCGAAGAAGGATTTGGGCTGGAGATAACTTTCTGAAAATAGTGATATGCCGAATCATATTGTCCCAGTTTCCCAAACAACTCCAACTTTGCCCCATAGAGCGAAAGAATTCTCACAGTATCCTTAGCCGGACGAAGAGCTATTGATTTATTTATATAATCCAGTGCTTTGGCAGGCTCTCCTTGCTGGGAATAGATACTACCCAGATTTGTATAGATGAAAGGAAGCTGCCGAGGAACAGAATCGGCTAAAGCCGCCTCATAGGCCGCCTGAGCATAATAAAGGGCGCTATCCAATTGATTCAGAAACAAATATCCGGTAGAAATATCGCACAAGGCCATATTCTTATAGAACATATTTCCCAAATCCAAAGCCGCTTTCAAGGCTTCTTTGGAATAACGCACCTTGCCGGAATATTCTTCCTGATTCAGGCAGACAACTCCCAACCAGGTATTCACCCGGTAGAGCTGCTCATGATTACCACTATTTTGCAGGAAAAGCAGAGCTTTCAGAAAAGATTGCATGGCATCGCTCATCCGGTTAAGCCGTCTGTCCAGATGTGCTTTGCAGTAAAGAGCCCGTTCGGCATAAAGAGAATCGCCCGATTGGCTGAAATATTTAATTGCAGGTAGCAGCAGGGTATCTGTAGTTGCATTCAACTGTTGCTTCCTGTGGACAGCCTCGGACATCAGTAAGGCATAAAGTGCATAATCGCGTTTCGATAAGTTATGCAACGGTTCTTTAATCTCATTCATCACTACTATGGCACTGTCTGTCTCCTTTTCCGCCATCAGCTTCTCCGCCAAGACCACGCGATTATCAGGTCCACAAGAAACCAACATACCGCCCCACAGGATTATTCCTATCAAACTCTTCAATCTCATCTTCAATATCGTGTTATTCGTACGAATCCATCATCACTTCTCCAGTCTCTCCATGAATCAATATCACTCTGGCCATATCCGGCTGAATGGAATCGCGTATATCAATCTCCCACACCGGAATACCTTTTTGCCCGTCTATATACTGATTTACACTGACGTGGGTAGTATCTGATAAATTAATATTCCTCAGTTTGGCAAAGATATGAATATTCCTCTATGTATACTTAAAAGCTTTTTCACTATTTTCGTGCAAACAAGAATCAGACGCCTGTGCCTGCTCATCTTCAGGAAAACGAACTTCTACTTTTTCCGACACTTTTGTTGCAGTCACCAAGTTAATCTTCCGTATTACTCCCCATCCCAGCCAGCCGTCCTCCAACTCTATTTTAAGATAGATGCCTCGTTCACCACTGAGCCGATATGCAGAGTCAATGGGCAAGTAGATGCGAGTGTAACGGTCACCTTGTATAAATATCTCCCCGTAAGAAAATGTATTCAGTAACCATGCAGCAGAACGTGGATTGTGACTCTTACGCGTCCGGTCGTGGGGAGCGATATTGACAATTATATACTCACGGGTCTGTACCCCGGAAGTAAAGCAACTGTTCAGCCAGAACAGAAAAACCACCAGTATATTGGTACACAACCCTACTACGGCAGCTCCACACATAAAAGCATAGACAAAGTTTCTCCAATGATACCATTTCCCTGTACTTCTCTTACGGGTATACGCCATCCAACTGCACATCGTTATCGCCATAAGCACAGCAACAATCTTCTGGTTCAGCCCTAAATAACCACCGGAAGAAAATGCGGTATGCATCAACATCTCTTCTTCCGTATGCCACACCCTGCAATGTAGAAGGAAAAGAAAGACGAAAACAGGCACTATGATTTTCCATAGCGCCACTTTTTTCTGCGTATCAATCGTTTTCCGCATCTTTAAGCATCTGCCTAATTACATCCGCATGATCGAGATAATCGTTTCCTGATAAGGTCAGGACATTGGTCAGACCGATAATATTGCTGTCAGAATCGTAAGAAGTCAGTAAGCAATACATCTCCTGCCCTAATTTATCCTCTTCCACATGAATCTGAACCGGTGCGCTGTATGCTCCGGGCAACTCTGCCAAATACTCAAAGTCTTTTCTGAGAAACGCTTCCAGGATTCTGTTTATATCGGTTTCATCGCGCTTGAACTTCTTCAAACCCACCTCTTTGATCTTACCCCCACTCTCGCTATTATAATAATCGAAATTGCTCAAATACGCTGCAAGCAGGCATATTAATACAGCAATTACTCCGACCGTCCGAACCAACCAACCCGCTACAGGGATAAAACCAGGAAAAATAACAATAATAACAGCGACTACAGCCAATCCATAATAAAGCATCGGCTTAACATTGTTCTTTCTTTTTTCAAATTTCACCGGGTTTGCTGCATAGAATTCACCCATATAGCTTGGGTAGAGTTTTGTTTGATTTTCCATAAATATTACTTTTTATAATGATTAATAATAGTTCCATCTTTCCTGGTTATCGTATGAAAACAAAAGTAAAAAGTAACCTGTAAATAATGAAACAATCGTGGGGGATAAATGAAGGGGACAACCCACAAACTAAACAACTGTTTTTCAAATAATAACTCGATAGAAAGGATAGACAAATAAGGGGACATTTGCATAAAGGAACTGATTCCATCAATAGCTTTTCATAAAGAACCAATGAAGGAGCAACATTACCTGCTACCAGACATATACTTTCTTGCTTGTCCCCATATTTTTATAATTACTACTATCTGATTCACTTTCCCGAACCGGATAACATCTTTTTCAGGAATCAGATATTTTCTCCGATTCATCTGCAAGAAAAGCAACTTCCTTTATAACTTGTATTCCAAAAAAAACGGGATAATGAAATTTATATCTCATTATCCCGGTATTTACATTCTTAATTACTAATGTTTCATTCTTCCAGCATCAGCCCCACACCTTTCACCGTTTTAATGCTGACTGATGAATCTTCAGCTATCAACTTACGGAGTTTCGTGACGAATACATCCAGGCTGCGGGAAGCAAAATAATCATCTTCCGTATTCCAGAACTTATCAAGAATGGCTTCGCGGCGTACTACATCTCCTCTGTTCTCACAAAGCATTTGCAACAGTCCTGCTTCACGGGCGGTCAATGTCTTGTTTTCACCGGAAGAATGTTTCAATATGGCGTGCGTAGCATCAAGCACATATTCCTTTCCAATCTTGTAACATTCGCTTTCGTCCTTACTCTTTTCACCTTTGGAGAGTTTCAACAAAGCATGAATATGGGCATCCAGTTCTTCGGGAATGAAAGGTTTCTTGATATAATTGTTGGCTCCCAACTCATAGCCTTTCAATACATTTTTGGGAGAAACCAAACCGGAAGAAAAGATTATAGGCGTCTCTTTATCCACCTCACGGATACGCTTCACCATCTCATAACCATCCATGATAGGCATTTCTATATCCGAGAGAATGACATCGGGACGGTGTTCCCTCCACATTGCCAATCCTTCTTCACCATTGGCGGCTGCCAACACTTCATAGCCCTCTATGATATCTTCCAATCCGCTCTGAACGATGTAACGCAGGCTGGGATCGTCCTCAACTAACAATAACTTTATTGTATCCATGTCTTTGATATGAATTGTATTAACTTCCAGTTGTATGCCACAAAAGTAATAAATTATTCGTTAACCCGAAGATAACATTGCGATATCATTCATTCTTATTGCTCCTACCCTGCCTTTACAACATCAAAAATCAGGATTATATGGTCATGCCAAAAAGAATCAGTACTTTTGGACACCAAACTAAAAGTAATTACAATGAATAAAATCATTCTTATTCTGATTACCGCAAGCATGTTCTTCACAAAAGGATATGCCCAGCAGGCAGAAGTCCTTACGTTGGGAGTCTTCCACTTCGAATTTCCCAATCTGGATGTGCAACAAGTATCCGAAGAAGACCAGATAGATGTACTATCTCCTCAATATCAAAAAGAGATAGAGTTAATATCCAAGAAACTGGCACAATTCAAGCCGGATGCTGTTGTCATTGAATGGCCTTTATACAAACAATCAGAGATAGACTCTCTCTATAACTCATACCTTACCGGCAAGCATGAGTTGAACAGAAACGAAATTCAGCAGTTAGGTTTCAGAATAGCCCGAATGTGCAATGCCAAGATATACTGTGCAGATGCTTGGGGAGCACACACTACCCACATAGAGAAACTGCTGGATGATGATGAAAGTAATGAATATCTGGCTTTTGAAGAAAGCTTCTCAAACTCTCCCGACTCTGCTTTGTACTATGAAGATGAACCCATATTCAAGCAGCAAGGGATACTTGCACAACTGATACATCTCAATGATCCGGTACGTATCAAGAAAGATTTAGGAAACTATCTTATCAAGCATTTCAAGTATGAATCCGTCAAAGGCGATTATACCGGAACAGACTTTGAATCCGGAAGATGGTTCAACCGGAATCTAAGGATACTCAGGAATATCCAGCGGATTCCCGATGCCGCTGGCAAAAGGATATTGGTTATCTTCGGCGCAGGACATCTGAACATCCTGAACTATCTGTTTGAATGTTCGCCCGAATACAAACTACTGAATATAAACGATTACCTGAAGTAAATATCTGCTTCTTCTATTTTATCGGAAATGAAAACTTTGGCGGTCTAATCGTAGGGCCGCCACCAAAGTCACCGCCGCCACGATTATCAAACACCGCACTACGCAGAATCTCGTATATTATTCCGCCTACATCCAACCCCAGCTTAAACTTCTCGAAGCGATAATAAGGTATCACAACGGGAGCCGTCTGCCAACCTCCACGCATGGCATCGTAATAGCGCTGGGCACCTACCTCCACACCAAAACGTTCGGACATATCAAGAGACATCGTAGCACCATAACTATTAGTGCTCATCCCATAAGAATTACCGATATCATACGAACCGAAGACATTGAAGGCAACCCGGTCAGAAGCACGATAAGTCAGCCTGCCCGCAGTACTGAAAGCTTGCCCGGTGATGTGAGACATATTTATCTTCATGGCATTGGCACGAAGTTGCAATGATAGCCGATCGTTAAAGATATGCTGATATCCTAACGAAGCATTATTGAAACGCCCGATGCCCGGAACACTGGTCTGGCTTCCGGAACCGAATACCGCTCCATGAGGAAATTGCCTTAATACACCTCCTGTGCTATAATCGCCCCGGAATAGTGGAGAAGGATTTATATGATAGGGGATACGGAGTTCCTCTTTCAAGGAGAAAGAAGGTAAATCACCTAACTGTATAGGATTAATCAAAGGATATACAGTCTTTTCGGGAAGCAGGTTGACGGATGGAAGCTGAAATGCAGCTTTCGGCTTTATCAACATGCTATCAAGAGTGAAGCGTGTACTATCTTCCTGTGCAGAAAGCAACTGCAAACCAGAAATGAACAGAAAAAATAATCCCCAACGAATTGGGAGCCAAGATATGCCAACCCTGCGTGTCATAATCTACCTCCTTTGTTTTTTACGGACTCTGTATACAAAAATAGTAAAAGCCTATCTGAATAACAAATAGTTGAGCACATTTCATCTTTGCCAGCAGGCTTTTTTAACGCAAGGGGAATTGTAGCGTAAATTCACTGTAACTCCCTTCCATACTTTCTACCTTCACCATACCACCGTGGGCACTCACCACCTGCAACACATAATTCAATCCTAACCCGAAACCTGATGCACCCGTCTTACGACTGCCGGAAGCAATCCTCTCGAACTTATTGAATATCTTATGTTGTTCGCTCAAAGGAATGCCAATACCGTTATCATGCACTCTAACAATGGTTTCATTCTCTGTCTTTTTACCTGAAAGAATAATCAGAACCTCTTCATTAGAGTATTTAACGCCATTGTCCACCAAGTTGGAAAGTATCTCACGCAGACAGAAAGCATCCGCATAAACACTACATCCTTCTTCACAATCGATATCGAAATGAATCGTCTTCGCTGCTTTCAACTGATACTTTTCTGCTATATCCCGTAACAACGGCCTTAAGGCAACTTCTTCTTTATGTAGTTCCAATTCCCCACGATCTATCTCTGTCAGCATTACTACGCGATTGGAAAGTGTCAACAGATGTTCGCACTCATCTCCCATCACTTGCCTGTAACGGACCAGCTTCTCAGGCTTATCCGCCAACTTACCACTTGCCAAGATATGCGCTCCCATCATGACAGACTGCAACGGTGACTTCATATCATGTATCATGGAGTAAGTAAAGTCCTTCTGAAACTGTTCCAACCGACGCTGTACCCGCAACATACGTATCTGAAAGAAAACACAGAGAGATACGAAAAGGAAAGCAATAAGCAGCGGCACCTGCATATACCATGTGGTACTCATAATAGTACGTTGTGGTGAACGAACCACAGCAAAGATGCAACTCGTACTATCCTTATCCAACGGAAACAACCGGGTAGTAATATCCCCGAAGTCAACATCCGGACTACCAGTATAAAGTACCAACTCCTGGGACGGATACCTGATCCAACGGATATCCGCCCTATCCGGAAAGCCTGTTTCCAAAAGCTGTTTCCTGAAAACACTGTCGGCAAACTGCAAGGAGAACGGAATGGGCACACGGCTACGCAGACTAATCGTATCCTGTATATCATAAGCCATCTTCATACGGAAGCCTTCATCAAACTTATTGTAAAGATGCCGAATGGTAAGCAACTGTATCCGGTAGCGATAACCTTTCTCCAGATATACCTTATAAAGCTCGTCCATCATACGCAGCGGATAAGGGAGAAATTCTCCCGGCGAGCTATCCCAATTAAAATCAGGGTTAGCCTTAGTGAAAAGCGGATATCTATGTAAGTCTGCCTCCCGGTAGAAAGCCTCTTCCAATTGCTCCTCCGCCTGATACCGTATCTTTTGAGATGTAATATAATACAAATATCCCGACCAGACAGCCAGCAACAGGAATACTCCCGCCAGGCTGACTATAGAAATTGCTTTAAGAGAAATAGGCCTGCCTGTACTTCCTTGCCGGATTTCTGCTTTGGCATGTGCCAGAGTAGCATTGGTTCTCTCAAAGAGTACGTTGCTTTGTGCCTCTATCTCTTGCCAGTTTTCTGTGGTTATCAAGTTCTTCATCCGGCTGACGGGATGTTTCATTTCTTCGGCCAACGTATAGAAGTCCTGTTGTTGTTTCTGCAAGTCATGCCGTTGACGGAACACCGACTTCATTTGTACAATCAAGGCATAGACAGCCGTACCCAGCAATAGCCATGTAATGAATGATAGTAACAGGAGTCTCTTCTCCATCTCCTTGGCAGGGAAAGAAAGAATGGCACGGACAGCCTCCCCACGGGATTTAAAGGTGAAAGCTGTTTCGGAAGTAACAGCGGCAAAGTTACGGTTACTTACCTGAGGATTGGTAGTTGCCAGCACCTCATTTGTATTTACATTAATTCGCTCCACGGTCAGCGTTCCATCCATGTCTAACTTCCGCAACTTATTGTGCAACACGCTATCTATGGTGGCTAACGGAATTTCTTTTATTCCATACACCCGTTGCAAAGCCTGTGCCACTTGCTGGGAAGTACGCTTATTCCTTTCATTCCCATCAATCCGCTTGTATTTAGGATTGGGTGCATACGCTATGATAGCTATTGAATTATCAGGATAAGGAAGGTTGTTCACCAAATTATCCACTGTCTCCGTGAAAGACATCCAAAAACACTTGTTCAGTAACTTCTCCGCTTCCTGCATCTGTGCATGGAAAGCATAAAGCATTCCACCCAACTGTATCAACACAACAGCAATCAGACTCACCAGTGAAAGAGAGATGACAGTACGTAATTTCATCTTATCCGTTTATATTCGCCTGCAAAAATAGCAAATAACTATGGATCACGGAGTAATGTACTACTTTTTATATGCGATGAGAATGCGTTCTTTCCAACCAATGGCAAGGTACGATGAAAAGAAACGAACGGAAATCAGCATCTCACTGATTAAAAGAGGAATATAAAAATACATACAACTCTAAAAAATACGAAGTCGCTCATGTATGTAACTTTCGGAATAAAAACAAAAAATTCCTTTTACCCACTCCGATATAAAAGTAATCTTCATAGAAAAAAACAAAAGACTGGATACCTCCCAATTCGATTATTTGTTATATTTGTGCAGTCGTAATACGACTACATTTTTTACATATTGAAAAAAAGCGTTTAGCTGATTTCTGTGCGAGGTAAAAGTCGAAATTCACCATATGCATAAAGAAACAGACTATACGCCTTATCGCTATATGCGGTAGGCGTTTCCTGTTTGTGCATAAGGGCTTCGACTCCCAACCTCGCGGACAGGCAAATGCCTTACCGCTTTTTTTATGCTTATCAGTTTGCACAAGACGCAAGTTACAACTGTATATCAAATGAAGAAAGTTATCCGACAAGATATGATAGGTTTTCGTTAAACCCTTTCTTTTAACCTCAAAGGCAAGTCAAATCGGGCAGATGTGGCTACCGGACGGCTGAAAAGTCGAAAATGTAGCATCAAGATGCTACTACTTGCCATTGACAAAAGATAACAACGTATTATTAATGCAAATCAGGAGTTGAATTTGATTCATAATCCCTACAGTAACGAATCAAACAGGTTCGTGTACCTATTGTCTCGTCTCCCTTCCATAATTAGTGTAATTAATCGTATCTTATGAATGCCAGTTCTTGCCAGTTAATTGGCAAAACTCTGCCACCATGCTGGCAAGAGTTTGCCACCGCATTGGCAAGACCTCGCCATCGTGCTGGCAAGATTCAGGCAATTATAATAATCTAAACGGAAAAAGAAGGAATAAAAGAGTGATAAGGTGGTAGGGTGATAGGGTGATAAAGTGGCTGCGCTATAT
>ERZ773237.2815-NODE-2815-length-11084-cov-2.315169_pt1 | contig 11084 bp, 7 predicted proteins | sample MGYA00580990_ERZ773237 | MGnify/ENA primary metagenome ERZ773237 (study PRJEB29015, sample SAMEA2737749) | human gut metagenome | biome: human gut; feature: human-associated habitat; material: faeces | place: China | collected 2012 ...
AGAAATCAACTTCTTTTGCAAGAAGATCACTGATCATAACTGCAGCCGGTGTCTCGATCATTACACCCTGCTCTACGTCATCCTTAAACGGAATGCCCTGCTCTGTCAGCTCTTTCTTCATAAATGCAAATTCATCGAAAGGAACCCCCGCCATCTCTTCTTCCATATACTCCAGACTGTTTTCAATTTCTTCCCAAAGCATTTCATTTTTCTGAAATTGAAGTTGTATTTTCTGCTCTGTTTCCTGATATTTTTCTTTTTTCTCCTCTTCCTGCCTCTGTTTTCCTGTAATATTCTTTTTTAATCCTTCTAGTTGACTTTTAATTTCAACTTCCCTCTGCTTTAATTTGACCGTATCGCTGTCAGACAATGATTCCTTTTCCGCCTGATCTTCCGGCGTCGTATATCCCATAATATCCTGTGTGAAATTTTTCATAAAATATCTGGAGACACCTGTATTTTCATAGAGTACTTCACTCGTATCATCCCTCGCAAAATTCTCTTCACTTCCATCATTCAAATTCAGGATTCCACAGTTCACACAATACTTGATCACCTTGATCAAATGTCTTCGATACTGATATACTGTCCAGTCAATCTGCTCCTCCCTGTACTGCCCCTGTATATATTCTGTCAGCTCTGAAAGTACAAATTGCTCTTCGGCTTCTTTTTCTTCCAGAAACATTAAAATCATACAGAAAAAAACATATTCTATTTTCCGGGTAAATTCTTGAATTCCCATCCAGTTCTCCGGTGTCGCCGGCATCTTTTCCACTTTTACAAGATAAGGATTCACGATTACCTGATACCCCAGCTTTTCCATCAAGAATTTCTTAACCGTTCCTAATTCATCCTTTATCTGATAATATAATTCTTTTTCCCGACTCTTCAAAATCCAACGCCGTTCCAGCAGAATTTCCAATGCTCTCATGACTTCTTTTTAAATTCCCTTCACTCATTTTTCTCGAATACAATCACATATGCCGGCATTTGCAGATTACCGTCCGATGATTTCAAAATGCAGATTTCCTCTGTATCCGACTTTTCCACACGATAAACCTGCCCATCCTCTGTTTTCCCCTGAAGACTTTTATTCTCCAATGCTTTGGAAAGCCATGTCAGAAATACATCTCTTACATGCGGCTCTATCTCGGGAAGCTTTGCAAACTCCAGACGATTATCCTGAATATAACTTTTCAAGATCCTGCGTTCTTCCTCTAATCGCTGAATCGTAGCAAGCCGCATTTCTTCTTTTTCTTTCGAGCGGTCAACAATCCCGCTTCGTTTTGCTTTTTCTTTATATGTACGAATCCTCGGCGTCACAGTCACGATATACGGTTCTTCCTCGAACACGCCGCTGTTGATACTCTCGGTCTGACGCCACGGAAGCCCTTTTAAATGCAGCGGCTTTTCAATGCCAAATACAACAGCGGCCAATCTGCGCGCCTCAAAAATATTCTTACATTTTGAAAACATCACCGCAACCTTATGATACTCTTCCCGCCGATTCGCCCCCGCATTGCTCATTTCACTGATTCTTGCCGCATACCTTGTAATCTTTCGTATGATCTCATTCGTTGTGTCAAATACCTTTGCCGCCTCAGAATCCTTTCCGTCTGTTCCGGTAAACCATTCCTCCAGACTCTGCCAACGGCCATATACTTTATCTGCAATCAAATCTTCCTTCACTTCCACATCGATTCTCGGAATCAACAATTCATACTGTATAATTTTTTCCAGCAAACACCTCAAAACCTGCCTGTCCGTATTCTTCAGACATTGTTCTATAAATGCGGCATTGACCTGCAGACTCCTCACGAAACTTCTCAAATACTCGATCAAACGGTCTTTGAACACAAGAAACTCTGTCGTTTTCATCATTTCTTCCGCTTTTACACTGTTCAACTCCCGCATATAATCCTGATAATTCTGATTCAATCGTATAAAATCATTATTCAAATCATTCCACCATGCATAGATATGCTCCTGATCTGCTTCTGTAATCTCAGAAATCTTGCGCAGATTGATGCGAAGTCTCTCCAATAATGTAGGTTCCAACGAAGAACTTTCAATAAACAGATTCTCTACCCGGATAACCATTCGCTCAATTTCTACCGTAGCTTCAGACAACTGATACCGGAACTTTTTATTCTTAAACTCCTCGATAGTCGCAACCTTTCTCGTATCCTGAATTGTTACCAGATTCCCCCATGCAGTCAAAGCCGCCAAGTCCTGCTGACACTGCTCAGGCGTATATTCTCTAAAGTATGCATCTTCCTTTAATTCTTCATATACCTCTTCCTGATACAGCCAATACTTCAGCTTTTCATATTTCAAATAAAAAAGCCGCATGATCGGACGATACCTGTCTGTATTATCCACATTCAGATATTTTGCTTCCGTCATCGGCTTCCTCACCGTCTCCTGTATTCTCATAACTTGTCGTGCTCCTTTGAAATATGATGATTCACTGCGCCTTAGTTATCAGCGTGCTACCATATATGTATTATATCAAAGACGAGAATAAAATCGAAGATTTTATTTATAATTTTCCTTAATAATAACTCATTTTTAAAAACTCCCCAGAACCGGAGTCCTGAGGAGTTGTAAATTCTTTTGAAATTGTACGTTCCAAAAACGTATGATTAACGTTTAGGTAACTGGGAACGCTTGATTTTACTGGGTTCTTGGAATGTGGTGTTGCAAACACGTTACAAACGCAGGGCTTCTCATTACTCCTCAGAGCACCTCATAGACTTCAATTAAGAAATCTGACAGCAAGTTCCTGAATAGCAAGTATTGGACCTTGTGCATATGTTTCTTGGAGATACATTCTTTCCAGACGTTCTGTTTCTTTCGTCAAAAAAGAAAGCATTTCTACATCTCCTCGAAATCCAATTACTAAGCACAACATAGATTTGAAATATTCATTCCGAATATTAGAGTATTCTTTCATAAGCCAATTGCAACAGTTTTCTTCACAGTACAAGAAAAAATAAAGCGTATTTTCTCTAAAGATATCCTGCCCGTTTTTCATAGTTTTTTCTTTTATCCATGTCATCAGCACTATTTCGTATTCCAATAATTTTCCTCTTAATCTGCTTCAGTTCCCTCCTGATAAAGGCTTTCGCTGAAATCGCATTGGCATATTCAACAGCTTCAGACTCAAGATATGAACTATATTCAAATTTAGCTGCCGAGAAAGGTATATCTGGGTGTTTATCTAAAAATTTATGTACTTCTTTTTTGCTAATGGTTGTCATAATGTTTCGAAACCTCCTCCAACAATGACAAATCACAACATCTTTCCTTTATTTTCTTGTCATTGCCATTCAATTCTTCATCTTTCTTAAAAAGAGTATCTCTTAATCTTTTTGCTGTCAACTGAATTTGTTCCCGATCAGCTTTAATACACTTATATTGATTTTGAAGCAAACGCTGATATTTTGAATCTTCCATTGCATCAATATCAATAAGAAGTAATGCCGATTCCACAACCGGTATCATATTATTAAAGTTGATTGCACCATATATTCCCTGATTAATTTTCCTAAAATCTTTTGTGTTCTTCATTTTACGATGCTTTTCTTTGGGCGATGTAAATGGTGTATAATATTTTATTCCATCAATCTCAAGCACCACGCCTACATACGGCCGCTTTCCCTTTTTATTATCTACAACTTTTGCATCATATTTTTTCAAATAATTAATGTATTCATCTTTGATATTATAAAATTTCATTTTTCCTCATCTGTCAAAAAAAGAGACGACTTCACTCGCCTCTTTTTCAGGTTCTCTCTTTATGGTGGAGACTCACCGCTTTTTTAGGTTCTCTCTTTATGGTGGAGACTCACCTGCTTTTTTAGGTTTCCACTTTATGGTAGAAACTCACCTAAGACAATTCTTTGTCTATAATAAGTATATGCAACTCTCCCTAAAAAATCAATATAATTCTATAATTTTTCAAAAATATAAACCTCCCAAGGAGCATTCCCTGAGAGGTTTGTAAAATCTTTTTGAAATTGTACGTCCCGAAACGTATGATTAACGTTTGGAGAACTGCGGAGCTCTACGAGCTGCTTTAAGACCGTATTTCTTACGTTCTTTCATTCTCGGATCACGAGTTAAGTAACCTGCGCTCTTAAGCACCGGTCTGTAATCAGCGTCAGCCTCAAGGAGTGCTCTTGAAATTCCATGACGGATTGCTCCTGCCTGTCCTGTATAACCACCGCCGCATACATTAACAATCACATCGAATTTATCTGCTGTTCCTGTTGCATCCAAGTCTGCATATGCTCCCCATTTAGCACGTACGGAAGCGGTAATATCACCAGCGCCATTCTCGATACTTTCATTATATAAATCTTCGCACATGGCTTCTGTATATAGATATGGTGCGGTAGTGCTGAGTGTAAAGTAGTAAGAAGGTGAGGTCCCTTTGTTTTCTTCCTGTTGGGCAAAATTCTTTTCGTCCCAATTGATCTCAAAGATGGATTCATTACTGTTTCCTTGAGTAAAGATAGTGATCCACTGTTCAGGAACTGCCATGAATACGGGGCGGCGTGTAGCTGTCGCATTAATCAGCTGATTGGCATATTCTATACAGCCGTCGTAATCTTCGCTCCATAAGCAGACATCTGCCATCAAAGCGTACAACGCCCATTTTGTAGCACGTCCTTTACTGGCACCTTCCCATTGGTCATCTTCAAAAAACTCTTTAGCAGCTCCGCTATCCAGTGCGGTTTGAATGTCCGACTTAATCTGAGCGATTATATCTTCTTCTGAAGATTTTGCAATATCGTAAGGAGCAGAATCGTCTACATAAGGTTCTGTCACAATCGGAGCTTCCTTAAAGTTGCGAACTAAGTAGAAATGGCACAATCCGCGTAAGAAATAAGCTTCGGATAAATGTGAATTCATGGTGACTTCCATGTAGGTTTTATCTTTTGCTTGTACTTCCGGTGCATATTTAATCACAGAATTGGCCATATTCAATATTTTGTATATGGATGCCCAACTGCATAAAGCGTCGGAAGCCGTAATCTGGAAATTTTGCAATTTCTGTTTTTTAGTATCACTGTAGGCGTAGATAGAAGCACCTCGTAACTCTCCCCAATCAACCAGTGTCCGGGTACAGGCACGCAAAGATGAATATCCTGAAGCTAATACAGCTTCTACGTCTTCTTTAGCTTTCCAATAATTAGATGTTATCTGCTCATTTTTAGGATAAACTTCAAGCCAGTCACTACAACTGCCACAAAGTAAACTCCCGAAAGCGAATAAACATATTAATATCTTTTTCATATCTGAATAGTATTAGAAACTCATATTTAAACCGAAAGAAAATCTCTTAGCGACAGGGGTCGTAGCTGTATCTATGGCCAGATTACTACTATTAGTAGATACTTCCGGGTCCTGTCCTGTATAGTTAGTCCATGTAAACAAGTTATATCCCGTTACGAATACACTTAATGAATTTACATTAAATCTATTACAGATCTTTCTTGGGAATCCGTAACTTAAAGTCATTGATTTCAAACGTACGAAAGAAGCTTTTTCTACGAAGCGGTCTGATCCCAGATAGTTTCGTCCTTCATTGTACAAAGCACGAGGTATATCCGTATTATCCCCTTCGTTCTTCCAACGACGAAGTACAGCTTTGCTTTGATTGCTTGAGCCATACATGGATTCGTTGTTCATACGAGCCATATTGACGATAGATTGTCCAAAACGTCCATGGAAGAAAGCACTTAAAGTCACTTGTTTGTATTTGACAGTTACTCCTCCACCTCCGGTTACTAAAGGTTGACTATTACCGAGGTAAACAATATCGTATTTGTTTATAACACCGTCGTGATTGATGTCCTCATACATTGCATCACCGGGATAGCATAGATAGGAACCGTTTTTCATCACAATGGGGTTACCTTTCAAGTCATTCATGACATTACCTTCTGCATCTCGAGCATAAGTAGCGTCTTTATTCTGATAAACGCCCTTATAACGATAACCGAAGAATGAACCGATAGGACGGCCAACCTGTGTGATGTATGCGTATTCTCCATTTTTCACTTCGTCAGCATTCTTTATTCCTTCTGTTACACCAGACTGTAGTTCTGTGATTTTATTCTTGTTGCGTGATACATTAAAATAACCGCTTACGCGCCAATCTTTATTTTCAAAGAAAACCAGGTCTGTGCGGAATTCCCATCCTTGGTTTCTGGTAGATCCCGAGTTGAAGTAGGCAATATTAGAAAATCCTGTTGTAGAAGGTATTCTGTAATTTTTGTTTAAAATGTCTTCTCTGTCCCTCCAATAGTAATCAAAAGTAAATCTCAAACGGTTGTGTAAGAAACCGAAATCAGCTCCGATATTATATTCCTTAAGAGATTCCCATTTTAATTGATCCAATTGCATACGGCTTGGAGCAATGGAAGACATATTCATATAATTATCTCCAGTTGATTTAAATGCTCCCATATAAACGGAGTTACCTTTAGGAGGAGTTCCACTTTCTCCATAACTGACACGTATTTTAGCCATATCCAACCATTTTTCTTTTGCAGCAGCAAGGAAAGGTTCGTCCTGAATATTCCAGTTTACACCAAATGCAGGGAAATAACCCATACGTTGGTTGCGTCCCATTGCCGAACTACTTTCTATGTTTAACAATGCCTGGAACACATAACGTCCTAACAATGTATAGTTGATCATTCCCATTCCTGAAACGCTCCGACCTTCGGATTCGCCTGAGCCCATGCTTTGTACAGATGTTCCTACTATTGGGTCGGATAACCCGGACGAGGCCATTCCGGATGTTTTACTAGCGTAGCTGGAACTTGTAGACTGGCTGGTATTCCAACGCAGGTTGGTGATCAAATTGTGTTTACCATTCCAGTTTTTCATAAACTGAAGCTTGTTTTCAGTTTGTATAGACAAACTTTCGGACATACCATCATAAGCCTGATTGGCAAAAGCGTTCATCCAAACTGAACCTGTTACAGATTGTGGCAGGAATTTGGTGTTTTTGGATGTATTCATTTTGATAGATACATAACCGCTGTAAGTGAAGCCTGGTAGTATTTTATAATTGGCATCAATGATAGCTCTGGTTTCCCGTTGAAGTGTATTATTCTTTGATTCTTTTGCCATAGCTACCGGATTGTAGTTAGTTGCATTACTTCCTGCATCATTACTACTGAATACGCCTTCCCAATCAGTGGTTTGGCGAGTGAAATATTGATCCAGTGGAAGATGAGTTACATCGTCAATCACATAAGGTGACTTATTAGGCATCTTTTTAAAGGCTTCAGAACGAACGGTGGTAGCCCAGTTTGCATCTTTATCGGTTTGAGTATAGGTAACATTAGCGCCAAATCTCAATTTCTTCGAGAAATTATAATCAATACGCAATGTAGAGTTAAAACGATTCATTGAAGTACCGATTGTTGTTCCGTCATCGGTTGCATAGCCCAAAGAAAGACGATATGTTGCTCTGTTACCACCTCCACTCATAGAAAAACTGTTATCGGAAGATAAAGCATTTTGGCGTACTAAATCTAGCCAGTCGGTATTCTGATGGTATTCATCATAATATTGCCAATCCGGATTATCTCCGATTTCCGGTGTATTGAATAACAGACGAAGGTAATTGGATGCTTGGCTTACACCTACATAATTGGCACTGTTCCAAATAGCATCCTGCATTAAGGCAACATATTCGTCTCCGTTTAACATCGGGATTGTTTTGGGCTCTACTTTAGCAGTCCACTTGGAAGAGAAAGAGAAACGAGTTTTACCTACTGATCCTTTTTTGGTAGTAATGATCAATACACCGTTGGCTCCTTTGGTTCCCCATACAGCTGTAGCTGAGGCGTCCTTCAGTACTTCTACCGATTCGATGTCATTCGGTGAAATGTTCAGAAGTGCTCCTAAGTCTTCTTCATTGGCTGTTGCAAAATCAAAATCACTGGTGTTACTATCTGAATAGGGCACACCGTCAATAACGATCAAAGGGTCGGAAGAGGCATTTAATGTACTGGCACCACGAATAAATATAGTACTTTTTGCTCCCGGATCACCACTTAATGTGATATCCACACCTCCTAATTGTCCTTGCAAAACTTCTTCGACAGATGTCACAGGAGAGGTAGCTACCAGGTCTTCCATATTAATTTTTTGTGTGGCAGAAGTCTGTTCTTTCAGTCCTACTCCCAAGTCATTACGGTCTTTACGTTCAGCCACAATCTCAACCTGGCCTATTGCCTCAGACGTTGATTCCATTGTGACATTCAGTGATTTTTGTCCTGTATACTTTATTCTCTTTGTTTTCATTCCAATATAAGAAAACACGAGAGTCAGATCTTTCTCTTTTTCAGGAATAGCCAATTTGTACTGACCGTTCGTGTTGGTAACAGTACCTCCCAATGAACGTTCCTGTGAGTTCATAATATTAATATTAACACCAATCAAAGGTTCTGCACTTTTCCCAAAGAGTTCCGTCACATTACCGATGATAATCTGCTGTGTCTGTGCCACTACTTCTCCTACAGTACAAAGAAGTATGACTACAGAAAAATATAATTTTGTTAACTTCATAATTCTTAAAATTCAAATTACATAAGAAGAGATTCGATAAAATGGAAACATCCGTCGTTATAACAGAATGGGAAATAATTATATTTTCCAGACACTTGGACTACTTTGGTACCGTCCTTAAGTTGGATTGAGAGAGAAGTCCCCAAATCTTTATAAACAATTGTATTTCCGCTGTAATTGACATATTCGCCGTTTTCCATCTTCGAACCCGGATAACAAGCTGAAGGAACAGAAGAGGCTACAAGGAAATAATTACTGATGTATTTCTTTAGCTCAATCTTTTCGTCACTGGTCAGTCCATTGCCGGAATCGATTAAACCTAATGTGCCATCTTCATAGACCATCAATTTGTCTGCTCCGGGAATCTCTTTACCTGCCAATGCATTCTTTAATGTTTCATTGGTCGGAATAAAAGCAATGGTACGACCGGCCAGTCCTGCTATTGTTTCTCCGGAAATCATATCAGCTTGTTTCAACAACTGGGCAAAGCAATAATAGGGATAACGTGTATCCTGGCAGATAGCTAATGCTTTTTGCAGACTGCTTCCCTGACCGTCCTCAGTTTCAGCTTCAAACAATCCGGATATAGCGTTTGCTTTATACGTGTAAGTCTTTCCATTTGCCCATGGTTTACCGCTATTGGTGACTTCTTCAAATTCGACAAACGGGTCAATGGTACTGCCCGGCTCCAGGACACCATTGAAATGATTACTACATGTTATCTTTCCATCCTTTACAAACCAGTAGCAGAAAGCGGACTGAATAGGTACGATCTGTGTTCCCTGCTTTTTAAGTTCTACTTCCTCACTCATTACAGTATGAGCTCGTATGATGCGTTGCAATTCGTCAGAAGAAACAGCTTCCCATTCTCCTTCGGGTTTCTGTTCCAGTTTTCCTCCTTCAGCATAATAATTCAGGAAGATGCCGTCTGCTTCGAATGCGGAGTTGTCTGGAATCAGTAATGTGTATTTCTCGTTTTCTGCTCCGAATGAACTTAACAGATTAGCGCCATTCATTGCATATAGGAAATTCAGGAATCTTTTTTCATGAAAAGCAGGACCGGATACGGAGTTGAAAAGAATCGGAGTCTGTATCTTGCTTAAACCGTAAAAGCTGCCATTCACACACATCTTTCTGTTTACGTCCGATGCATAAGGGTCAAAGTTGTATTTTGTACCCGAAGCGGTAGTAACTGTGCCATTAACAATTTCTTCAGGAAAAGCTACTGAACCACTATATACATATTCATTCAAGAATAAAGTCTGGATCAACGGATCAAGAGAATTGTAGTCTGCATAACCACTGTTTTTCCAGTATGAATTGAAGAATTCACTTAATGCCGTATTATTGGGGGCAAATAAACTATATGCACGATAAGCTAATGTGTCCAGGCGTTGATAGTCATATTTATACCATTCCATTGCAATAGGAGCTAATGGAGATCTGTGGCTATGCAAATATAACGTATCCGCGTTCAATGCGCTACCATATTTTTGGGTAAGTTCATCGTTGGGCGTATAGATGGAGAATTTGTCATACATAGCCAGAAAATCAGAGTATTCTGTATTAGATTTAAGTTGGTCGTAAATAGATCCCAAAGGTTTCAAAACTTTGTTGATCGTGTGGATGTAGCCATTGTTGGCTATTAAGCCATATTCTTTCACAGATGCTTCCGAAACATTAAATCCGTCATTACCGGTCCAGGTTGAATTAGGATAGAAAGCTTCGTAATTCTTTTTTGCATCTATTTTCTTAGATGAGAAAAAATAATGTGAAAAGACTGGGACAAATCGTTCCAGATGATAAACTGTGACTGATTTGCCTGTTAAAGGATCAACTTCTCTTGTCGGTTCCCCTGAACTGCGTGTCCGGAATTTGTAGTATAATCCCGGATCAAGAATTTCAGTGCCTTCATCGTAAGCTCCTTCACCTTCAGGACGGAAATTTTCCATACTACCTTTATTATAAGAGTAATAAAGTAGGTGGAATCCGATTAGTTCTTTCAGTTCCCTGGCAGGAACATCTTGTACTGTCGAATAATTATGTTCTGACAGATAAGCAGTAAAGGCATTGTTGTCCGGTGCCATAACGGTCATTAATCCTCTACCGTTCATGATTTCATAATAACCGGCACGTTCTGCTGCTTCAAGGAACATGGAAAATTGTCCGTCCATGCTTTCATCCGAAAGTAATTCCCAAGCGCTTCCTTTTACCCACCCGGGAACCTCATAATGTTCATCCATCTTATCCTCACAGGACCATAGGAAAAATGGAATAAAAGACAGCCATAGCAGCCTTCGCATAATCGTTAAGTTTTTCATAATACTAAAAAATAAATATTTCAATAATAACTAAGATGTTTCTCACGTACTTATGAAATTAATATTGCACACAAATGTCACAGTTGATACAAGTTGCATCATCAGAAGAGATTTGTGTGCGTAAACAAGTTGTCACATTGGTTGCTTTTTTCATATAATCCAATT
>ERZ773237.2817-NODE-2817-length-11081-cov-2.707782_pt1 | contig 11081 bp, 7 predicted proteins | sample MGYA00580990_ERZ773237 | MGnify/ENA primary metagenome ERZ773237 (study PRJEB29015, sample SAMEA2737749) | human gut metagenome | biome: human gut; feature: human-associated habitat; material: faeces | place: China | collected 2012 ...
GACAGCGATGATGCTTCCGTTCGCGCCGCCGCCGATGCCACGAATGATGCGTTGCTGGACGATGTCGCGAGCGACTATGAGCGCGAGTTGGTGAATGAATTGGGACCGGAACCGGTAATCGATCTGATGATTCTCGGCATGGGACCGGACGGTCACTATGCGTCGCTGTTCCCTGGTCATGATGAGGTCAAGGTTACTGATAGGCTCACCGTGGGTGTGAACCACTCCCCCAAGATGCCGCCGCTGCGTGTTTCATTGACCGCTCCGCTCATCGCGCGTTCACGCCATACGTGGTTCTTCGCCGCCGGTGCCGGCAAAGCCGAATCGCTGGCCCATGTCTTCGAGCAGCCCAACAACCCGGATTACCCGTCCTCCTACGCCAACGGAGTGGACGAGTTCATCTGGTTCTCCACCGAAGAAACCGTCACCGAGTTGTGAGTGAATTAAGCCCCCTCTGATGAGGGGGCTTAATTCGTCTATGGCTACGCCTCGATCTCGGGCTTGCTGTTTTCTCAGCTCGGCTATCGCCGAGCCTGAAGAAGGCCGGACAGCCCACAGGGCTGTCCTAAACCTGAAATCACGAGGCTACGCCTCGATTTCAGGCTTGCCTTCTTCAGCCCACAGCGTGTGGAACACGCCGGGCTTGTCGACGCGACCGTAGGTGTGGGCACCGAAGAAGTCACGCTGGGACTGGGTCAGAGCGGTGGGCAGGCGCTTGGAGCGCAGACCATCGTAGTAAGCCAGGGAGCTGGAGAACACCGGGGTCGGGATGCCGGCCTCCACCGCGCGAACGATCACGCGACGCCATGCGTCCTGCGATTCGCCGATGATCTTCTCGAAGTACGGATCGAACAGCAGGGAAGCCGGCGGGTTATCGCCCTTGAAGGCCTCGGTGATGCGGTCGAGCAGGAACTGGGCGCGAATAATGCAGCCGCCACGCCAAATGCGGGCCACTTCGGACAGGTTGATATCCCAGCCGTATTCCTTGGCACCGTCCTGAATCTCGTTCAGGCCCTGAGCATAGGCCACGACCTTGGAAGCGAACAGGGCCTTGCGCACGTCCTCGACGAACGCGGCCTTGTCTTCTCCGGCCAGATCGATGGCCTTGTTCGGGCCAGCCAGACCTTCTTTCTGAGCGTCTTCACGCAGCTCACCGTGCGAAGACAGTGCACGAGCGAACACGGCTTCACCGATGGCAGCCACAGGAGAACCAAATTCCAGACCAGCCTGCACGGTCCAAGTACCAGTACCCTTCATGCCGGCATGATCCACGACCACGTCCACGAACGGCTTGCCGGTCTCGGCATCCTTGTGGTGCAAAATCTCAGCGGTGATCTCGATCAGGTAGGAATCAAGATCGCCCTTGTTCCATTCAGCGAACACGTCGCCAATCTCCTCGGCATCCATGCCGAGTCCACGGCGCAGAATGTCATACGCCTCACCAATCACCTGCATATCGGCATACTCGATGCCGTTGTGCACCATCTTGACAAAGTGGCCGGCACCATCGGTGCCGATGTGGGTCACGCACGGTTCGCCGTTCACCTTGGCGGCGATGGACTGAAGAATCGGGCCAAAGGACTTCCAGGATTCTGCAGTGCCACCGGGCATCAGAGACGGGCCGTTGAGCGCGCCTTCCTCACCACCGGACACGCCGCAACCCACGAAGTGGAAGCCCTTGGCACGTACTTCCTTCTCACGCTTGATGGTGTCCTTGAAGAAGGAGTTGCCACCGTCGACGATGATGTCGCCCGGTTCGAACACCTCTTCCAGCTGCGCGATGGTCGCGTCGGTCGGAGCACCGGCCTTGACCATGATGATGGCGGTACGCGGACGCTTCAGGGACGCGGCGAATTCCTCGAGCGTTTCGGCCGGCACGAAGTTGCCTTCGGTGCCATGCTCGTTCATGAGCTTCTCGGTACGCGAGTAGTGGCGGTTGAACAACGCCACCGTGTTGCCATGGTGCGCCAGATTACGCGCCAGATTGGAGCCCATCGTGGCCAGTCCAATCACACCAATGTTTGCTGTAGCTTCGGCCATGTGCCTTGCCTTTCGTTTGATTGTCCCATCGTCATCACGCGCGTCACAAAACAGCGCATCAGCGGAGGGAATCATTCCTTCAACGCTTGAAAGTGTATCCCGCTTACCACCCACACGCGAGGGCTGTCTTAGGTTCTACGCACCTTCTGCCCGCGAAGCGTAATTACTTGCCGGCCATTCACATACGCCCGGCCTTGGAAGGGTCGATATGCATGGTCTGGAAGCGATTGGCCATGTAAGCGTCGCTGTAGCGTTCGCTGAACCACATCGCGACCGGTGAATCCTGCGGCTGGCCGGCCATGCGCCCATACCAGCAATCCAAGGCCATCAGCGTGAAGGCAATGTCGATCACCATCAGCACCGTGCATACCGCAGTCAGCGAATACCGCGCTTTCCATGGAATGCGATTAATCAGAGCCAGCAGTCGCGGTAACAGCCACTTGACCCACACCACACCAATCAGTCCCCAGAAGAACATGAATTGGCCTGAAGTACGTCCGTCGATGGACAGCCAACGGCCGGTGTAATCCCACGCGGTAATACCAAACGCCGCTTCCATGAACCAGCTGGTGCAATATTCGAACGCGCCGCCGATCACCGCCGAAGCGCAGAAAATCAAGAACGGATTCGCCTTCCACAGGCGATTCAGGCACACGGTTACCAATACCGCACCACAGCCGTAAATCGGCGAGAACGGGCCCCACAGCAAACCAGCGCGGTCCTGAAGTTCACCGTTATACAGCGCCATATGGTAGATCGTCTCCACAATCAGGCCACCCACCGAAGCGATGGTAAACAGCCAGAAGATATTGAAAAAGTCCAGCGCAATATAGCCCTTGCCGGACTGGTCGCGGCCTAGCATGCCGGCCGCCACAGCCGATTCATAATCATCGCGATCGTCCATACGCCTGAGCGCGCGCTGCAGACGGCGTTCCTCGCTCAGGGAGGGATCGGCGGTCACCGAAATCACGACGAGAATAATCATCTGAATCAGCGGCAGCAGCAGGTTGAAGCCAAGGCCGGTCAGGGCCAGCGACAGCATGCCGTCGGCCAATGTCAACGGCATCAGCACGTAGGTCCAGCGCGCGGCATACCGGCGATGATTGCGCAGCAGCATCACGCCGAACACAATCAGGCATGCGGCACTGACTACCAGCACCACCGCATGAATCGCGGACAGGATGAAGGTCAGGCTCATCGCATCGACGTGCACATGACCATCCAGAATCTCGCGCACGGCATAGAGGATGGAAATCACCATAATCGGCAATGTGGCGAGTCCGTCCAGCAGCACGACCGCGCCATAGATGCGCGCCAGAATCGGTAATCGCTTGGTGTTCAGGTTCAAGCCGGCGTCGTCCAGTTCGACGGCCACCAGATCGGCCACGACTGCGGACTCGGCGTCACGGTTCTCCCACGGCTTGCCGGGGGTAGTGGCCGTGCCATCGTCCTTGAATTCAACCATGGTTTCCTCCCCACATAGCGTCCCCTCACCCTATCACCCGATTGCGGTTTTGCTGAACTTGATGGGCGGTCGGTACATGTCTGTCTACATTGCCGAGCACCGAGCCTATCCATCGCGTTCAGGAAACGTCCAAAAACCATCCAGAAATCTTGTCAATAAGTTCCAGAACGCCTTTTGCTCTGCCCAGCGACACACGATAAGCCGCTGGGCAGCGGCGTTATTCCGCCAAAAACATCATCAATCACCCCATTAATCTCCGGCAGCCGTATTACGCTACTACAAACGTAGCGCTACGATTAACGTATCGCTACGGAAAACGTAGCAACCAAGCAACACCAAGCTCCGGAGGTATCAGTGGGCAATATCTTCAAGGTCCTCAGACGCGACTTCCTGCGCCTGTTCAAGGTGCCGGCCGCATGGGTGATCCTGTTCGGCATGGTGTTCATCCCGCCACTGTATTCGTGGTACAACATCGTCGGCTTCTGGGACCCGTACGGCAATACCAAAGGCATCACCGTCGCCATCGCCAACAATGACGACGGCACCGACAACGCGCTCATCGGCAAGCAAAACCTCGGCGATCAAATCGTCAAGCAGATGAGAAGCAACGACCAGCTCGGCTGGACCTTCGTCACCGAAGCCGAGGCCATGGACCAAGTGGAATCCGGCAAGGCATACGCAGCCATCATCATTCCCAAAGACTTTTCCGACGATCTCGCCGGCGTGGTGACCGGCGGCAAGAGTCGGCCCACTCTGGAGTATTACGTCAACGAAAAAGCCAGCGCCATCGCCCCCAAAGTCACCGACGTCGGCGCGTCCACTGTGGACCGCACGGTCAATTCCACATTCGTCTCCACCGTATCCGAAGTACTTACCGAAGTCATCAATACGGTTGACGGCAAAGCCATCAGTACCGAAGACACCACCAAAGCCAAGGCCCTCACGGCCCTTGCCGAGGCCTCCGACGATGTGCAGCACACACGCAGCACCATCGCCAAGCTCACCACCAAACTCACCGACACCCCAGAGCAGACACGCACCGCACGTCAGGCGCTGGACGACGCACGCACACTTGGCATCGACACTGCAGAAGGCCTGGCCGGCGTCTCCACCCTGATCGGCACTACCCAGACCAGTCTGAACGGCTTCGTCACCTCCACGTCCGAAGCGCTTGACCAAGGCTCAAGCCTGCTGAGCCAAGCCGCAGCACAGGCCAACCAAAGCGTGGGCACGGTAACCGGAACCATCAGCGCCGCCAATCAGCAGGTAGGCGGACTGATCAATACGGCGGAAGACATCAACCAAGCGAACGCCGACATCATCGACCAACTCAAAGGGCTGCCGAACGCCAATCGAGAACCGCTGCAATCCGCCATTGCCACACTGGAAAGCCGCAATAGCGAGCTTGCCGGCGCACTGGGCAACCTCGATAGCCTGAACACCACTATCGGCAATGCCTCCACAGACACCGCCGGATTGGCGCAGCATCTCAATACCGCCACCCAAACCACGGTGCGCGAGGCCAATACCGCTCGCGGCACCATCACCTCCGGCGCCATTCCTCAGCTCAACACCGGTCTCAACGCCCTCAGCTCGACCGCCAGCACTCTGTCGACCGGCATCACGTCGCAAGGCTCACTCATCGATCAGTCGAAGCATACCCTCGACCAACTCGACAAAGCAGCCTCCACCACGGTGACCGCGCTGCGCGACACCGATAAGGCGCTGGCCGGCGTACAAACCAAGCTCGATACGCTGGTCACCGACATCAAAGCCCTGAGCATCTCCAGTTCACTCAGTTCCCTGATCGGCACCGACGGCAAACTGGATGCCGCCACAATCGCCGACTTCATGCTCTCCCCCACTGTTATCAGCGAACAGGCCGTCTATCCGGTCGCCTCCTATGGTTCCGGCATGGCACCGCTGTTCACCACCCTGTCTTTGTGGGTGGGCGCGTTCGTGCTCGTGGTCATTCCCAAACTCGAAACCGACGATGAGGGCATCGACGATCTCACGCCAACCCAAGGCTATCTCGGTCGCTTCCTGCTGCTGGCCACGCTGGCTGCCGTCCAAGGCCTGGTCACGGCCATCGGCGATCTTGTCATCGGCATTCAATGCGCGAGCGCCCCAGTGTTTCTGCTCACCTGCGTCATCACCTCACTGGTGTATATGTCGGTGATTTTCGCCCTCTCCACCACGTTCATGCACGTGGGCAAAGGCGTATGCGTGGCGCTGGTCATTCTGCAGGTGCCGGGCGCCTCCGGCCTGTACCCGATTGAAATGATGCCCGCGTTCTTCCGCGCCATCTACCCGCTGCTGCCGTTCACCTATTCGATTGACGCGATGCGTGAAACCATCGGCGGCTTCTACGACGGCCTCTGGTTCGCCTATATCGGCAAATTGCTGATTTTCGTGGTTCTGGCCTTTGCGCTTGGCCTCGGCGCCCGGCCGAAACTGGCCAATCTCAACCGCCTGTTCGCGCGGGAAATCAAGGAAAGCGACATGATTATCGGCGAGCCGGTGCATCTGCCCGGCAGCGAATACCGTGTCACTCAGGCCATTGCAGCACTGGCCGACCACGACGAATACCGTCATGCCATCGAACGTCGGGCCGCCAAATTCGCCTACCGTTATCCCCGGCTGCTGCTGGGTGCGCTTATTGCCGGATTCGTGGTGCCGGCCGCGCTCATTATCGTGTTTGCGCTGACCACCAGCGAGAAAATCGTAGTCATGGGCACATGGCTGGCATGGGTGCTCATCATCATGGGCTTCCTGATGGTCGTGGAATTCATGCGCGATTCCATCCGCCGCCAAACCGAGCTCGGCAGCCTCTCCGACGAGTCGATCCGCGCCATGCTGTACGGGCATAAGGCCAAGCGTCGCGACACCTCCGCCGAACGCCACGAAGAAGCGGACCCGAGCGCCGCTGTTACCGCAATCATCCCCACTATTCCGCCGACCAAGGAAGGCAGGCACGCACGATGAACACCATGTGGAAACTGTTTACCGGCGACATCAAACGCCTGACCAGCAACGTGGTCTCCATCATCATCGTGATCGGCTTGGTGATGATTCCCGGCCTGTTCACCTGGTTCAACGTGGCCGCATGCTGGGACCCGTTCTCGAATATGAAGAACCTGAAATTCGCGGTGGCGAATGTGGATGAGGGGTATCGTTCCGACCTGATCCCGGTGAAAGTCACGGTCGGCGATCAGGTGGTGAACGCGCTGCGCGCCAACAGTCAGCTCGATTGGACGATCACGTCCAAAGCCGATGCCGTCGAGGGCGCACGATCCGGCAAATACTACGCGGCCATCGTAATTCCGAAGTCGTTCAGCAAAGACATGATGACCTTCTTCTCCGACGACGTGCAGCATGCCGAACTGACCTATTACCGCAACGAGAAGAAGAACGCGCTGGCACCGAATCTGCTCAACGAGGGCACGGATGAGGTTGCGGCGGAAATCAACACCACGTTCGCTAAGACCATCACTTCGGCCGGGCTGGAAATCGCGTCTTCGCTGGCCGATCAGCTGTCCAAGCCCGAGGCCAAAGAGCAACTGAATACCTTCAACGCCAACATCGCCAATTTCGCCACACAGCTTGACGATACGGCGGATCTGCTTGGCACATACAGCGCATTGACCGATACGGCCGGCGCCTTGCTCGACACCTCGAACTCACTGATCACTCAGGTTTCCTCTGCCGCCAAACAAGGCGGCAAGGATCTTGCCAGCGCCAAACAGGAAGTCACCGACGTGGCCGGAGCCCTGGGCACCACCGCTGACGCGATGAGCAGCGCACTGGACGCGAGCGCCTCCAGTTTCGGCGCGGTGTCCGACTCCATAGACAAGCTGTATTCCGACGCGAATGATGGTGCCACCACGGCCGCCGACGAATTGGACCGTCAAGCCACGGCCATTGGCAAGCAGACGGAGAAATACACTGAAATTCGCAACACGTTGGCCGGCATACTGGGCAACGACTCATCCATCATCACGGCGATCGACCGTTCAATCGCACGGCAAAACAGGCTGCGGCAAGCGCTGAATACGGCGGCGACCGATATTCGCCAAGGCAATCAGGACGCGCAGGATCAGCATGCGCAGGTCAAGAATCTGGCTGATCAAGCACAGAACAGTATTGCCAATATCAAGTCAGATTTCTCGGCCACGGTGAAACCGCAAATCGACTCCCTGTCGTCCACCGTCGCTGATGCCTCCGGCATACTGAGTTCCGGCGCCACCCAGTTGGACTCCACGCTCGGCGACCTGAAGGGGACTTCCGACGACGCCAGCGATATGCTCAGTGACGCTCGCACTACCTTGGACAAGGTGTCCGGCAAACTGCGTTCCGCCGGTGCCGAACTGGCTTCGTTCAACAGCACACTGAGCGACGCACTAAACAGTGGCGATATGGGCATGGTCAAAGAGGTGCTGGGCAATGATCCCGAAACGCTGGCCAGTACGTTGGCCGCACCGGTGCAGCTCAGGCGCAAGGCCGTATTCCCGGTGGCGAATTTCGGTTCGTCGATGGCACCGTTCTACACGCTGCTGCCGCTGTGGGTGGGCGCGCTGCTGATGGTGGTGACGCTGAAAACCACCGTGTCTCGCCGGACGCGCAAAGCATTGGGCGATCCGCGGCCGCATCGGCTCTTCCTTGGACATTACGGGGTGTTCGCGCTGATTGCGCTGCTGCAATCCACGGTGTCGCTCGGTGGCGATCTGCTGTTCCTGCGCGTGCAGGCCGTGCATCCGCTGCTGTTTATGTTGTCTGGATGGCTGGCCTCGCTGGTGTTCTCGTTCTTCACCTATACGATGGTGGTGAGTTTCGGCAATGTGGGTAAGGCAATCGGCGTGCTTATGCTCATCGTGCAGATTTCGGGTGCGAACGCTGCCTACCCGGTGCAGATGTTGCCCGACTTCATCGCCAAAGTCAGTCCGTTCTTGCCGCTCACCCATGCGGTGACGATGATGCGTGCGGCCATCGCCGGCATCTACGACATGGATTACTGGCGGGCCGCCGGAATGCTGCTGGCATTCGTGCCGCCGCTACTGTTGCTTGGGCTGTTGCTCAGGAAGCCACTGGTGCGGTTCAACCAGTGGTATGTAGCCCAAGTCGAGAGCACTAAAGTGCTGAGCTAGCAGGTATTATCCGGGAGTTGCCTACAAACGGCATGGACTTACCACCCTCAGTCTGGCTTTGCCAGCCAGCTCTCGCCAGCGGGAGCGTACGGGAGCATATTTCGAAGAGAAGAGATGACGGAGATGACAGATACGACGGCGACACCGCGCGGTGAGCGCACGCGCGAGGCGACGGATCGCAAGCTCATGCGAGCCACGCTGCAGATTGCGGTGGACCGCGGCATCAGCGGCGTGACCATCGAGGAGGTGGCCCGGCGCTCCGGTGTGGCCAAAACCACGATTTACCGCCGATATCATAATGCCGACGAGCTGCTGCACGAGATCAGCGCGATGTATCTGGCCATCCCGGATCCCGACCCAGTGCCCAGCCCCACGCGTGAGCATTTCACGCAACTATTGCAGCGATTGGTCGATTGGGTGCGCGACAACGACATCGACGTCAAGCGCGTGGGCATTGTGTTGTCCAGCGAGGCCGAGTTCTTCCAGCACATCGTCGACCAGGTGGTGACCCCGTGGCTGGAGCATGTGGGGGCGTTCCTCAAGCGGGGAGTCGCGCAGGGCGTGTTTCGCGAGGACGTTGACGAGAAGTTGCTGTTGTCCACGATTATCGGATCTTTGGTGGCGTATGAGGCCATCGAGGGCAAAGCAATGGACGACGACACCGCCTGGGCCTCGCGCATGGCCGATCTGCTGTGGCCAGCATTGCTGAAGTAGCGGTCTTACTCCTGAATCGAAGCCTCCTGGCGGGCGACTTCGAGGGCTTTGTTGAAGGCGTCGGAGGTCCAGCTGGCGCCGGCGACCTTGTCCACTTTGAGACCCTTCAGAGGTTTGCCGTCCACCACGCCGTTAATGGCTTTGGCGAAGTCGTCCTGATGGTTCTTGGAAATCGTGGTGAACGGGTGCCCAATGATATTGACGGTCTCGACGTTGCCGTCCTTGATGGTCAGATGGACGTCGATGGAATCCTCGCCTACCGGGCCGTACTGGCCGTTGATCGAGTAGTTGCCGTCCTTGTACCACCACGTCCTTCTTGTCGGACGTGGTGGTGGACGGGTCGTTGTGCGATGAGCCGGAATCGGAGCCGTCGGAGCTATCGGAGCCGTTTGACTGGGATTGCGACTGCTCTTCCTGCGACTTCTCGGTCTCGCCCGAGTTGCCGGCGTACGCATCGTCCATCGGCGTGGCCTTGGATTCGCCGCACCCGGCCAGCAGCGCGCCAGCCACGACCAGTCCGGCCGCCGCCAATGTCGCGGATTTCTTCAACGTATTCTTTTCGGTCATATTCACGCTCCTTAAGCCCCCCTCTGACGAGGGGGGGCTGTCAGCGAAGCTGACTGGGGGAGAGACCATCAGCTTGCCATGTATTCCTCACATACTGCTCGATGCCCCTGACGGCCCTACTCCTCGCCGCCGGTTTTCGCGGCCTTGGTGGGGTCAGTGAAACCAATGGCGGTCTCGCCGTTCTGCGCGCCCTCGACCTGTGCACCCGTGGAGGCGGGCTTGCCGCCGGCCGCCTCGTAGGCCTTGCGCGCATCCTCGTCATTCCACTTCTCACCGACGAGCACGCCATGGTTGAGCATGATCTCGCGCTGCGCGCAGCTGGCGACCAGCGCATCGTGGGTGACCACGATAATCGTGGTGCCCTGCTCGTGCAGCTTGCGGAACAGGTCGAGCACGATCTTCTCGTTCTTCTCGTCGAGGTTGCCGGTGGGCTCATCGGCCAGAATCAGCTTCGGGTCGTTGATCAGCGCGCGGGCCACGCACACGCGCTGCTGCTCGCCGCCGGAGAGCTGGCCGGGCAGGTGGTGGGCGCGGTCCTTCAGGCCGACCTTTTCCAGCGCTTTTTGGGCGCGGGCTTCGGCCTCATCCCTGGGCATTTTGCGGGCAACAATCAACCCTTCGGTCACGTTCTGCAGCGCGGTCTTATTCAAAAACAGGTTGTAATTCTGGAACACAAACGCTGTGTGGCGGCGGGCTTCGTACATCTCAGTGCGGCGCACATGGCCCAAATGGTAGGTCTGGCCGTCCAGCACCATAGTGCCGTCCTCGGCCTGGTCCAAAAAGTTGGCGCAGCGCAGCAGCGTGGTCTTGCCGGAACCGGAAGGCCCGATCAGCGAAACAACCTCGCCCTTGTGCACCGTCAGGTCCACGCCTTTCAGCACATCCAGCGTGCTGAACGATTTGCGGATTCCGGTGATTTTCAGCATCTCCTGCATGGCGGCACCTCCTCAGGAATTCTGGCTGAAGCCCTTGGCGTTCAGCTTTTTTTCGCCCCAGCGCTGGACCTGCGTCAGGATGGTGGAGAACATCAGGTAGATAAAGGCAACTTCCAGATAAAGCGGCAGCGATTCATAGGTGCGCGCCACAATGCGCTGGGTGGCCATAAACATCTCGGTTACCGTAATGTTTGCGGCAAGGGAGGTATCTTTGAG
>ERZ773237.2822-NODE-2822-length-11052-cov-14.418751_pt1 | contig 11052 bp, 8 predicted proteins | sample MGYA00580990_ERZ773237 | MGnify/ENA primary metagenome ERZ773237 (study PRJEB29015, sample SAMEA2737749) | human gut metagenome | biome: human gut; feature: human-associated habitat; material: faeces | place: China | collected 2012 ...
AGCCAGAAGAAAAAATTCGCTTCGCATCTTGGCGCATTCTCATTTGGAAATAGTACAGACGGGTCGTTCAATCGTAAAGCCTCATTAGAAACGGTTTGATGATAGCACGGTTTTTTCCTTGTTTCAAGGGGGCTTTTGGAAAGATTTCGACAATATTTCTTGCCTATCAGTTAAGTAACAAAAAACCGGAAAATTCAAGGACAAAAGGCACAATGCAGCGATAAAAACCAGCGACAGGAGTGGCGAAACCGAAGGTCTCCAGCAGACGACCGCAGACTTCGTCCGTTTTCATTGCCCTCTGGAAGCATGGAAAAGACCAGTGTGAAAAGGAAGTCAACCATGCCTATCAGCATAGAATCAGAAAAAACCACCCAACGAAACCATTTTCGTTCTGGTAAGAAATCGGACATTCTTGACAAAACGCAACTTTTGTGTATACTAAAATTATAGCATCTTCTATTCCATAGACCCCCAAGACGCTAAGGGAGGAAATTAAACATGAAACACTGGGTCGCACAAGCGCTTTCTCTGCTGATGGCACTCTGCCTGTTTCTGCCCTGCTTCGCCGCAGCGGAAGAAGCCGCGCAGACCGCCGTCACCATCGACTTTGAGGATGGCAACGCCGCCGCATTCAGCCAGTCTGGCTCCTGCACCGTCGGCGTGACGGAATCGCAGGCACACAACGGTAAGCAGAGCCTGCGAGTTTCTGGACGCGGCAGCAATAACTGGGACGCCGTTGACCTCTCCGCTGCGTCGCTTGGCATTGAGGCCGGCGCGAAAGTCCACCTGTCCGCCTGCGTCTACGTCGAAAGCTCGGAGGACGGCGTTATGGCGATTGGCAAGGCGGGCGGCGATTACGCCTACTACGCGCAGGTGAACGTCAAGGGCAAGGAGTGGACGGAAATCTCCTGCGATTTCGAGGCGGACGCGGGCATCAATATCCGCTTCCTCACGGCGTCGGATAACTATCTGGGCAAAAACTACTGCATTGATGACGTTACGCTGACCATCACCGCGCCCGAAAAGGTGGATTACTCCGACGCGCCGCAGATTCACTACACGTCGGACTTTACCAGCGGCACGGACGGCTGGTATGCGCGTTCTGCGGGCGGCGCCGCCATCGAGACGACCGCTGACGGGCTGTACATTACCGGGCGTACCGCGACGTGGAACTCTCCCGGCCGCGACTTCGACCTTGTGCCGGGGCGCGTCTACAACCTGTCCGTGCAGGTGAAGCAGGACGAACTCGATTCGTGCAGCTTCATCCTGTCCGTCGCCCATACCCGCGACGGCGAGGAATCCTATGAGAACATTGTCACCGGCACGGCGAAGAAGGGTGAATGGGCAATGCTGTCCGGCTCGTACATTCCCGGTCGGTATGACAAGTATGTGCTGTACGTCGAGGGTGCGGGCAAGGAAACGTCCTTCACCATCCGCAATTTTACCTGCGACGAGAAGATTGACTCCTTCGACACCACTTCGCTGCCTGCCCTCAAGACGCTCTATGCGGATAAGTTCGATTTCGGCACGGCGGTTGTTGCCAGTGAAGTGGCGGACAGCAAACGCATGGCGTTCTACGGCAGCCAGTTTACCATCATGACCGCGGGCAACGAGATGAAGCCGGATTCGCTGCTGGATATGGCGGAATGCCGCAAGCTCAGCCGCACGGACGACACGGCCGTCGCTGTGAAGTTCGACAACTGCATTCCGTTCCTCGATTGGTGCCGCGACAATGGCGTGAAGGTGCATGGGCATGTGCTGGTGTGGCACTCCCAGACGCCCGAAGCCTTCTTCCATGAGGGCTACGCGACCCACAAGCCGCTGTGCAGCCGCGAAACCATGCTCGCCCGCATGGAAAGCTACATCCAGCAGGTGCTGACGTGGACGAACGAGAATTATCCGGGGCTGATTGTCTCGTGGGACGTTGTGAACGAAGCCGTGGCGGACGGCAGCGACCAGCTGCGCGAATCCAACTGGACAAAGACGGTTGGTCAGGATTTCGTGAACCGCGCGTTTGAGTACGCCCGCAAGTACGCCGCGGACGGCGTGAAGCTGTACTACAATGATTACAACACCCCCCTTGACCCCAAGCTGCACGGCATCTGCGTTCTGCTGGACAGCCTGATTGCGGATGGCACGATTGACGGCTACGGCTTCCAGGCACACTACTCCGTCGGCAGCCCGACGATTGACCGCGTGGATTGGGCGTTCCAGCAGATTGCCAAGCGTGATTTGCTCCTGCGCGTGTCCGAACTTGACGTGGGCATTGACGATACGAGCGAGGAAAATCTGCAGAAGCAGGCGAAGTATTACGGCAACCTGATGAAGATTTTCCTGCGTTACGCCGACCGCATCGAAGCGGTGCAGGTATGGGGCACGGTGGACGACATGAGCTGGCGCGCGGACAAGTACCCGCTCCTGTTCGACAAGGATGCCCAGCCGAAGCCCGCGTTTGACACGCTGGTGGAACTGGCACAGTAAATCCATCATAAAGGCAACACCGCACAATCCATTTGCCAGCCGACCACCTCATTTGTGCGGTGTTACCCTAACTTTAAGGAGGCGACGAAGATGAAGAAGAAGAGTTTTGCCCTATTGCTGGCTGCGGCGCTGCTGCTGTGCCTGCTGCCGAGAATGGCGCCGGAAGCGAAGGCGGAAACCGTCCGCAACATATGTTCTTCCTGTAGGAAGCAGGCAGATCTTGAGATTACAGGATTCGAGCGATTCAACGACGATTATCATTATGTAATTTACATATGTTCACACTGCGGTAACAGTTCATATGCCCTATTTATTGGAAACCCAATCACCTCTCACTCTGGCGGCACCGAAACGCCGACCTGCACCACGGGCAAAACCTGCACCCGGTGCGGCACTCAATACGGCAAACTCGGTCACGACTGGGGCGCATGGCAATCCAGGGGCAACAACAGCGAGCATTTCCGCACCTGCCAGCGTGACGGCTGCGATGCGGAGCAAACCGCAGGCTGCTCCGGCGACAGCAGTGCGACCTGCATCACCCTGGGAACATGCACTACCTGTGGCGGGCAGTACTACAGCGCACATACCTTCCCTGCGAATCAGAGCTGGGATTCGGATGCCGAAAACCACTGGGTTAGCTGCACCGTCTGCCACGAAGCGAAAACTAAGGTGGGCGCACATTTATTCGTTCAGGGCAACGATAGCTCGTGCCTTAAGTCCGCAGCCACCTGCGTTTCTCCGCCCGTGTACTACACAAACTGCGCTTACTGCTACCGCAAGGGAACGGATACTTATGTACACCCATGGTATGGACCTGACCCGAACAACCACGACCTGGTGCACCACGACGCAAAAGCACCCACCTGCACCGAAATTGGCTGGGATGCATATGATGCCTGCCAGCGTGAGGGCTGCACTTACACCACCAAGGTGGAAATCCCTGCGCTGAAACACAAGCTGGTGCATCACGATGCAAAGGCCAGTGCGCCCGGTGCGCCGGTGCTGGTGCTCTGTGCGCAGGCCGGGGACGCCGTCACGCTGACCGTGGCGGACCGCGGCTGCGGCATCCCGCCCGAGCTGATCCCCCGCGTGACCGAGCCGTTCTTCATGGTCGATAAATCCCGCGCCCGCCGTCAGGGCGGCAGCGGCCTGGGGCTGGCGCTCTGCCAACGCATTGCCGCCGCCCACGGCAGTGCGCTGCGCATCGAAAGCGAACCCGGCAGGGGCACCCGGGTCAGTGTGACGCTGTCCGTCTGGAAGGAGGATGCACCGTGAGCCTTTGGAACCATCCGCGGCTGACCGCCGCGCTTTGCACCGTGGCCGTGCTGGGCTGCGCCGCCGCGCCCGCGGTGTTTCTGGCCGCAGCCGACGCCGCCAGCCTTGGCCGCGTCGAGACCGTGGCCGACCCCTACGTTGCCCCGACGCCCACGGCGGACGATTATTATATCCTGCGCCAGCTGGCCGCCCGCAGCCGGAACGCCGAGACCGAGCGGGAGCAGCGCCCCGCCGAGGTTCTGACAGCCCCGAAAATGTACATAGGTGCGTCCGCCAGCCTGCAATCCATGCAGTATGCGGATTCCGCCGCCGCCGAGGCCGCCGAGAACGCCCTGCGCCAGCTGGCCGAAACCGGCGCCGTGCCCGCCGCCTGGGCTGCCGAGGCGCTGGACACGGCTGAGACCGGCGAAAGCTACACCGACTGGGACGGCAGATATTACTACCTGGACGAGACCTACTGCGTCACCGACAGCCTCGGCTTTGTGACGGTGCGGCGGTTCGGCATGACGGACAATGCACTTTTTACGCGCTACAGCGTCACTATGGACAGCCGCACCGGCACAGTGGTCGAGGCATGGCTCTCGATGGCCGGGACCGACGCGGAAAACACCCCGCTGCCCACCGAGACCGCCCTGCGCAGCTTTGCCGCCCAGGCCGGACTGGAAAGCCTCGGCGACTGGGCTGCCCCCGCCGACAGCCCCTACGGCTGCGCCCTCTACAGCACGAACGGCGGTGCGCTCATCACCGCCTCGACCCACCCCTACACATACCAGGATTACGTCGGTACAGCGCCGGTTTTGTCGGACCGCTGGTACTACAGCCTGACCCTCCAGCTCCGCACCGAGGACCAGCTGCCGGGGTAGGGGCAGGCCTTGCGCTGCCGCCAACAACAGCCCTTGCCTTCCCCCTCGGGGGAAGGTGGCCCCGCAGGGCCGGATGAGGGGCAGGCTCCCGTCACCGCCCGTCCCCGGGCAAACCGCAGGGGCGGCGTCCCCGACGCCCCGCGGAGGCTTGCGCTGCCGCCCTTCCCCGGGTTACCACCCGCGGAGACTCCCGCTGCCGCCAACACCCGCGGAGGGGTCAAGACCCCTCCCTACGGACCGAACCATTGACGGGTGCTCACGCCAACCCCCGGGCCGGGCATGCCCGGCCCCTACCGTGCGGCGGCCCGGAAACGGGTGCCCACGTAAACCCCACAGCGTTTCCATATCCCCATCCGTAGGGCGGGGTGCCCCCACCCCGCCGCGACCTCCCGTTGCCGCCAACACCCCGGGAGGGATGAATCCCTCCACTACAGCCCTTGCCTTCCCCCTTGGGGGAAGGTGGCCCCGCAGGGCCGGATGAGGGGCAGGCTCCCGCTGCCGCCCATTCCCGGGCAAACCGTAGGGGACGGCGTCCCCGACGCCCCGCGAAACCTTGCGCCAACGGCCATCCCCCGGGTAACCACCCGCAAACATCCGCCCACGCAAACCTGCGGGCCGGACATGCCCGGCCCCTACCGTGCAACGTAACGACCAGTTCTACACCACCCAAAAAGGAGGCTCCCACACATGAACCGCACACTTCCGCTCATCCTGACCGCTGCCCTCCTGCTCACCGCCTGCACGTCCGCCGTGCCGGCACAACCCGCCGACGCCACAACCTCCCCCTCCGCCGCAGCGTCCTCCCCGGCACAATCTGACGCCGCAGCGTCCTCCCCGGTACAATCTGACGCCGCAGCGTCCTCCCCGGTACAACCTGACGCCGAAACCTCCGCCCCGCCGCTTACCCCCAAATTCCCCGTCGGCCATCTTCTCACCCTCCCTCAGAGCCAAACCAGCGGCCCCGTCTGGAACACCGGCGACGCGCTCTATGAGCTTCGGGACGCCAGCAATATGACCCCCGAGGCCCTCGTCCTCAAAACCGACTACGCGGCCCTGACCCAGTCCGTCTACTGCGATATTCCCGGCTGCACCCACGACTCCGACGCCTGCCCGGCCTACCTGGCCAGCGACTTCTGCGTCGGCGTCATGGCCGTGGACGGCACGGTCTACACCTATCCCAGCGAGCTGACAAACGTCGCCCCAACGCAGATTTACCGCATCGACCCCGCCGCCGGCAAAACGCCCGTGGCCGCGGTGCCCGATGCCCTGCCCCACCACATGCAGCTGCTATGGTGCGACGAGTACGCCCTGTACGGCTGCCCCCTCGCCGCCAGTCATCAGCCCGGCACCCTCTACCGCTGGGACTGGCAAAATGACACGGTGCAGACCATCCCGATGCTGGCCGACGAGAAGATCATCGCCTGCGAGGGCAGCCGCTTCCTGACGATCCGCATCGAGGCGAACGAGCCGTTCCCCAATTTCGGCAGCACCGAGCAGGAAAAAGCCATTTTGGCGCACGCCGTCTACGTCTACGCCTGGCTCGACCCCGCCACCGGCGCGCGGGAAAAAATCTGCACGCGCCCCTACGCGGACGGCTATTTCCACAACTATTACGATGGCAGGATCTACTACACCGGCAATTTCCGCAATGCCGACACCCCCGGCCAGCAGGCCGCCCTGCTGTACTTTGACACTGCCGACGGCACCGAGAAAACGCTGCTCGAGACCATCCCGTTTGACACCTACGGCATCGACGTGTGCGAACCCTTCAGCCCGGCGTTTGCGGGTGTGCCGCAGCGGTATCTCCGCGTGCTGAACGTCGGGGACGCCTACGCGGACTGCCTGCTGGACATGGAGACCGGCGACGTCCTCCCGGCCCCCGCGGTCACGGCGGAGGGCGTGCGCCGCTCCGCACTGCTGCTGGCCTGCACCGCGTCGGGCCAATGGCTGACAACCGCCAGCCCCCGCGACAGCTATGACCCGCAGTACAGCCTCTACGCCCTCTGGGACCCGGCAGACTTTTTGGCCGACGGGCAGCCCGCCGCGTGGGTCACGATGTATGCGACAGAATGAACGGTTGTATAATTATGCGCAAAAATGCCGATTTGTCCACAATACGAGAACACCGGCACGCCTGCCGCAAACAAAATTTTGAAAAGTAAGCCAAAACTACTTGAAAAATTGCTTTTATGGTGGTAACATGAAGGCGGTGTTTGAAATTATATAAAGGAGTGTCGTTTTATGGCAATTCAGAATGCTTACCTGCAGGGCGTATATGAGGGCCTTGCAAAGCGCAACCCCGAGCAGAAGGAGTTTCTGCAGGCTGTTGAGGAAGTCCTCGAGAGCCTGGAGCCCGTTGTGGCTGCCCACCCCGAGTACGAGAAGGCCGGCCTGATCGAGCGCCTGGTCGAGCCCGAGCGCATCATCATGTTCCGTGTGCCTTGGGTCGATGACGCTGGCAAGGTCCAGGTCAACCGCGGCTACCGTGTGCAGTTCAACTCTGCCATCGGTCCCTACAAAGGCGGCCTGCGTTTCCACCCCTCTGTCAACCTGTCTATCCTGAAGTTCCTGGGCTTTGAGCAGTGCTTCAAGAACAGCCTGACCGGCCTGCCCATGGGCGGCGGCAAGGGCGGCGCTGACTTTGACCCCCACGGCAAGTCTGACGCCGAGGTCATGCGCTTCTGCCAGAGCTTTATGACCGAGCTGTACCGCCACATCGGCCCCGACACCGACGTGCCCGCCGGTGATATTGGCGTTGGCGGCCGTGAGGTCGGCTACCTGTTTGGCCAGTACAAGCGCCTGCAGAATGAGTACACCGGCGTGCTGACCGGCAAGGGCATCCCCTTCGGCGGTTCTCTCGCCCGTACCGAGGCTACCGGCTACGGCCTGTGCTACTTTGCCAAGGAAATGCTGGCTGACGCCGGCAAGAGCTTTGAGGGCCAGCGCGTGGTCATCTCCGGCTCCGGCAATGTGGCCACCTACGCCAACCAGAAGGCCACCCAGCTGGGCGGCAAGGTCATCGCCATGTCCGACTCCAACGGCTACATCGTCGACGAGAACGGCATCGACTACAAGGTCATCAAGGAGATCAAAGAGGTCAAGCGTGCCCGCATCAAGACCTACCTGGACTATGTCCCCACCGCTAAGTACGTCGAGGGCAGCCAGGGCATCTGGACCGTCCCCTGCGACATCGCCCTGCCCTGCGCCACCCAGAACGAGCTGCGTCTGGACGGTGCCAAGGCTCTGGTTGCCAATGGCTGCTACTGCGTAGCCGAGGGTGCCAATATGCCTTCCACCCCTGATGCCATCGCTTACCTGCAGCAGAACGGCATCCTGTTTGCCCCGGCTAAGGCATCCAACGCCGGCGGCGTTGCTACCTCCGGCCTGGAAATGAGCCAGAACAGCCTGCGCCTGTCCTGGACTTTCGAGGAAGTGGATGAGCGCCTGCACAACATCATGGTCAACATCTATCACAGTGCTGCCGCCACTGCCGAAAAGTACGGCATGAAGGGCAACCTGGTCGCCGGTGCCAACATCGCCGGTTTCGAGAAGATCGCCTCCGCCATGATGAGCCAGGGCATTGTCTGATACAAACGCAGACAGTCGGGTGAACTTCCGGGAAAAATTGCATAAACTTTTTTAGCAAAACCTATTGACACACACGCCGTGCTGTGGTATTATAATCAAGCACCGCGAAACAGCGTGTGTGTCATATATCGCGGAGTAGAGCAGATGGTAGCTCGTCGGGCTCATAACCCGGAGGTCGCAGGTTCAAGTCCTGTCTCCGCAACCAGAAAACCCTGAAATCTCAACGGTTTCGGGGTTTTTTCTTTGCTCTATTGCAATTTGCATTTCTTTTTCCCGAAGAGCCTTGCCCCATTTTTTCATCAAATATTATCCCTCATACAAAATATCTCCTTTGTCGTTCTATTTTAATTCTTCAGCCCGCCCGCTATTAGCGTTTGCAGTAAAGTAGGCAGTGCGACGGGAATTGCATTTCCCTTCAAGCGTTATTTGCTGTTATTCTTTCCCGCTGCGAGAAATCCGGCAGCGGGATGCCGGCAAATTTCGCTCTTTTTTTCGCTCCGTTGAGCCGTGGCGCGTTGTTGAACTGCTCTCCATTCAGGTAGTCCGTCATGGAGGTGATCGCCTCCCGTTCGATGTCCTCGCTCTTGTGAAGATACTTCCTTGTCGTCTCAATGGACGAGTGTCCCAAGATCCCCTGAACAATGTTGAGCGGCGTCCGTTCCTCCACCAGCCGCGTTGCCAGTGTGTGCCGCAGAGCATGAGGATTAACCTTTTTGATCTCACATCGCTTTGATATGGCGTTGAGTCGGATCTCAAAGCTCTTGGGGTCAATGTGCGTCCCTGCTCTTGACGGAAACAACAGATTATCTGGATTGGGCCAGCTGGAGTGAGCAAGCGTGTAGAGATGTCGGATCAACAGCTCGCACAAGCCGTCCGAAATAGCGATCTCGCGGTTCGATGTCTTTGTTTTGGGCGTGCTTTGGACGATCAGGTGCGTTTTCTTCTTCGGGTCGTAATTCAAAATCCTGATGTTCGGATTATCCAACGACAGTGCCTCCGTTTTTACCCGAATCAGATTTTTGTTGATTCGCAGTGTCTGCCGTTCCAAGTCAAGGTCCGCAATCTCCAACGCAAGCAGCTCGCCCACACGGAAGCCAACGAACAGATCGGTCAAGATCGCTATGCGCTGCGTTTCCTTCATGACCTCCTCCATAAAAATCTGCATTTCAGAGGGGCTCAAAACACGCATCTCCTTTGCGACGACCTCCGGCCTTGTTGTGCTCAGTGTCGGGTTGCACGGGAGCTTGTACTTGCTTTGAGCGTATGTGAAAAAGTCCTTGAGGATCATGTGATGATTGCGAATCGTTTTGGGGGACAGTCCGCCGTTCCGCCCGTCCATACGCGCACCGTTGAGCTGTTTCTTTTGGTAATATTCCTGTATCACATCCGGACTGATCTGATACAGGAGCATTTCATCAAAGGCAGGAGCAAAGTGCGTGTGGTAGACGTCTAAATAGCTTGCGTAGGTCGATGGCTTTCTGGTCGGCGGGGACTTGTAAAGACGAAGCCAGTCCATAAAAGCATCCTTGAATTGCGCTTCCGACTCCATTGAATGCCCAAGGCGTTTTTGCATTTCTTCCTTTTGGGCATCCTCTCGTTTTGAAGCCTCCTCCAAAGCCTTCATGTGTTCCTGTTCCGCAAGCCACTCTTCCTTTCTCTGCTTGCAGATCGCCTTTGTTTTCCCCTTAAACGATTTCCTTTCCGGAGAGCCGTTTTCTTTCCTGCCGATCGTGATTTGATGTACCCATGTGCGATCGGGGAGCTGCCACCAGCTCCCTTCGCCATTTGCACGACGCTTATTTGCCATGGTAACCTCCAATTCTCATCTTTCATTATGATAATTGAAGATTTTGCCTCATTGTTTCGCAACGCCGGCGCTTTCGAGCCATGCGTAAAAGCCCTCTGCCGGTATCCGGTAATTCTTCCCAATTTTGATGACCGGAAATGCCTTGCTGTGAATTAAATTATAAGCAACATTCGTCCCAATTTTGAGAGTTCGCTGAATATCCCTCACGGTCAAAAAGTCGTATTTTGCTTCACACATAAAAAGCTCCTTTCTGCGCTGCGTGCCAAGGTCTATTCATTTTTCGAGGTACATTGCTGACTCATAAAGCTATTTTACGACAACTCCCTGAGCTAATCAATATATCTCATCGCCCTTTGGCACAAATATTTTGAAATCCTTACGCCGGAAAAATAGCTGACGACAAGAGGAGATGCTCCCGCGAACGGGAGCATCTCCTCTTTTGACGAGTATAATCATATCACATGACTATGCGACAGCGCAAGTACATCAACCGCGACATTTTTGCGACATTTTGAAAATATGAGCGTCTTACCCGTTGTAGCGTTCCGAGTAAGCGTACATTTCCGCAAGATTATCAACAGCATCCTTTCTGATCCGTTCGATGGTGCGAACAGTCAGGCCGTGTTGTTCTGCCGCTTTTTTCGTAGATACCCCTTCCATGTAAACCATGCGCACAACCTCTGCCTGGCGCTTTTCAAGAAGCGAGATGTAGTACAGGAGCTTCTTCTGCCTCCGTTCGAGAATAAAGAGTTCATCTGCGATCTCCTTGGCAGATTCAGCATTCAGCTGCTTGGCCTGCTCCTCATAGTTGAGGGCAATATAGAGTGTCTTGTTGGAAATATGTCCTTTGGAATGACCTACACCTTCTCCGCTTCCATAGTTCATGGCCTCGATTTGCTCCGTCACGCCAACCTCGGAGGGATGCTCCAGATCATAGCGCAAAACGGCGATCTTCCGCTCACGGGCGCGGTAGCCTTCCAGCAATTCAGAAACATAGTTTTTCATATCAGCACTCATAATAGCCTCCTTTTCTCGTCT
>ERZ773237.2831-NODE-2831-length-11026-cov-2.360314_pt1 | contig 11026 bp, 10 predicted proteins | sample MGYA00580990_ERZ773237 | MGnify/ENA primary metagenome ERZ773237 (study PRJEB29015, sample SAMEA2737749) | human gut metagenome | biome: human gut; feature: human-associated habitat; material: faeces | place: China | collected 2012 ...
GTTGACTGAGTGGATTGCGTTGACTGAGTGGATTGCGTTGACTGAGTGGATTGCGCGGACTGCGTTGGCCGCGACGCCGCCGATGGTAATTGCGTTGCCGGAGTCAATCGCGCTGCCTGCATCCGAACGATCTGCTCGTACACCGAGGCGACCGCTCCGCCGATGATGACCTGATAACGATTGCCGGTTCGCGGGAATGCGCCGAGGACTCCGGGGATGGATTCGAGACCGTGCTGGCTGACCTGGCCGGCGTCGTCCAGTTCGAAGTGCAGTCGCGTGGCGCAATGGGTCAGGTTGGTGATGTTCGCGGAGCCGCCGACGGCATCAACGATGCACGCCGCAATCACTGCAGGCGTTGCGTTCGATGCGTTCGCCACGGTTCCTCCTTGCTGCCGTATGCCACTGTGTTCCATTATCGGCGCTGGGTGCCCCAAAAGCACGGCAATGCCGGCAAAGCATCGCGAAACGGCAACTATGCGCTACGGTGCTCCGCGATAGCGTTCCGCTATGGTGTTCCGCCGCACCCGTTCTCCGTATTTGCCGCAGCGCCCATTCCGACTTCATTCCACCATGCAGAATCCTGCAATCGTTGTCAAAAATCATCGTTTTTTGCCGCCTATTCGGAGTGTCGCGACCGAGAAAGTCGTATCCTATCTTTCACACACGTTGCGTAGCAGGGTTGTTACTCAAAATGAGGCAAGACCTGGAGTGACGTGGAATTTGCGTATCGTAATATGCGAATTCCACGTTGTTCCAGGTCTTTTTGTTTTCGGGCGACTTCAGGCAATCGAAGCCTGACCTTGCATGCGGCAGAGGGGCCACGCGGCAGGCACGGCCCGTCAACGGCGAAAGGACAAGGCAATGACGACGACGGCATCACCCGTATCGAAGCAGACGGCATCCGCGGCACAGGAGACCGGCGCAACCGGTGCAGCGGCCACCGCAATCGAAACCATCGAAACCGGCGTGGCCGGGGTGGCGGACGCGGCCACAAACGCGGCAGCAAACGCAATCGAGGACCTCGAAGCCGCCGAATCACGCGGCTTCTCCACGCGCTTCCCGCTCAACAGCGCATTCATCTTCACCTTCGGCGCGCTCGGCGGCATGCTGTTCGGTTTCGACACCGGCATTATCTCCGGCGCCTCCCCGCTTATCGAATCAGACTTCGGCCTGAGCGTCTCCCAGACCGGCTTCATCACCTCCTCGGTGCTGATCGGCTCGTGCGCAGGCGCGTTGTCGATCGGCGCGCTGTCTGACCGGTTCGGCCGCAAGAAGCTGCTCATCGTCTCCGCGCTGCTGTTCCTGCTCGGCTCAGGCCTGTGCGCCTCCTCCACCGGATTCGCGATGATGGTGTGCGCCCGCATCATCCTGGGTCTCGCGGTCGGCGCGGCTTCTGCCCTGACCCCGGCGTACTTGGCCGAACTGGCGCCGAAGGAGCGTCGCGGCTCGCTGTCCACGCTCTTCCAGCTCATGGTCACCTTCGGCATTCTGCTGGCCTACGCCTCCAACCTCGGATTCCTGAACCACAACCTCTTCGGCATCCGCGACTGGCGCTGGATGCTCGGTTCGGCGCTGGTGCCGGCCGCCTTGTTGCTGCTCGGCGGCCTGCTGCTGCCCGAATCCCCGCGTTATCTGGTGAACAAGGGCGACACCTGCAACGCCTTCAAAGTGCTTACGCTGATTCGCAAGGACGTGGATCAGACCCAGGTGCAGATTGAGCTGGACGAAATCAAGGCCGTGGCCGCACAGGACACCAAGGGTGGCGTGCGCGAACTGTTCCGTATCGCTCGTCCGGCGCTGGTGGCCGCCATCGGTATCATGCTGTTCCAGCAGCTCGTGGGCATCAACTCGGTGATCTACTTCCTGCCGCAGGTGTTCATCAAAGGCTTCGGCTTCCCTGAAGGCGACGCAATCTGGGTGTCGGTGGGCATCGGCGTGGTGAACTTCGTGAGCACCATCGTGGCCACGCTTATCATGGATCGCTTCCCGCGCAAGGGCGTGCTGATCTTCGGTTCCATCGTGATGACCGTTTCGCTCGCAGTGCTCGCCGTGATGAACTTCGTGGGCGACGTGGCCGTGCTGGCCGTGCCGACGATGATTCTCATCGCTTTCTATATCCTCGGCTTTGCGGTCTCGTGGGGCCCGATCGCCTGGGTGCTTATCGGCGAGATCTTCCCGCTGAGCGTGCGCGGCATCGGCTCCTCCTTCGGCTCGGCGGCGAACTGGCTGGGCAACTTCATCGTCTCCCAGTTCTTCCTCGTGCTGCTCGATGCGTTCGGCAACAATGTGGGCGGCCCGTTCGCGATTTTCGGCGTGTTTTCGGCCCTGTCCATCCCGTTCGTGATGCGCTTGGTGCCCGAGACCAACGGCAAGTCGCTGGAGGAAATCGAGGAGGAAATGACCAAGCGCTAGACAACCGGCACACGATTCGCACAAAAGTTGACAACTCTTAACATAATCGTACCCAACGTGGCGAAAAAACGTGGCAGAATAGGGAGCATGGTAGCAAACAATGCGGGTCAGCCCGCCACCCCAGCAGATCTGATCAATGTCGATGAGGTTATCGGCAAATACTATGACCTCGTCCCCGATCCCGAAGTCCCCGAGCAGCGTGTCATCTTCGGCACCTCCGGCCACCGCGGATCGTCCCTGAAGACCTCGTTCAACGAGGCCCACATCATCGCCATCTCCCAGGCCATCGCCGAATACCGCAAGAAGGCCGGCGTCACCGGCCCGCTGTACCTCGGCTCCGACACCCACGCGCTGTCCGGCCCGGCCAAGAAGACCGCCATCGAGGTGCTCGTCGCCAACGGCGTGCACGTACGCGTCGATTCCCGTGACGACTTCGTGCCCACCCCGGTGGTCTCCCAGGCCATCCTGACCCACAACCGCGCAGCGGATGGCACCCAGCGCTTCACCGGCGAAGGCCTGGCCGACGGCATCGTGGTGACCCCGTCGCACAACCCGCCGACCGATGGCGGCTTCAAGTATGACCCGGTCACCGGCGGCCCGGCTCCGTCCGACGTCACCAACGCCATCGCGGATCGTGCCAACGAGCTGCTCGGCGATTTCAAGAACATCAAGCGCGTTCCGTTCGAGCAGGCCGTCAAGTCCGACCTGGTCGAGCGCTTCGACTTCCGCGAGCACTACGTGGACGACCTGGAGAACGTCATCGACTTCGACGTGATCCGCAACTCCGGCGTGCGTCTGGGCATCGATCCGCTCGGCGGCGCTTCCGTGAACTACTGGCCGCTCATCAACGAGAAGTACGGCCTGAACATCGGCGTGGTGCGTCCTGAGGTCGACCCGACCTGGCGCTTCATGACCATCGACCACGACGGCAAGATCCGCATGGACCCGTCTTCCCCGTACGCCATGAAGGGCCTGGTCGACGAGCTCAACGCCGGCGCTTGGGACAAGTACGATCTGGTCGGCGGCACCGACCCGGACGCCGACCGTCACGGCATCGTCTGCCCGAACTGGGGCGTGATGAACCCGAACCACTACATCGCCGTGTGCGTAGAGTACCTGTTCGGCGGCAACCGTCCGGGCTGGCCTGAGGGCGCAGCCGTGGGCAAGACGCTGGTCTCCTCTTCCCTGATCGACCGCGTGGCCGCATCGATCAACGCGAAGGTCATCGAAGTGCCGGTGGGCTTCAAGTGGTTCGTGGACCCGCTGTTCAGCGGCGAAGTCGCCTTCGGCGGCGAGGAGAGCTCCGGCATGAGCTTCCTGCGCAAGGACGGCCGCGTGTGGACCACCGATAAGGATGGTCTGATCCCTGACCTGCTGGCTGCGGAAATCACCGCCAAGACCGGCAAGAACCCGGCCCAGCTTCACCAGGAGCAGGTCGAGCGCTTCGGCGAGTCTTGGTACAAGCGCGTCGACACCCCGACCACGCTGGAGCAGAAGGCCAAGTTCGCCAAGCTGACCGGTGATGATGTGGCCGCCACGCAGCTGGCTGGCGAAGACATCACCGCCAAGCTGACCGAGGCACCGGGCAACCACGCCAAGATCGGCGGTCTGAAGGTCACCACCAAGGACAACTGGTTCGCCGCCCGCCCCTCCGGCACCGAGAATATCTACAAGGTGTACGCCGAGTCCTTCGTCTCCCCCGAGGCTCTGGACAAGGTGCTCGACGAGGCCACCGTCGTGGTAGACAAGGCCCTGAGCGAGTGAAATCGCTGCGTTAGTCGCGTTCACAGCAACCAATAAGGCTCTGCATTGGATTCATGCAATCCACTGCAGAGCTTTTTTTAGCGCATATGCAGTTCGCGACCACTGAAACACGCAGGTCAACGGTTCTCCTCATGCACCGTGACCGCATTTTCTCAACATCACTGCAGGGCAGGACGGCCATATGGCCGCGAAACGTTCGCCTGCCTACATTATGACCGAGTTTCCCATCATCATTGTGGGGTCACAGCGGCCAGATGACCACCGAAGCGTTCGGTCGGCTTGCATCATGGTCGAGTTTTAACATCGTTGTGGGACGCCACGACGAATTTGCCCATTCCAGAGTTGCCATCCCACAAAAGCGTGGGACAACAGCTAAGTCAATCGTTTTACATTTTCCCCATCCCACACACTCAAACTGGAAACCCCGGAAAGACGCCATTCCTGCCACACCCGTCACAGCCATTACCCGAGGGGCCGTGGGACGCCACGCAAAAATCGGCAAAACACGCGTAGCGTCCCACACCCATTGGCGCAAATCCACGCTCAATGCACCGACAACACCCCCAATCGACCACTATGACACATTTCCCTCCACAATCGAACACTAGTCATTCACGAAATCCATCACTACGAGGCATCGCAATCGAACGGCATGCAATATCAAGCACACACCACAACAACAGGTCGTACAAATATTGCCTTTACATCAGTCCGTTTCGAACATCATGGTCACAGCAGGCTCTGCGCCAACTCTTCAAGAGACATGGCAACTACATGAAACTCGAATACGGCACCGCGCGAAGCAAGCGCCCTCGCCACGTTGAAAGCGAATTCAGCACGAGTATCCTCGTTAGCGATACTTGCCGCCGTGGCGATGAAGACCAGCCATCTCCGCCCGACCAGCATGCCCCTTTTCTCTTGGTCACGGCGCCATTGAGTCTTACTCGTACGATGATGATCGCCATCATATTCAACAGCGACCTTGAACTCTGGCCACGCTAAGTCCAACGTTATGGGAGCTCCAGATGCAAAAGCCGCGTCCGGCACCACATAGTTCGCAACCGGCTGTGGAATCCCATGCGCCACCAGAGAGAGTCGTTCTTCTGATTCTTTGGGCGAATCAGCACCAGGTGATATCAGAGGCAATGCTCGAACGCAGGACGGGCGCCCTCTGAATCGGGTAAATTGCTCCACGAACTTCACCAGATCCTGATAGATTGCAGCAGCATCACGATCCTTAGCCAATACTGGCTGTTTGCTCGTAGCAGTAATGACGGCATCCCCGAGCACAATCAGAGACTCAAAAGAAACATACGGGGCAAGTTGAGCCCATACGTGAAACAGGTCCAGCGCAAACACGTGTTGGTTCATTTCCACATTGGCGGCTTTAGCCGCATGTTTCCAAATATGCGTTTGCAGTGGTGCATGGCGTGTACGAAACCGCTTGCTCTTAACGCTGGATACAGTGTGCAGCTTGGCCGAGTCGAGGTCGCAATCGGCGGGAATCGGTACGGATTGCAGAGGGAAGTGGTCATGCCGAAAAGCAGCTTCTTGCCCGCCCGTTTCGCTTCCTCAGTGCAGCGTGCGACCATGTCGCGTTTGCGCTGGGCGAGGCTTTCGCTCATGGTCGGTGTCGCTGCAGAATCATGTGCACCACTGTTCGGCGATGACGAGTCGCGAGAAGTCGGGTATTTCGAGTCAGTAGAAAATGACCCCGCAAATTCGGGCGGAACAAAAACTGCCTCCGATTCTTCCGGAGGCTGATCGTATATAGAGCCTGGCAGAGCTCCATAGTTGGTGATGCCGTCGGTCATCCTGTTCATGACACCACCATATGGGTAGTGGGTGCGGAAACGGAAGCCGATCCGAGGTATGTGGTCCTAGCTTCACTTACGCACATTCATTGTGGATAACCATGTGGACACCTCACTTATACACATAGTCACCCACCTCTTCAACCCCGATTTGACACACTAACTGTATCTGATATGATTACAGTATCATAACTGTACACATCATAGTTACAGTATCGACTCGGTAAGGAGGTCGTTTCATGAACGGCGACCATTCACTGGCAGTGCACGCATTGGTCTACCTTGACCATCGCGCCACACACCTGCCCAGTCAGATCCTGGCCGAGAACATATGTACCAATGCGGCGCGCGTGCGCAAAGTAATGCGACCGCTCGCCTCAGCCGGACTCATCGCCACTAAAGAGGGTGCTGAAGCCGGCCCGCCGCCGAAATCACTTTGCGCGCGGTAGCGGAAGCCACCGGCACCACTTTTGTGAAAGTGAACTGGACACCGGGCGACGTACACGAGGACTGTCTGGTGTCATCTTCAATGGGCGCAGTGATGAACGACATCTATGCCGGGCTCAACCGCACTTGCCTCGAACAACTCGAACACACCACCATCCACGACATCACCGAACAGATATTCAGCGAGCGCAAAGGCTAATAATCCCGCGCGTTTCCCCTAGCCAGCATCAGTCGATAACGCTTCGGCAGTCAAAGAAGAAAACAGACGCCGCACGGCACACAACACATCAGCACAACGCACTCTTATCACTCGAATACGTAAGGAAGTAACCATGTCCATCAGCACACCCAATGCCATCAGCACACCCAACACCTCCCCCACTATCACCACCGACGCCCTGATCATTGGATTCGGCAAGGGCGGCAAAACCTTGGCTGCCAAGCTCAGTGCAGCCGGCCGCAAGGTCGTCGTCGCCGAGGCAAGCGCCGACATGTACGGCGGCACCTGCATCAATATCGGATGCTTGCCGTCCAAGTCACTGATTTTGTCCGCCGAACAGGCGCGGCGGGATGGCGCGAACAGTACTCCCGAAACCCGCGAAGCAGCGTTCGAGGCTGCTATCAAGGAGAAGCGCCGCGTCACTTCGATGCTGCGCGACAAGAACTATCACAAGCTCGCCGACCAAGACAACATCACCGTAATCACCGGCCGCGCTCACTTCACCGGCCCTCATAGCGTGGAAATCGCCACCGCTGAGGGCCCGATCGCCGTGACCGCCAGCAAGATCTTCATCAATACCGGTGCCACGCCGCGCATTCCGGATATTCCCGGTATCCACACTACGCCCGGCGTCTACACCAGCACTGGACTGATGGATCTCGACGATATGCCGCAGCGACTGGTGATTATCGGTTCAGGATTCATTGGACTTGAGTTTGCCTCGATGTTTGCCGATTTCGGCACGGCGGTTACCGTGCTGCAGCACAATGCCGAGTTCCTGCCGCGCGAGGATGCGGATGTGGCGGCCGCGATTCGCGCACAGTTGGAAGCGCAGGGCGTCAAGTTCCTGTTCAACGCGGATACCAAGGCCATCGCGCCTGCTGCTGACGGCGGCGTCAGGTTGTCCGTTGCGGTGAAGGGTATGACTCGCGGCGCATCGCAAGCTTGCGATTCCACCCCCGCCGGCACCGGGAACGCTCATACCGATATCACCGGCGCCACCGACACTACAACAACCACCAGCCCCACTAGCAACCCGACCGATCACGCCACGATGTCACACGTTCAAACGAAACCATCAGACGATGGCGAGCCGCGGTTCGCCGAGCCGGCTGAAGCCCGATTCTGCCTGACCACCGACGCGGTACTGGTGGCCACCGGACGTACGCCGAACGTCGAGGGACTGCATCTTGAGGCAGCTGGCGTGGAGCTCACCGAACGCGGTGCCGTGAAAGTCGACGAGCTTCTGCGCCCCACAGCAGCCGACATTTGGGCTCTGGGCGATGTGAACGGCGGCCCGCAGCACACGTACATTTCGCTGGATGACTATCGCGTGGTGTGGTCGCAGCTCAATGGTTCCGACCGTCCGTACACGGTGAAGGACCGCAAGCATGTGCCGTCGAGCACATTCCTCGCCACGCCTTACTCGCGCGTGGGATTGAATGAGCGCGAGGCGAAGGCGGCTGGATTGGATTATGTGGTCAAGCGATTGCCGGTGGCCGCTGTGCCGAAGGCCCAGGTAATGCGGCGACCGGATGGTCTGATGAAGGCGATTGTGGAACGCAATACTGGCCGCATTCTGGGTGCGATGCTGCTTTCCGTCGAGTCGCACGAGGTGATCAATATCGTCAAGTTGGCGATGGATCTTGACGCGCCGGCCAGCACGTTGCGCGATATGGTGTTCACGCATCCGACGATTGCCGAGGCACTGAACGACTTGTTCGCGTAGTTTGTTCGCATAGCACGCCCGCGCAGCATGACCCGCGTAGCGCAGCCCGCAACAGACTCCCCTAATGCGCGCGAAGGTCCTCATCGACGTAAACCGATGAGGACCTTCGCGCTGTCGTCATGATCCGTACGTGACAGCAATCACGTCCGAACCAGCCGTTACTTCAAGCCGAGCTTACGGTCCAGAATGTCGGAGGCATCCAATCCTAAGCGGCGTCGGATGAACCAGCCAAGACCGAGCGGCAGGCCGGGAGCCAAGGCCATGCCGCCTGGACCGAGTGCCACGGTTTTGGAGTTGCCTGCGATAAGCATGGTGCCCTTGGATGCGGCCGTGGAGGTCGAACCATCGCTGTCCGCCTCTGGTTTGAGGATTTCGATGTTGCCGTCACTGGTTTTGTACAGTCCCTTATTCTCATTCCAGATACCGGATGCGCCATTGTTGCCGGCCTCACCCGCAGAGAGGAAATGTCTTGTTTTTCTTGTGAGCGCTCACCTATTCACGCGCGATGGCATGTTTTTCAAGCAAAGTCAATAGGTGTGATGTTATTCACACTCTTCACTACGTTGTTTTGCCTCGCACTGGGCAACCCCACTTCAGCAAGAGATTGCACAGCTTGCGTTAGGGTGGAGAACATGACTATCACAGTATCCACAGATGGGTCCGCATTAGGGAATCCAAACGGGCCAATGGGCTGGGCCTGGGCCGATCATGAGCAGAACGCCGGCGGCAAGCCCGGCCATAAGCACGACGACCATGGTTATGATGCGGGCGGCGCGACCAACGGCACCAATCAGATTGGTGAGCTGTGCGCAGTGCTGGAAGCTTTGCGAGCGCACCCGGGCCCTGAGCCATTGCTCATCGAATCGGATTCGCAGTACGCCATCAATTGCTCGACCAAGTGGGTCAAAGGCTGGAAGAAGAACGGCTGGAAAAATTCGCAGAAAAAGCCTGTGAAGAACAAAGAGCTTATTCAGGCGATCGACCGTGAGATCTCACAACGCCCTGGCCCGGTGGATTTCCGATGGGTCAAAGGTCACGCCGGCAACGAGGGCAATGAGTTGGTCGATGAACTGGCACGCACCTATGCGGGCGATTGCCGTTCGGGTGCGCGCGACGGCTATCTACCGATTGAAGGCTGGCAGTCGCTGCTGGGCTCCGAATACGCACATGGCACCGATGTGCCTCCAGACGTGCAATTGGTATTGGACGGCAAAGCGGATGCGGCAAGTTTGCGCAAGCCGGCTGCGGCGACGGATCAGACGGATGCCGCAAGGCCGGAGACCAAGTCTTCGTCACCCTTAGCGGCACAATCAACGCAACCTGTACAATCAACGCAACCTGTACAATCAACGCAACCTGTACCCCCCGCAAAGCCCAGCGGGCTGACGGTATCCGGTACGCTGACCTTCTCCCCCGCGCCGAAAACGAGCCCGTATTTCAACGGGCAGCCGATGCCGATCAAAGGCAGCATCGAAATCGAAGGCTATGTGGACGGCGACGGCAACCTGACCATCACCAACGCACCATTCGTACGACACTGACACCCAAACACACGAATATGTACCGCAATCGGACACGATGACACAAAATCGCTCATTCGCGTTAGGATAGGAGATAAGGCTTCACGCCGTTGATCCGTGCGGCGGAGGCAAGGATGGCAAAGGAGAAACCATGGATAAGGCACAGCAGGATGCGCTGAAGAAGGCGGCCGGCATCGAAGCCGCCAAGCTCGTTGAAAACGGCATGATCGCAGGCCTCGGCACTGGTTCGACCGTGAAGTTCCTGGTGGACGAGCTCGGCCGCCGTCATCAGGAGGAAGGTCTTGAGTTCACTGGCGTGACCACGTCTCGCCGCACGCAGGCCCAGGCCGAGAGCTACGGCATCAAGATCGTGGACATCGACGACGTGGACCACATCGACGTGACCATTGACGGCGCCGACGAAGTCGACAAGAACTTCAACGGCATCAAGGGCGGCGGCGCTGCTCTGCTGTGGGAGAAGATCGTGGCCACCAACTCCAACCAGATCGTGTGGATCGTGGACGAGTCCAAGGTTGTGGACACCATCGGCAAGTTCCCGCTGCCGGTCGAGGTCATTCCGTTCGGTGCCGGCCAAGTCATCAAGAAGTTCGAGGCCCGCGGCTACAAGCCGGTGCTTCGTCTTGACGCCGACGGCAAGGAAGTGCGCACCGACGAGAACAACTTCGTGGTGGACCTGCACCTGGAGCGCATCGATCACCCGCAGGAGCTGGCCGAAGACCTCATCAACACGGTCGGCGTGGTGGAGCACGGCCTGTTCCTCAACATGGTCGACAAGGTCATCGTCGGCGACCCGAACGGCCCGCGCGTGATGACCAACGCCAACAAGTGATCGTCTCACATCACTAAGCTTTTCCAAGCCCGCATCTGCACATCGCAGGTGCGGGCTTTACTGTTGCCCGAACAAGGCAAAGAGCCAAGCAAAAGAGAAACCCCGCGACCATAACGATCACGGGGTTTCTAATGCCTTGATTGCAGGTAAGACTACTTACGCTGGTGGCGGGTCTTACGCAGCAGTTTGCGGTGCTTCTTCTTGCTCATCCGCTTGCGGCGCTTCTTGATGACAGAACCCATCTGAAGCCTCCATTTCGATTAATCGTAA
>ERZ773237.2834-NODE-2834-length-11021-cov-2.960514_pt1 | contig 11021 bp, 10 predicted proteins | sample MGYA00580990_ERZ773237 | MGnify/ENA primary metagenome ERZ773237 (study PRJEB29015, sample SAMEA2737749) | human gut metagenome | biome: human gut; feature: human-associated habitat; material: faeces | place: China | collected 2012 ...
TATGTGCATTAATTACAATATTACTATTATTCACTTTACGATTAAAAGTTTCTATATTATCACCGTCATATATAGGTTTATAAAACTTTTGTTTGTCTGCACTATTGATAAATTGTTCCAATTTATCTTCATAAAACATATTACTTTTATGCCAATCATCAGCTCTATTCTGATACTTTATTTTATTATTTTCATCAAGGCTATGTTCGGCAAGTCTGTTGTATCGTTTTTCTTGTCTTTCTGCGTTTTGTTGCTTTGTTTCTAGGGTTTCTCTTTCTTCCATTTGGGCAAGTTCTTCATTGCTTACAGATTCAATAGATGTAATGCCCTCGTAATAGGTACTTGTACTGTCCTTACACCTTGGATGAAACAAACCACCTGCAATAGCCTCACTAAGCAAAGGATACTTACCGTCAGCTTTACTGCCACCGGAATACACATCATCAATAAATACCCTGCCAATGTACTGTGCACAATCAGGGCAACCACCCTGACGGGAATTTACCACTACAAGTGAGATACCCCATTCTTGCCTTTTCTGACCCTCACCGTAGAGATATGCCCTTTTATTAGCAGTACGAATTGCCATATCTGCATAGTCGGAAAGTGTATGCCTAGCACCATTACGATATTCCACACAATTAAGACCTGCTTGTAGCATATCCTTAACTGCCATATCAACTGCTTTTTCATATGTATCTGCACCACTGTTTGCATAGACCTGAGCAGTGAAAATAGCTTTTCTGTACTTATCGTTAGACATTCTGAGTATTGCAGTTTCTGCCTTTTTCATATCGCTCTTAGTTGCATTAATAAGTGCATCTAACTTTCTGTCATTGACTTTGAAAAATTCACCGGTAGCTGAAGGACTTACCTTACCGACTTTAAAGCCTTTTTTAATAGCTTTTAATATTTCAGCCTCTTGCTTTGCATTGCCGTCAGCCATTGCAGTTTTCAGCATTTCCTCAATTTTCTTATTTAATGTGGAAAACTGCTTACCGTATTTCTTTTGGTTGGTTCTACGGTACTGTTCAAGGCTTTTAAGCTGTTCAGACTGCCACTGTGACCAGTTATAACCTTCCTTTTCTTCCTCTGCCCTATGATGTTTAAAATTTCTCATCATACTGTCAATGAGTTCATTTTCTATGGTTTCAAAGGCTTTGGAAATATCATAATCAACCATTGTTTAGTACCGTATTTAGGTCATCAATTTCAGAAGTTTCATCAAGGGTAGTTATGCCTTGTTCTTCCTTAATTCTTTTGACTTCCTCAGCTTTCCAATCAGAACACTTACTATCTCCATAGAGCTTTTCAACAGAAGTTTCAACACTCATTATTGCACTTTGTCTTGCTTTACCAACAGTTTCTACTTGACTCTCAAAGCTAGGGTTAGCATACTCTCTAAAGTTAATTGCCACATCAAGGTCAGCCGGTACTAAGGCTTTATTTGTTAATTCATAATAAGCATTAAGTACAGACTTAACAAGACTAGGCAATGATTTTTCAAGGAGTTTAACAAAGTTCTGTCTTGTATATAAAGTAGTTTTTTCTTTTTCTCTCTGTGCCTCTGCATTGTCCAATTTCTTATTATCAATACCAAGAGTACTTGGACTGATAACACCCTGTAGGCACAAATCTAAAGCAGTTACATAGGCTGATAGGTAACTTTCGTGTTGAATAGACGGTGATTCTGTTACAATCTTATTGCCTACACCCTCTTTCATATCGTTACCTATAGCAATGTACCTGTTATCAAATGGGTTTGGTGCAATAGGCTCACCTGTTTCAGGGTTTCTAGGTATGTAACAATCAGGCATATATGTTTTTGTTCTGGCTGAACGAGAGGCATCCATCCACTGCGACCATATTTCATCTATACTGTCAAAGGCATCTTCCTTGTTACTGATAATACCCTTACCTCTACCCTCATAAAAGCCATTGCTATAAATTAAAGGTACTGCCCACATATATGATTTATCAAATGTGATGCCCTCACTATCTATCCAAGACAAGGCACTGACAGTATGAAGGTCAACCTCTCTTCCGTTATTGTCATATAAAGCATACTTGATATATCCATATCCGTAGGTCTCTTCAAACTGATAGCACCTTGTCTTTTCTGTGTATTCTGTATAGAACTTAATTTCTCTGATTCTGCCACGAACATAAGTGTATTTTACCTTTTCGGCACCGTACCATTCAATGATAGGTAATTCTGAAATTTCATTATCAAATGAAATCTTAAATGCACCGTCACCTACTATTGCAAGGTCCTTAATTGCACTTTCAAGCACATCAGCAAAATTATTTTCTTTCTGTATTTTCTCCCATACTTCTTCATATTCGGTTGTATTATTATTGTGTATCTCAATACCGTTAAAATCGGTTTTTAGAATATTTGTAATAACATCAACCATTAAGGCAGGGATAGCAACATGGATTTTCTGTATTTCCTGACCTGCTGTAGGTCTAGCTTTCCAAAACATTGTTTTCTGAACATCAAGACTTCCATACAGTTCTTGAAGTTGCTTACTCTTGCCCCAATACCATATTCTGTTTTTAGCACAATCAGTTAGGTGGTTTACACCCTCACTGATTGTAATGGTAGTATCTGATGCAGAAGTAATCCTAAGAAAACTTCTTAATCCTTTTCTTACTGTTTCAGCCATTCTATTAATCAGCCCCATTCTCTACTCACATCCTATCTTATCCTTATAGGGTAGCCACCCATACTGTGATGAGTTTATAAAGTGATCATTACCATCTTCAGGAGTATTGTCTTTATCCTCTAGCCAAGAATACAGTTCATATTCCTGTATAGTGCTTGTACAATGTTCCAATATAAAATAATGCGCTTTAGCAAACCAGCCTAAGAGCATATTAATTCTATCTATTATTGTTGTTTTCTTGTATGCGTTATTAAATGTAAATACACAACCGTTCTTGCGTTTATATTTGTTCAATTCTGTTATAGTCGCTTGATCTGCATTATCAATAAATACATTTCTTGCAAGTCCCCACTCAGCTTGATTTCTCTTTAAAAATTCAATGTAGTTTATAGCCACATCAGAGGGTGCCAGTGGTGTTTTTAGTTTTGCATTATTATATTCCTTTTCGTCTAGCTGAATACAATTACCTCTACTAGTTATTCCAAAGAAGGTCATTGCTATTGTGTCAGGCGACTTTTGGGAATATGCAGTATCAAGCCCTGAAGTAAAGATAATAAAATGTTCCTTTTTTCTATCATCAGTAAGGAACTGTTTTGCCCATTCTTTTGATTTAATATGAACATTTCTATCAAAGTTACTGAACACAAGACCTGTAGCCCTGCCTCTAAGTCCTAAAATCTTATTCTTATAAAGCTTTGTGCCCTTTGGAACATTCAATTTAATTTGTTCTATTTTAGTTTTTGACAGTCCTAGGTTATGTTCAAAAGAAAAGAACCAATGGACCCAATTAGGCTTTGGTTCTTCTGTTAGCATATTTAATATTTCTTTCGGTGTATCTGACTTGTACTTTTCAAGTGGTCTGGAACAGTTAATGTACTCCTTATACACCGGTAAATTAGGGTCATCAGGATTAAGGGTAGCCATAAAGTAGTCACAACGCATACTTGCTTCTCTCACAAAGTCTATATCTGCTGTATTGATTTCATCAATATACAAGCAACCATACTGACCACCCAGAGCCTTCTGCCACTTTTTCTTATCACCATAGCCCATAACATACACAATCTTGTTGCCCTTGTTTGTATGGAACAGAATGTGTGGTATCTTTTCATCCTTTGTACCATTGCCGTTGTACTCTGTAAGAACACCAAAGTCATCAACAACACCAAGGTCCTTATTAATAATATTCTTTTCAGCAGTACCTGTATCTTTTGAGGCAATGATATGATATTTCTTATTACTCTGTGCAACCTTTAAAAAAAATTTAAAGATACCTACCGTTGTTTTTCCTGCAGCAGTAGTACCTTCAAGAAACTCAACCGGTGCTTTACATTTGATGAAATCTTTATACTTTTGAGAAAGTAATAAATTACTCATCATCAACACTCATTTGCTTAATCAGGTCATCAAGTTTAGAAACTTCTGCACTGACATTTGCATCAACTTTTAGGGTATATTCACCTGTCATTTTATTAAGGGTATCAATAGCCCTGATTCTGTCTGATGTTTCTTCTAAATCGTTTCTTGCAATATCAGATAATGTTACCTGTCTGTCTTTTGCACACATTATTCTTTCATCTTTCAGCTTATCGGAAATTTCTTTGATGTACTGTACTATTGTAGTATTTTGTAGTAGTTTTGATGCATTAGTGTTTGCATATTTTTTTGAATATCCTGCTTTTATTGCACTTTCTGTGGCATTACCACTCTGCACATAATATTCAGCAAATTTCTTTTGTCTTGCGTTTAGCTTATCATTCATGATAACACCACCTTTCAATATTTTTATAGCAAAAGAAAAAGGCTAAGCAGCGCTTAACCTTTGGACTATTATTTAATTGATTTTACATTCACCTTAAAACGCTTTTGTGTATAATCTGCTTTATGCTTTTGATTATGTTTTTCTTTAAGCTTAATTTCTAGAACTTGGTTTAAACAACTTAGTTTAAGTTCATTACATCTTTCTACATAATAATTATGGTTATCAATTAATTTATTAATTACCATATCAATAGCTACAGCAATCGCTATAATAAAGAAACTTAATAATATTTTAACGAATATAACAACTTGATTTTCATCAGTCATTTTGGGAAAATCTTTCGAAAAATTAAAAACTAGTGTTGCTAAGGAAAATACAATAGTTACAATTAATTGTATCCAGAATTTATATTCTGATTTAGGAATTGTCATAAATTCTAATTTCATTTTTTCATCTTTCAATTCTTTCAATGTGTATCTGTTGCCTAAAATTTTCTTAATTACATCAATTAGACTTGAATAACCATCTATATGTTCCTTTATGCTAAACTCTTTCATAGCATTTTTCTTAATTTTTCGATAAGTTTTGTCCTGCTTAAGCATACAAATTCCTCCTAGTAATTTGATATAATCAATTATATCAAAAGGTGATAATTTGTCAACTTTTGGCTTAATTTAGATTTTATCACCTAAATTAGATACAACAAAACCCACCTAAGTGTTTAGGTGGGTAATGCTGAATTTTTATACAAGAGGAATAGTAGAAGTGAAAATCATTCTTGCAATCTTATCTATCTCTTTATCGGTTTTCCATAATATCATTATAGCACTTTCTATAGTGGCTTTTAATGGCTATTTAATACTTTGCTAAACTCTTTCAAGGCTTTCCCATGTATTCTATATACCCATCTCAAATCATAATTCATACAATCAGCTACCTGCTCCCATGTTTTATGATTTAGGTAATACTCTGTCAGAACTGTTTTATATCGTTCATCAGTCAGCCTATGTATAAGGGTTCTGGCTTGTTTCTTTAGTTCTACAAGCTGGTCAATTTCTTCATTGATTTTCTCTTGTAATAAAACAATCTTATCAATAATCTTTGTAAAGTCACCACCACTTCCGGAACTCTGTACCCTTTCACTTTGGCTCTGTGGACTTACTTGTAATGACTTTAGCTTTAGGTGATACAGTTCATCACTCTTAGTATTAATGCTTATATCAGCAAATCTGACACGATTAAGGTACTCTTTAGCGTTCATTGTTTCACATCCTTTAGTTTCTGCATTTCATACTTTAGGTCTGCACAATCTCGTATCATCCTAGAATTCCAACTAATCAAAATATGAAATGCCACTTCTTGTGGACTTGTTTCTCTGTCAATTACTTCAACACCATCTCTCAAGGCATCAAGAAATGTATAATACTCAGTTTCAGAAATATCTCCGTAACCAAAAGCCTCTGCCAATTCATCTTCTGATGCATATTCCAGCACCTTCTTTTTGCGTTCCTCACGATTAGCTTTAATTCTTGTGATAGTTTTCTGTAATGCTCTGATTGCAGTATCAAGCTTTTTGATAACTATTTCTCGACCCTTAATTTCAACCTTTAAATCTTCACTTGTCATATAGCAATCTCCCCACTTTCTAGCTTAGCTCTATACTGACCGTAGCTTAGCCTTGTACCGTTTTCTTCGTTGTACTTATGTAAGTTATACAAAGTACGGTTAAGGTTATGTTCTCTTGACTGCTTTGGTGTTTTAGCTTGTTCTTGCTTTAGCCTTTGGTTCTTTACTCTGTTGTGTGTCTTTACACACTCATAACTGCAAAACTTTGCATTGTGGTTTCTTGCAGTAAACTCATTTCCACATACTGCACATACTCTCTTAATTTCCATTATTGTTACTCCTTATTTCAACATCATCAAGTTTACATACCACTAAAGAATTTGTAGCTAAACTGTCTTGTAGTTCAGCTTGATATATAAACTTGTTTTCTTTTGTACTTCGTCTGATAATACAACCAACCAAGTTATAAAGACTTCCCTTATAACTTACTTGCCTATTCAAATAATGTCCATTTACAGGCAACTCCTTTATCCTGATATAGATACCGGGAATATCTGCCCAAAACTTTTCTACCAGTTCAGAACAAACAAGTGCATCATCTTTCCAAAAGCCTAACTTAGTCATTACATCTTTCAAAAGCTTTTGTAAGTTATCTGTATCAGGCTTTGTTGTACGATAGTCACCATCACTATGTTTTCCCTTTAGTGGGAAACACCACTTTGTAACAAGTGATACACCTGAAACAAACATTTCCTTTGGAACATATTTGCTTAAATATGCTTCAAGTTTTGACCTAGCCTCTTTCAGTCTTGGTTCTTCATAGAAGATTGGTTTACCGTTCACATAACTAATTTTCTTTTCTTGATGTGTAATTGTTGGTGGGTCCATAGGCATAAAAAATTCAGTAGTCTTCATTTTATATCCTTTCTGTGTAAATCGTTTATTTTTAAACTTCTGCTTTTTCGTGTATATTATTACTTAATATAAAAGGGGAATTTAAAACCCCTTTTATATATATATAATATATATAGTTTGTCATTGACATTGACAAACTCGAATAATTTATCGACTTTGTCACTCACATTGTCATTGACAAAAAATCGACTTTGACAATGGCAGTCATTGACAAACTCGAATAAATGACAATGTCACTGACTATGAAAATATCATCTATTATTCTTAATTAGAACTATTTTTAAGACCTATACTATTATCATCTATCCAAAAACTACCGTGTTCTTTTAAGTTTCTTCTGACAGTTCTTTCTGATTTTCCCATATAGGATGCAAGGTCTTCAATACTGGCTTGACCATTTTCTTGAACTGCACTAAAGGCAACTTCTAATGATTCTTTTCGTTCATTCTTTCGTTCTTCAGCACTTTTTTTGTTGCCAAAATTTTTCTTGTAATTTGAGTTTTTACTATTCATTTGGCTACTACTGTCAATATCACTTAAAACACCTGTATCATCAATCTGATGTATAGGATAATTGAACCAACAGTTGATTGGTGAGAACCTAGGGAACTCTCTTAATGTACCTTCAATTCTCCAAGCTGAACGAGTTTTGATGGACTTTCTTTCTTCTTGAAATTCAGCCCTAGCCAAAGCTAAAGTATTCTTACTTAGCTTATTTTCGGCTATCTTTTCCATATTGTAGGAACTTTCTAAATCATCCTGAGAAACCTCCTCATCAATATTAGAAACAAATCTTTTCAGATATTTATAGTAAATAGCACATTCAGCTTTGTTCTCTTGATACTTAATAAGATTATCGTCAATTTCTAGTTCTATAAGGTCTAACATGGCATCAGGGTCACGAGCAAAAACACCACTGCCTGAGGCTCTGTCCATAGACTTCTTAGTACCTTGATTACCTTTTGAGTGATGGTGACAGTAAATTACTGCACATCCCAGTTCGGCACAAATTTTGTCAAACTGATTACAGAACTTAGACATCTGTTCTGCACTGTTTTCATCACCTGTAAGAACCTTGTATATAGGGTCAATAATAACTGCTATATAGTTCTTTTTTAAGGCTCTACGGATTAGCTTAGGTGCTAATTTATCCATTGGTGAGGCTTTACCTCTTAAATGCCATATATCAATATTCTTTATGGCGTTAGGTTGCCAATTTAGTTTCTTATATACATCAGCAAATCTATGTAAACAGCTTGCTTTATCAAGTTCAAGATTAACGTACATAACTTTACCTTTAGTACAATTAAAACCTAGCCACTTCTTCCCCTCAGCTATTGCAATAGTGAGTTCAATAAGTGCAAAAGACTTACCGGCTTTAGATGGTCCGGCTATAAGCATTTTGTGACCTTGTCTGAGAACATTATCAATTAGTGGTGGTGATAGTTCAGGTAAGTTATCAAAAACTTCTGTTAGGTTTTCCGGTTCAGGTAAATCATCATTAATACTTTCTATCCACTCATACCATTCATCCCAACTTTCTTTGCCTATGTTGGTATCAAGTAAATATTGTTTCTTACCTTTTCTTTCAACACCGGGCATTCTGCTTAGTCTTGATGGGTTTTTGTTCTGCTTATCTGTAATAAAGCCGTTCTTGTCACAAACTTTATAAAGATAATTTACTCTCTTACTGTATTCTTCATAATTTGTAGCATTTATCTTTACAATAGCGTGAATAGATTTATTACCTGTATGTACAAGACAAGCTACCGGCAATTCAAGTTCTCTGATAATAGTATTTTGAGTTTCAATAGGTATTTCATCAGATTCTACAAGTGCATAACGGTAGTCGGTTACATTGTCATTTTTAACACCTTTACCGTCTAAAGGATTAAACCTTATCCAAGTACCTACATCTTTGTTGTAATCCCCAAATACTGCACCTATATCATCATCTTTTAACTTTGACAATTCTTCTATTAACTGACCTGCAGTTCTATCATAATTACCCTTTGTAGGTAAGTTCTTACCGTCAGCAGTTTGCCAACAGTCTGTTACATATCCCACATTATCGTCAGCCTCAAACAATACACTAAGGTATTTAATAAGTTGTTCTTTAGGGTGCCACTCCTTAGGTAGTTTTAATTCTTCAATTTCAAAACCACCATCTATAACTTTCAATGGGTCATTACTGATTTCATCATCCCAGTTCATAGCTTCATCAGGTGCACCAACAGGTGGCTTGTAACCAAAGTCACAAGCCATTTGATATATAGTGCCACCAGTTACCGGTGATGAACTGCCATTAAATGTTGCCCATTTCTTATGACATTCACCACTGTGGTATCTGCTACTATCTCTACTGCTCCAACTGTCCCAGTCATATTCAGAATAACCTTCTTGTTTAAGAGCCATACCAACATTTACCCATTCCTGATAGTCTAGCCTTGAAGGGTCAATATATTTAATTAATTCAACTAAATTCAGCTTATTATTCATATCGCTATTCACCCTCTCTATACTGTGACGGATTAATATTTCTAGGTACATGCCAACCATTAGCAGCAATTCTATCTATCATTTTCTTTGCATTTTCAAATTGCCATTCACCAACATGCTGAAAGCCATAACGCTCTAAACATCTAATTTGCTTAGGTGTGGTAAGTCCTGTTTCTTTGCGTTTTTGTAGTCTTTCAAGTAGCATTGTAGCCTTACCTGCGTTATCAATTTCATCCGGAAAAATACCTAGTTTTTCAAGTGCTTGTACTTGCTTTTTGCTAGGTGGTGCCATCTCCCAACCAAAAGCCGGAACATATGAAGATAAATCTTCTGCTTGAATTGACATTTCAAATTGCAAAGGGTCAACAAGTTTTCTTTTTCTTGTTTTCATTTTTTGCAGTTGTTCTGCAAGTGCTCTTTCTCTCTGTTCAACAACATCTTCTGATGCCTTTTCTTCAGCCTCTTCAATGTCAATAGGACAACCTGAATTTTCTGCTAAATTTTCAGTCATTTTCTTTGCCACTTCGTCAGATGTACAAATTAAGTGAGCAGGTCTGCATAGTTCGTGTCTTTCTGTATGCCACAGAAAATCAAGAAGTAATAAATCTTCTTTACCTTTACATAGTCTTGTACCTCTGCCAACCATTTGACAATAAAGACCTCTTACTTTTGTTGGTCTTAATACAATAATGCAATCAACTGATGGACAATCCCAGCCTTCCGTTAAAAGCATTGAATTACACAGAACATTGTATTTATTGTTTTCAAAATCATTTAACACTTCTGCTCTGTCTGTACTGTTGCCATTAACTTCGGCTGCATTAAAGCCCTGAGTATTTAAAATATCTCTAAACTTCTGTGAAGTCTTTACAAGTGGCAGAAAAACTACTGTCTTTCTGTTTGCACAATACTTCTTCATTTCTGTTGCTATTTGATACAAATATGGGTCCAGTGCAGTATCAATATCACTGGCTTTAAAGTCACCGGCTTGTGTTGATACACCTGATAAATCAAGTTTAAGTGGTATTGTTACTGCCTTAATAGGAGTTAAATACCCTTCCTTAATAGCTTGTGGAAGGGTATATTCGTATGCAAGGCTATCAAACACTTGTCCTAGATTTTTCATATCACCTCTGTCAGGTGTTGCAGTAACACCAAGTACATTAGCCTCAGAAAAATGTTCAAGTATTTTTTGGTAACTATCAGAGATAACATGATGTGCTTCATCAATAATAATTGTGTCAAAGTAATCACAACTAAATTGATTTAGTCTTTTATCTCTCATAAGTGTTTGGACTGAACCTACAACAACTCTATACCAACTGTTAATACAGGAGTTTTCAGCTTTTTCTACTGCACTTTTCAGTCCGGTAGCCTTTTCTATTTTGTCAGAGGCTTGTTCTAACAGTTCGCCTCTATGGGCAAGGATTAAAACCCTTGCCCCTTGTCTTACACAATCTTCTGTAATCTTTGCAAAAACTATTGTTTTACCACACCCGGTAGGAAGAACCAAAAGAGTTTTCTTGTCCCCACTATTCCACTTTTCAAAAACCTTTTCTTTTGCCTCTTGCTGATATGGTCTTAACTTAATTTCACCCATTAAAACTGAC
>ERZ773237.2842-NODE-2842-length-10995-cov-10.674132_pt1 | contig 10995 bp, 7 predicted proteins | sample MGYA00580990_ERZ773237 | MGnify/ENA primary metagenome ERZ773237 (study PRJEB29015, sample SAMEA2737749) | human gut metagenome | biome: human gut; feature: human-associated habitat; material: faeces | place: China | collected 2012 ...
CGAAAAGGCTTCCTGCCCCATTCCTGCGGCGTGTTCCGGCGTTGGCACGCTCCCCGCAACTTCGGGACATTTTGTCCCGAAGTCCGGCTCCTTGCGGTGCTTCCCCAGCCGGGGTATTCCTTTTCGGACGGTCATTCTGTTTTCAAGGTGCTGTCCATCGATGAACTACCCTAAGTCTACACCTAAATGACCGCCCGTCCCGTATATCCGAAAGGTAGGAAATCGGCTTAAAAAACAGGCTATTTCCACGCTCTCGGAATTGTGGTAAAATAATAAGTACAGAGTGACAAATTGGAATTTATCGGGCAGACAAGGAGGGAGAGCATGGAGTTATCCATACAGGAACGGCTAAAAGACCTGCGTGTGGAGCGTGGGCTGACATTGGAACAACTTGCGGAGCAGACCCATCTCTCCAAGTCTGCTTTGGGCAGTTATGAGGGGGACAAGTTCAAAGACATCAGCCACTATGCCCTTATTGAGTTGGCGAAGTTCTATGAAGTGACCGTTGATTATCTGCTGGGCCGTTCTCAAACAAAAAATCACCCAAACGCCGATCTTGCAGACCTGTGTTTGAGTGACGATATGATTGAACTATTGAAAAGCGGGTTGGTGGACAATTCTCTTTTGTGTGAACTGGCGACCCACCCGGATTTTCCCCGGCTCATGGCCGACCTTGAAATCTATGTGAACGGCGTGGCGGGAAAACAGGTACAGAGTGCAAACGCCATTGTGGACGCTGTAAGCGCAACCATTATGAAGCAGCACAATCCCGGCTTGACTGACCCGCAGTTAAGACAGCTTATCGCCGCCCATATTGATGATGACAGCTTTTGCCGCTATGTGATACAGCAGGACATAAACAAGATAGCTCTTGACCTGCGGGAAGCGCATAAGGACGATTTTTTCAGCGTCCCGGAGGATAACCCACTGGAAGATTTTTTGCAGACCGCCGAGGAAACCGCCAAAGAGGGCAGCGACCCGGAGCAAGCGGCTTTGGCGTTTATCTGTAAGCGGCTCAAGCTGAATTTGAAAAAGCTGTCCGAGGAAGAAAAGAAGTGGCTGAAAAAGATTGCTCAGAAGTCGGACTTGCTGAAAAATCCAAACCCGCAGCGGGGGAGAAAATAGAGAACGAGAAATTGGAGGGAGTAAAGGTGCAGGAGGCAATTATAAAATTGAAACTTCTCGGTCAAATGCCAGACGCAGTGAAAGATGACCCTACAGAAGAAACCATCAACATGTATGACGAATTGCTCTCCAATGTAAAAACGCCATTGACAAGAGAAGAAGTAGGCGTATTGATTGACATTTTCCCCGAAGGTGGAATGTATGGAGTAGAGTGGGATTTGCTAAAATTGGTAGAGTCTTATTTGATAGAAGCACCATCAAGTGAAGAGTATCGAAAATTGATTACTGCTTGTCCAAGTGAAGAATGGCGAGAAACTATGCAAGCCCGTTTAGATAATTGGGAAAACAACAAACAATAACTTGTTGGGGAGATAGCAAAGCCAGTCGAGCCAGTCAACGGTCAAGATGAACGGCGCATTTCATGCGCCGCCGTTGACAGCCCCGCCCGTCTTTGCTAATGGGCAATCAAGGCGGGAAAGCCCTAAAATGGCTTCCCGCCCATTTCTAAGAACTGATAAGTCAGATTTGCTGAAAAATCCAAATCCACAGCGGGGACGGAAGTAGAGAACAATAAATAAGAATTTACAGGAGGAAAATCAATGGAGAACTTGATTAAGTTTTTAGAAGATAAGATAACGGATAAAATGTCTGTGGAAGAAATAGTTGATGTTTTTGAGCAGATGTGCAGCACACCGCTTGAAGAAGATATGGTTTTATTTGAAACCGGAACATTTACTGCTTTTTCAAAAGAACCATTTTTTCAAATTTCATTAGTTCGACAGTTTTCAAATGATGATGAAGAGTTTTATCAAATCCATGTAGTCATCTTGTATAAGCCAACCGCTGAAAATAAAATTTTCAGCGAAACAACATGGGACGAAGATTTAGACGAAAATATATTTGACTATATCAGAAAATCAGCGTCGTTTGCTTATGCAAGAAATCATGAATACATCGAGGTAAAAATATATATGGACGAAACTTAACTTCTCATTTATCAGGGAGATAGCAAAGCCCTAAAATGGCTTCCCCGCCCATTCCAATTTTGAGAGAAAAATCTGTTTGCTTTTTGTGAGTGTGTCCACAAGTTCGGGACATTTTGTCCCGAAGTCCGGCGTGGGACGAGGAACGGGGGCTTTCATATACGCCCTGTCTGCTGACGAAACCAGCCCTGCGCTTGCGGCTCCACGACACGCAATCACAGCCCTGTTTTCCTGCTGCTTCAAATGCCCTTGCCCGACCCGGCGGCAACCTCATTTTCGCAGCAACGCCGACAGAGCGTATAACACACTACACTTTGCAAGCAAAGTCGTGTGCCAAGGGGCAAGCCCCTTTGGAAACCCCGGACAACAAAACAGGCTGAATATCTCGCACTTTCCCGGTGCTTGATACTCAGCCTTTATTTGTTGTCAGCAGCCCCCGTTTCGTGGTCTGCGTGTAGTTCCTTGTAAACTGACCTAATCTCCAGATAAACACTAATCTCCATGATTGTTACCATTGAAGGAATACATTTGCGACGATCTTCGGGCATACCGAATAAGATTTGCATTGGCAGTTGAAGACGGCTCATGTTACCTATTGCAATTCTGACTATTTGGAAATATACTTGTAAGTATCAAATTATTTCACTTTATGGGAGGAAATTATTATGGCAAGACCCAAGGGAAGCAAGAATAAGGCTCGTACTGTAAAGGCCAGCGTTGATTATGTAGCAGTCATTGCAGAAAAGGCCGCAAAAAAAGAGAAAATCGAATCTGAGGTTGCTACGTTGACTGCAAATCTCGATGATCTGAAGACGCAGCTGAAAGCCAAGAAAGCAGAATTGAAAGCCGCCACCAAGGAACTTACTAAAGCCGAAAACAAAAAAGCTGCCGCCGAAGCAAAGGCAATGGAAGAAGCAAAGAAAGGCGAAGCAGAAGATGTGCTGAAGAAGCTGCTGGCCAGCGGTATGACGGCTGAGGAAATCCTTGCAAAACTCCAGTAATGCAATGCCGAGAGGAGGGAACACGATGACCGAGCAGGAACAGCCCAAAAACGATTTTATGCACAAGCTCGCGCTGCAAATTGTTGAGCGGCGCAACCTTGTGTTCCTCATCGTCATTCTGGGAACCATCTTCACCATCTTCTCCCGCAGCTGGGTCAAGGTGGAAAGCGACCTGACCACCTATCTGCCCAAGACCAGCGAGACCCGCATGGGCCTGGACATTATGGAAAAAGAGTTTACCACCTACGGTTCTGCCGATGTCATGGTGGCAAACATCACGCCGGACGAGGCAGACCAGCTGAACGACGAGCTGGCGGGCCTCAGGGGCATCCAGATGATCGAGTACGATGATACCACCGCCCATTATAATAATGTATCGGCGCTGTACTCCATCACATTCGATTACCCCGAGGACGACGACCAGTGCCTGGAAACGCTGGAAAGCGTCAAGGAGTACCTGAAAGACTACGATATCTACGTTTCCACCTCGCTGGGCAATACGCAGGAGGAGACGATTGAGCGTGAAGTCAATGTCATCATGGTGTATGTTGCCATCATCATTGTGGTGGTGCTGATCTTCACCTCCCAGACCTATGCGGAAGTTCCCGTGCTGCTGCTCACTTTCGTGGTGGGCATGATCCTCAACATGGGCACCAACTTCCTGCTGGGCACCATCTCGTTCGTTTCCAACTCGGTCACGAACATTCTGCAGCTGGCCCTTTCGCTGGACTACGCCATCATCTTCTGCAACCATTTTAAAGAAGAACACGAGACCCTGCCCTTGAAAGAGGCGGTCATCGAGTCGCTGGCCAAGAGTATCCCGGAGATCAGTTCCAGCTCCCTGACCACCATCGGCGGTCTGGTGGCCATGCTGTTCATGCAGTTCAAGATCGGCCCGGATATGGCCATCTGCCTCATCAAGGCCATCCTGTTCTCCATGCTGTCGGTCTTCGTGGTCATGCCCGGCCTGCTGATGCTGTTTGGCCCTTACATGAGCAAGACCAAGCACCGCAACTTTGTGCCCAAGATCTCGTTCGTGGGCCGCTATGCTTACAAAACCCGCAAGATCGTTCCCATCGTCTTTGCAGTGGTGCTGGTGTTTGCCTACCATTTCCAGACACAGTGCCCCTACGCCTATGGCTACGGCCCGATCAAGACGCCAGTGTTGAATGAGACGCAGATCGCCGATAACATGATCGACGAAAACTTTACCAAGTCCAACCTGGTGGCTCTCGTCGTACCAAAGAACGACGATTACCGGGTGGAAGCAGCCATGATCAAAGAACTGGAAAGCCACGATGAGGTGGACCACACCCGCGGCCTTTCCAACATTGAGGCCATGGACGGCTACATGCTGGAAGACCGGCTCACTTCCCGCCAGTTCTCTGAGATGGCGGGCCTGGATTACGAGCTGGCCCAAGTGGTCTACACAGGCTACGCGTTGGAAAATGATGAGTACGGCCAGGTCATTGGCAACTTCTCCAACTACAGTGTGCCGCTCATTGATATGTTCCTCTACGTCTGTGACGAGGTCGATTCCGGCATTGTCAGCCTGGACCAGGATCAGATCAACGACCTGCATGATGCCCAGACCCAGATGCTGAGCGCAAAGGCCCAGCTGCAGGGTGCGGATTACAACCGTATTCTGGTCTACCTGAACCCCAGCCTCCAGAGCGGGGATGAAATGTATGAGTTCACGGACCAGATGCGCACCATCGCCCGGAAGTATTACCCGGACGGCGACATCTATCTGGCGGGCGACGCCACCAACGAGTACGACTTCCAGAAGTCGTTTGCCATCGACAACATCGTGGTCAGCGTGGTCTCCGTGCTGATCGTGCTGATCGTCCTGCTGTTCACGTTCCAGTCGGTGGCAATGCCCATCCTACTGATCCTCGTCATCGAGGGCGCGATCTGGGTCAACTTCTCCGTCCCCGCTTTTATCCACACGCCGCTGTACTTCATGGGCTACCTGATCGTCAGCTCCATCCAGATGGGTGCAAACATCGATTACGCCATCGTTATTGCAACCCGCTACAACGAGCTGCGGGATAAGATGGACCATAAGACAGCCATGATCGAGACGCTGAACTTTGCGTTCCCCACCATCCTCACTTCCGGCACCATCATGACGGTGGCCGGTACCCTTATCGGTCAGATGACGTCCGATGCCTGCATCGTGGGCATCGGCCAGTGCCTGGGCCGCGGTACCATCATCTCCATCTTCCTGGTGCTGTTCGTCCTGCCGCAGATCCTGCTGGTGGGTGGCAAGCTGGTGGATAAAACTTCGTTCTCCATGCATCATGTGGTGCTGCACACCAACACGGCCAGCGGCCGGGTGCGTGTCAATGGCATGGTGCAGGGCGAGGTGAACGGCTCCGTGGCCGGTACCATGAACGCCGTTGTGGATGGAAACGTACATCTTACCGTTCTTTCTGGTAAAATCTCACAGGAGGTGCAGGATGAAAACGACTCCCATGCGGACGAATGAGTCTGCGGCGGGCAGCACCCGGCTGCTGCACCGCCTGACCGCTGCGCTGCTGGCACTGGTGCTGGCGGCTTCGGCGGCGCTGCCGGTATTTGCGGCCGACACCGCGCCGACGGATACCATTTACATCAACAGTGTTTCGGACCTGCTGGCCTTTGCCGACAAATGCGGCTTTGATCAGTGGTCCAAAGGCAAGACCGTGATCCTGCAGGAAGACCTCTCGCTGGAGGATACGGAGTGGGCCCCCGTTGCGTCGTTCAGCGGCGCGTTCAAGGGCAACGGCCACACCATCTCGGATGTCAGCCTCGTGGGGGCTTATTCTCCAGCCGGCTTCTTCGGCATCCTGGAAGAGGGCGGTTCCATTCAGGACCTTACCATCAAGGGTGTGGTCAATCCCGCTGGTACCCAGAAGACCGCAGGCGGTCTGGTGGGCACCAACTACGGCACCATCATCAACTGCACGTTCTCCGGTGCTGTCCACGGCGAGGAGGAGGCGGGCGGTCTGGTGGGCCGCAATGAGACGAGCGGAACCATCGACCACAGCACTTCCCGTGCCATGGTCAGCGGTGCGTATGCCACCGGCGGCATCGTGGGCTACAACCTCGGTGTCATCACCGGCTGCACCAATGTGGGCGCCGTCAACTCCGAGTATCAGGAGTCCGCCCTCGATATGGAGGGCCTCCCGGCCACCCTGCTGGAGCTGGTCAAGAAGGATATGGGCGATGACCTGAGCAATAACATCTCCAATGTCTCCTCGGATACCGGCGGCATTGCAGGCCGCTCCTCCGGCCTGATCCTCAGCAGTGCCAACGCGGGCGACGTGGGCTATGCCCATGTAGGCTATAACGTGGGCGGCATCGTGGGCCGGACCGATGGCCTGATCTCCGGCTGTGTCAACCAGGGCCTGGTACAGGGCCGCAAGGACGTGGGCGGCATTGCCGGCCAGGCAGAGCCCTATGTGGAGCTGGACCTGGACCAGAGCACCATCAACCGTCTGCGCACCGAGCTGGACACGCTGCACACCATGGTCAACGGCGCGGCCGATGACATGGACGGCAGCACCAGCCTCCTCAATACCGACCTCAACACCCTGAACTCTCAGATGGACACTGCCGTGCAGGCAGCCCGCCGTCTGCAGGAGCAGGGAGGCGATTACTTTGACGAAGTGGCGGACGAGGTGGACCGCACGGGAGACCTCATCTCCGATACATTTACCCGGCTGGAGCCCGTGATGGACACGGGTGTCGACGCACTGGATAAGATGACCACCGCCGTGGGCCAGCTCAAGTGGGTCACCGCGGAGATGGCGGCCGAGATGCTGACCGCCTCCACGGCACTGGCCAAGGCTTCTTCCGGCGCGCACAAGGCCAGCGACGCGCTGGATTCCAGCAAGCAGGGTCTGGAGCAGATCAGCAAGGGCCTGGACGACCTGATCGCCTCGCTGCCGGGCAAGGATGACAGCGGCCTGAGCAGCGCCATCAGCACCATTCTGGGCGGCTATTCCAGCGTGTCCGGTGACGCGGTGGACGATCACATCAAAACAGCCATCTCCCTGCTGCAGGTGGCGAATTCCGCCATGAGCATCCTCTCGTTGGGCTCCGGCATGAGCGGCCAGATGAAGCTGCTGACCACCGGCCTGGGTCTGCTGCGGAGCGCCACGCTGCTGGCCGATGACGGCCAGCTGGCTTCCGCCGGCAAGCAGGTCACCCGCGCCGTGGGCAATATGGCAGGCCGGGCCACGCAGATCGGCGCGCTGCTGGGCAACACCGCCAACCTCGTTTCGGAGCAGGGCAATCCCCAGATGGCTTCTGCCCTTACCAGCATGTCCGGCGCGCTTGGCAATGTGGGCGACCAGCTGGGCAATCTGGAAGATATTCTGGATAAGCTGGGCTTCAACACCGGCAACATCAGTTCCGGCAATGCCTCCATTCAGGCGGGTCTGGATTCCCTGAGCGATGCCGCACAGGATCTGGGCAAGGCTGCGGATGATTTTGACAAGTCTCTGGATATCCTCAAGACGGATTCCGCCCTCACCAGCGCAACGCTGGGCCACATGTCCGCCAGCCTCGGCATCATGGCGGAGGGCATGAGCGGCCTGACCAGCATGACCAGCCAGGCGGCGGATATCGTCCACTGGCTGGCGGAGCAGGATCCCATCCATGTGCCGCGCCCCTCTTCCGAGATGACCGCGACCAAGGATGAACTGTTTGACGCTGTGACGAACATGACCGACCAGATGAGCACCCTCAACCGGGATATGCTCTCGGCCAGCAACACCCTCACCAGCAACCTCCGCTCCATCAACGACCAGATCAATGTGGTCTCCAACCTGCTGCTGGATGCTGTGGAAGAGATCAGCGACCCCGGCAGCAAGAACATCTTTGAAGATGAGTCCGAGAACCTGACGGCTCAGAACGAGGGCAAGATCGAGGGCTGCACCAACCGCGGCACCGTGGAAGCCGACATGAATGTGGGCGGCATCGCGGGTACCATGGCGGTGGAAAACACCCTTGACCCCGAAGACGACGATAAGGATGAGAACCGTTCGCTCCTGCGCACCGAGTACACCATCAGCGCGGTGGTGATGAACTGTGTCAACGAGGGCACTGTTACCTCCAAGAAAAAGGCGGCAGGCGGCATCTGCGGCGAGATGGATCTGGGCTACATCACGGGCTGCGAAGCTTACGGCAAAGTGGATGGCAACAACAAGGTGGGCGGCATTGCAGGCCATTCCTCCGCAAAGCTGATCTCCAACTGGGCCAAGTGTGAGCTGACTGGCAGCAAGTACATTGGCGGCATCGTGGGCCAGGGCGCGGACAGTGTCCTGACCGGCAACAGCTGCATCATCAAGGATAACCGCGCCATGGTGGAGATCCATGAGCCGGACGATGACGGGGATGACTCCGAAGTGGCCCTCTCCACGAGCAGCAGCAACACCGACGGTCAGTATTGGGGCGCCATTTCCGGCGGCCAGGATGGTACGTTCACGGGGAACCTGTTTGTCTCCGATACCCTGCGCGGCGTTGACCGCATCAGCCGTGCCGGTCAGGCAGAGCCCATTGATTACGATACCATGCGGGCACTGGAGGGCGCGCCCAAGGGCTTCCAGAAGCTGACGCTGACCTTTATGGCCGACGGCCACATCGTGGACCAGCGCACCTTTACTTACGGTGCATCGTTTACCGAGGCGGATTACCCCGAACTGCCCCAGAAAGACGGTTACCTTGCCGAGTGGAACACCCCGGTGCTGGATGACCTCCATCTGGACACCGTGGTCACGGCGCTGTACACCTCTTACACCCCGGCACTGAAGAGCATTGATGTCCGCATCAACGGCCGTCCGATCTTCTATGTGGATGGCCTGTTTGGCGGCTCCAATGCCCTGAGCGTTACCTCCCAGACGCCGTCCGGCGTGGCCAATGCCACCGAGCAGTGGCTGCTGGACTTCTCGGACGACGGGCAGGAGACCCACACCATCCGCTATCTGCCGCAGGGCAAGCAGGGCAGCGTCTATGTCCAGCAGGATGGCAAATGGATCAAAGTGCCTACCGATACCTTTGGCAGCTACATCACCTTTACGGCTGCCGGGACCGAGATCGTCATGGCCTTTGTGCCCAAGGGCATCCCGCTCTGGGAGCTCTGCGGCGGCACGGTAGCCGCGCTGCTGGTGGCAGCATTCCTCGCACGGAAGCTGATCCACAAGCGTAAGGCCCGTAAGGCCAAAAAGAACGCTGCCCCCGTGGAGGAACTGGATACGCCGATTGAATCGGACGACCAGAGCACCGAGCAGCACACCAAATAAAAACCAGCCCTTGGGCTGAAACGGAAAAGGCTCCGGGCTTGCCTCCCTGTGAAAGGGGAGTGCAGGCCCGGAGCCTTTTTTGCGTATACGGAAAACGTGTCAGACGCTCTTTTTGTAGACGATAAGGGAAACGATGGCGGAGAGCACTTCCGTGGCCCAGAACGCGTTCCAGACGCCCACAGGGCCAAACTGTCGGCAGAGCACCCAGGCCAGCAGCATGATGAAGACGATGTAGCGGCACAGGGAGATCACCAACGACTGCGTGCCCTTGCCCAGACCCTCCAGCGCGCCGGAAGAGGTGGTGGAGATGGCGGAGACCACAAAGCCCAGGCAGATGATCCGCAGAGCAACTTTTCCGGCTTCCACCGTCTCCGGGGTAGAGGTAAAGAGCCGCATGAGAGGCTCCGAGGCCACCAGACAGCCAAGGGTGCCCGCTGCCATGATGGCGGCGCTCAGGATGAGGGTGATCTGGTAGAGCCGGCGTACCCGTTTGTGCTCCCCGGCACCGTAGTTGTAGCTGATGAGGGGACGCATTCCCTGCACGATGCCGTTGGCGGGCAGGTAGAGGAATGTCTGTAGTTTGTAGTAGATGCCCAGCACCACCACATAGCTGCCTGAGAACGCGGCCAGCAGGCTGTTGAGGAACGTGACCAGCAGAGAGGGAAGCGCCAGGTTGAGGATGGCCGGGATGCCGATGGAGTAGAGCCGGGTGTCCAGCTCTTTGTCCAGCTTCAGGCAGGCGCGGCGCAGCCGGACGGGCAGCTCCGTGGAAGCATACACCACGAGGTAGATACCAGTGCTCAGTGCCTGGCCGATACCGGTGGCCAGCGCCGCGCCTGCAATGCCCATGGCAGGGAACGGCCCGATGCCAAAGATGAGCAGCGGGTCCAGGATAATGTTGCCCACACAGCCCACGATGAGGGCTACCATGGTCACTTTCATCCGGCCCACGGACTGGAAGATCTTCTCAAAAGCCAGGGAGGCCATGTTGACCGTGGCAAAGCCAAACACGATGTAGGAATATGACATCATCAAGCAGAATGTGGACGGTGTTCTATTCCAGAATCACAGGCAGGAGAGGGATAAGACTCTGTGAGTATTGCTCGACAATAACACATTACTTTTAACTAAAATAATGTGCGGTTGTCAATCTTCTGTTGACGAACACACATTATTTCTATATAATATAATGTGTGAATGTCAAGTGAGGTGATAGCATGAACAACATGGACAAAGTAGAAAAAATGGTGCAGTCTGCCCCCAATGGTATCATTACGGCCGCACAGTTGACGAAAGCCGGCTTACATCGGGGCTATCTGCATGATTTTGTCGAGAGCGGGGAAATATACCGTTTCGGGCGCGGCCTGTATGTACAGAGCAGTGCATGGGAAGATGATTTTTACCTGTTGCAGCGGAAGTATAGTCGCGGCATCTATTCGCATGATACCGCCCTTTATCTGCTGGGCTATTCTGACCGCACCCCGGCAAGATACACGATGACCTTTCCCAAGGGCTACAATGCACTGTCCTTAAAGCAGGAGGACTTGATTGTCAAGCGCGCTATTCCAGAAAATTATGACTTCGGTATTATTGAAA
>ERZ773237.2843-NODE-2843-length-10993-cov-2.304169_pt1 | contig 10993 bp, 10 predicted proteins | sample MGYA00580990_ERZ773237 | MGnify/ENA primary metagenome ERZ773237 (study PRJEB29015, sample SAMEA2737749) | human gut metagenome | biome: human gut; feature: human-associated habitat; material: faeces | place: China | collected 2012 ...
CCCTACCACTACTCTCCGGCTACTCAATTTTTCTCCAATCAGACCGAAAAGCAGATATGTTTCCATATAATAAAACCGAGCTTTCCGCAAGGCTTCTCTGATGATGCTAACCTTACAAAAAGCCCGGAAATACGACACTTTTCTGCACTTGATTTTATTTTTTTGACAGCAAACAGACCGTCTCAATATGCTCCGTATGCGGGAACATATCGACCGGCTGGATGCGCTCGACGCGGTAGCCGTGCCGGGTGAGGTAGCCGAGGTCGCGCGCGAGCGTCTCCGGGTTGCACGACACGTATACCACCCGCTCCGGCGCCACGGTCGTGACGGCGGAGAGAAAGCGCTCGTCGCTGCCGGCGCGCGGCGGGTCGAGGATGACGACGTCGGCGTGCTCGCCGGCCTTGGCCATGCCCTGCAGGAAGTCGCTCGCATCGGCGGTGTAGAAGCGGACATTGTCCGCGCGGTTGGCCTTCGCGTTGCTGATCGCGTCGCGCACGGCGTCGCGGTTATTTTCCACGCCGATCACGCGCGCGGCATCCCGGCTGGCGAAAATGCCGATCGTGCCGGTGCCGCAGTAGGCGTCCACGACGGTCTCCGTGCCGGTCAGCCCCGCGTATTCGAGCGCCGTGCGGTAGAGCACCTCCGTCTGGACGGGGTTGATCTGATAAAACGCGCGCGGCGAGATGCGGAACGTGAAATCACCGAGCTGCTCGCGGATATATCCCGGTCCGTAGAGCACCTCGCTGTGCGCCCCAAGCACGAGACTCGTCTGCCCGGCGTTGATGTTCTGCACCACGGTCGTGATGTCCGGATGCTGCTGCAGCAGCGCGCGCACGAAGTTTCGCTTGCCGGGCAGCATACCGTGCGCGGTCACGAGCACGACGAGGATCTCCCCGCTGCGCCAGCCGCGCCGCACGAGCACGTGCCGCAGCGTGCCGCGGCCGGTGTCCTCATCGTAGGGGCGGATCTTGAAGCTTTTGAGCAGCTTGCGGATCGTGACGATGATCCGGTCGGCGACCTTATCCTCGATCAGGCAGTCGCTGACCGGGACGATGCGGTGTGAGGCCGACTGATACACGCCCGAGATGATCTGCCCCTGCCGGTTGACACCGAAGGCGGCCTGCACCTTGTTGCGGTAGTGATAGGGGTCGTCCATGCCGAGGATCTCCTCAACATGACCGAAGCGGCCGAGCAGCCGGATGGCCGTCGCCTGTTTGAGGTGCAGCTGCTCAGGGTAGGAGAGGTTTTGCAGCTGGCAGCCGCCGCACTTTTTTGCAAGCGGGCATACGGTCGTGTTGGGCATGGGGAAGACCTCCGGTTTCGTAAAAATTCTCTGCTTAGTGTATCACATCATTCGTCGCTTTTCCACACGGTTTTTGCGCGCGGCAGATTCCACTCAAAGTGCGCCGCGGCGCAGCGGATGCCGACCACGACGAGCACGCCGGTCAGGATCGCGCCCGGTCCGTGCCATACCTGCCGCAGGAGCAGGTAGAGGATGCCGCCCACGATGGAGGCACAGGCGTAGATGTGTTTGCGCAGGATGTAGGGCATATCCCCGGCGAGCACGTCGCGCAGCACGCCGCCGCCCGTGCCGGTCAGCAGACCGACAAAGACCAGCAGCAGCGGGTCGGTGCAGTCGGCGAGGGTGATGGCGGTGTTGATGCCTGTGATCGTGAAGATGCCGAGCCCGGTCGCGTCCATGAGCAGCATGAGCGCGTCAAACACGCGCTTGCTGCGCCCGATGAGGCGGCGCACAAACGGGAAAAACAGCACGACCGACACGCCGAGCGCCACGAGCAGCCACAGCGCGAAGATGCCGAAGCGCTCATAGCGCATCAGCCAGCGGTAGGCCCGCTCGGGGAGAAGCACGGCGAGCACCTTCGACCCGTCAAGCGGCGGAATGGGGATCAGGTTGAAAAGCCCCAGACCGATCGAGAGCGCGGCCGTGCTCGTCAGAAAATCGAGCGCCGTCTGATTAAAAACGGAGTAGTGCGCATAGGTATAGATCAGCCGCGCCGGGATGAGCAGCAAAAGCGCGAGCAGGAGGTTAGAGACCGGCCCGGCGAGCGCCGTGAGCGCCATGCCCTGCTTCGGCTTCTTGAAATAGCGCATATCCACCGGCACGGGCTTCGCCCAGCCAAAGCCGAGCACCAGCATACACGCAAGACCCACCCAGTCGATGTGGTGCAGCGGGTTTAAGCTCAAGCGGTGCTCGCGCTTGGCCGTCGGATCGCCGAGGGCATAGGCTGCAAGACCGTGACAGGTCTCGTGCACCGTCAAGCATAAAAAGACGCCGAGCACGCGCAAAAGCGCGTCGGTCAGCGAGCCCCAGTCGATGGACTGGACCAATTCCTGAAAACTGTTCACGCAATTTCTCCGTAAAAAATATGCTCCTCGCTACCTGTTACCAAAGCTATACAGGTAACGAAACTCGCTTTTCTGTTTTCTGCATCTAGAAGATTAGCCAATAATTTATATATATTCTTCTCAGAATCGGAAGGTTCACCCGCATAACGAGCCGAATATACACCCGGTTCCCCGTTCAACGCCTCCACTTGCAGTCCCGTGTCATCGGCAAAGCAATCGTATCCGTATTTATTCTTAACATACCGGGCTTTCAACAAAGCATTACCTTCGAAAGTATCGGCCGTTTCGGGTATATCGTCATGACAACCGATATCATTCAAACCGAGTATCTCTATCTTGTCACCGATAATCGCCGATATCTCTTCCAATTTATGTCTATTATTCGTGGCAAAAACCAGTTTCATAATATTAAATAATTATTTTTGTAAAAAATCCGAACAAACAAAATGAAATCTTATTCAAAGCTTCAAAATTACCTTTCTCTACTCATGTTTATAACGATAAATATCTTGTTTTATTTTAAATACTTATCGAAGATATCTATCGCATGCGGAGCTATTACGAGCGTGTTATATATACTTTTTATCATTTTCTTGTTCAAATACAAACCGACTTTCGGTCGCAAACTTGTCAACGTCGGTATAATCACTTTTATAATAGCTACTTCATCACTTCTTTTCTTTATTCCCAAAGAAATATTCACGGCCGACAGATGGATTATTATCGATCTTTTTTGGGACTCCGTTTCAAACGGTCTGTACCCTTATGCCGAAAAAACTTCTATCGGCAACTATCCGGGGGCAATGCCCTTCTATTTTCTTCTCTGCTATCCATTTTATTGCATACGAGAAATAGGATTCATAACCGTTATTTCCATTGCTCTGCTGGCATTCCATTTCAAACGTAAATCTGTTCAAAGTTATAGTTTATTTTTTATACTTTCGATTTCTTCTTTATGTATCTACTGGGAAATTTTTTCAAGAAGTACCATACTCATCAACGCCGTACTGTTCACCCTCTTTCTCCTTTATCTCGAACGATTCCGCACATTTTCCACCCGACAACTGATATGGAGCGCTGTCATAGGAGGATTGCTGTTCTCTATTCGCAACGTGTTCGTGCTGCCGCTCATCGTATGGGGATTGTATCAACTCTTTCAAGAAAAAACATCTCCGAAGAAAATATTCCTGTGGGGCTTTGTTTTCCTATTGTCCTTCGCCATTACTTTCGTTCCTTTCATCTGGCTATACCCCGATGAGTTTTGGGAGGTCAATCCGTTCTCCACACAATCATCTTTGGTATCTTTTCACTTCATAGTACTCTTCGTACTGATAGCGATCGCAGGAAGTTTCTTTTGCAGAAACTACAACGACGTTAGATTTTTCAGCGTTCTGCTGTTATTCGGTATCGTGACAATCCATTTTATAGAAGCGATTTGCCAATACAGTTTTACACAAGCTCTATTCCAATCGAAAGCAGATATATCTTATTACATTTTCTGCATACCCTATTTGTTGCAAATACTCGCCGATACAGATTATAAAAGACTTATGAATCCGCAAACATGAATACGGGAAAAAGGATATTGTGGATAGACTATGCCAAATCGATATGTATCTATTTGGTTCTGTTGGGGCATGCTCATGCTTTCCAACCTGTCACCGACTTTATCTATACTTTTCACATGCCTCTTTTCTTCTTTCTGTCCGGTTGTCTTTTTTCATTCGAGAAACACCCTAACTTTAAAGAGTTTGCCATAAAAAGATTCAAAGGGCTCATGGTTCCCTATCTTTGGATAAACCTCATCACCTATCTGTTCTGGTTATTTGCAGGTCGTAATTTCGGCGAAGATGCGACAATATCCACTACTTGGTATTCCCCCATAATAGGCATTCTTTTAGGATATAGTAAACAGATGATACACAATACACCCATGTGGTTTTTCATTTGTCTCTATTTCTTGGAAATATTTTACTACCTCCTATTCAAACCGTTACAAAAGAAAAACAAATCGATAAAGATTTCGGTATTGATCGTTATCGCCGTCATAGGATACACAAATTATGCCTACAATCCCTACACATTACCCTTTTGTTTGGGAACTGCCATAGTAGGAATGGTTTTCTACGGAATAGGCAATTTAATCGTACACAACATACAAATAACAAAAATAAAATTACTCCATATAATACTCGTTTTCCTGACAATGGGAATTGTTATTTTCATAGCTCATGAAAACGGATATATAATAATGGCCACAAATAATTATAATAACTATATACTGTTTTTCATAGGAAGTTTCGCCGGTATATGTATGATAAATCTGTCGAGCAATTTCCTATCCTTAAAACCTGTTTTTCAAAATATCATAATCTATATATCCAAAAATACACTCATTATCAACAGTTTTCATTTGCTTACGTTTTCTTTCTTAAAAGGAATCATGGTATTTGTCTTTCACATACCGGTAGAAACCTTATACGGCAAAATAGTTCCTAATATAGTTTTCGCTTTGGTGAGTCTTTTTTCGTGCCTACCTATCGCCTATATCATCAACAAACATTTTCCCTTTATAATAGGGAAAAAAAGAAGTCCCGAAGGGTAGATTTATGCTTTTATTTTGTCGAAACCTTCTCCATAAACTCCCACAACATTGGATTGGGAAATAAAAGCTTTCGGGTCTATGGACTTTATCAAGCGAAATATTTTAACCGACTCATTTCTTTTAGCCAATATCATCAATACTTTTTTGGGTTGTTTGGAATACCAGCCCATACCGTCGATAACTGTCACGCCGCGACGTATATCGTTATTGACATGAGTAGCTATCTCTTCGTATTTATCCGACAGAACCAAAATTTGTACCGACTGGCGTTTGCCATTGATAAGCATGTCCATCGTATAACTCATTACCCCCATCACTACATATCCGAAAATCATTTTTTCCACACTATGGAACAGAACGTAAGAGCAGGCGATAATTAAAAAATCGATGTACATCATCATTTTGGCAAACGAAATATTCTTGTATTTGTTTACGATAGCCGCTATAATATCGGTTCCTCCCGTACTTCCATTAGACACGAATACCAATCCAATACCCGAACCGCACAGAATACCGCCTATTATAGCCGACATAAAAGGTTGTTCGTCTACCAAAGCATCTTTTATGAACAAAGGAAGAATAGACAAGAATGAAGAACATACGATTACGCTGAAAATAGTTCGTATGCAGAATTGAAGACCCAACACCTTGATGGCAGCCAACAACAATAATACATTGATAACAAAATAGGATACCGATATAGGTATACCCGTACCGTAGTATATCAAGGCCGATATACCTGTTACACCTCCTGTCGTTATTTCGTTCGGTATCAGAAAACCTACCCAACCCAAAGCATACAACAGTAACCCGAATATGATAATCAAATAGTCTTTTATCGAATACCAGACACTATTAAAAGGCAAACGCATAATATGTAAAATATAAAATCCATGTTCGCTATGAATTTACGAACATGGATAAAGTTTATTAAATAACTATATTGACTATTTTATTAGGTACTACGATTATCTTCTTAGGAGTTTTTCCTTCGAGCCACCGCACCGAAGATTCATGATTAAGTACCATTTTCTCTATTTCTTCACGGGGAGTATCTGCCGGAATTTCCAAATTATAACGTGCTTTTCCATTAAAAGAAATAGCATAAGTCACTACATCTTCTTTCAGATATTCCTCTTTCCATTCGGGCCACCGGGCATCGCATACAGTAGAATCGTAACCCAATTCGTGCCACAACTCTTCACTGATATGAGGAGCAAAAGGAGCCAACAATATAATTACCTTTTCAAGTATCTGTTTGTTGTGCGATTTAAGAGAAGTCAACTCATTCACGCATATCATAAAAGCGCTTATAGAAGTATTATACGAGAAATTCTCTACGTCCCACGATATTTTCTTTATCAGTTTATGCAAAGACTTCAATTCCTCTTTCGTAGGCTCTTGATCTGTTACAATCCAATTATCACCTTGATAAAACAGATTCCACAACTTTTTCAGAAAACGATGTACGCCGTCTATTCCGTTCGTATCCCACGGTTTGCTTTGTTCGATGGGACCGAGGAACATTTCGTACAAACGTAAAGTATCGGCTCCATATTTTTCTACTATATCGTCGGGATTTACCACATTGAACATCGATTTGGACATTTTCTCTACCGCCCAACCGCATACATATCTGCCGTCATCTTCCAAAATAAACTCGGCCGAACCAAACTCAGGGCGCCAGTTTTTAAATGCTTCTATATCGAGTACATCGTTACTTACGATATTCACATCGACATGAATGGGAGTAGTATCGTAATCTTTCTTTTTATTCAAAGATACGAAAGTATTCGTATCTTTAATACGATATACAAAGTTGGAACGCCCCTGTATCATACCTTGATTTATCAGTTTCTTGAAAGGTTCGTCTTCACAAACCACTCCTTTATCGAAAAGGAACTTATTCCAGAAACGACTATAAATAAGATGACCGGTAGCATGTTCGGTTCCCCCTATATAGAGGTCTACATTACGCCAATACTCATCGCTTTTCTTCGATACCAGAGCTTTGTCGTTGTGCGGGTCCATATATCGCAAATAATAAGCCGAAGAACCTGCAAATCCCGGCATGGTGCACAATTCCAACGGATAATGCTCTTCTGTTTCCCAGTTCTTAGCACGACCTAATGGAGGCTCACCTGTTTCGGTCGGCAGGAATTTATCCACTTCGGGAAGTTCCAAAGGTAGTTTACTTTCGTCAAGCATATAAGGCATACCCTCTTTATAGTAAACAGGAAAAGGTTCACCCCAATAACGTTGACGACTGAATATAGCATCGCGCAAACGATAGTTTACTTTTACCCTGCCTATACCCTTTTCCTTAATAAACTTTTTCGTGGCGGCAATGGCTTCCTTCACCTCCATACCGTTCAAATCCAATCCGTTACCACAAGAATTTATCATTTTACCTTCTTTGGCATCGAAACTTCCGAAACATCGCACCCTTCTATCAGCGGTATGATGGGCAAGTCGAAATGTTTGGCGAAAGCGTAGTCCCGACTATCGTGTGCAGGTACGGCCATGATAGCTCCTGTCCCGTATCCGGCCAAGACATAATCACTTATATAGATAGGTATATGTTTATTGTTCAACGGATTGACAGCATATGCACCAGTAAACACACCAGTAACGCTCTTGTCCATGAGTCGCTCACGCTCGGTACGATGTTTTATACTGTCCAAATATTTGTTTACAGCTTCCTGTTGATCGGGGGTGACTACTTGTTTTACATAATCGCTTTCGGGAGCCAATACCATAAAAGTAACCCCGAAAACCGTATCGGCACGCGTCGTAAATATGGTAAACTCCACATCGGAATCCACCACCTTAAACTGCATTTCGGCTCCCTCGGAACGACCTATCCAGTTCTTTTGGGTCTCTTTAAGAGAATCTGTCCAATCTATTTTATCCTGACCTTCCAACAAACGCTGAGCGTATGCCGATACCCGTAGACACCACTGACGCATCACTTTCTGTTCCACCGGATATCCCCCTCGTATGGAAACGCCCTCGCTCACCTCGTCGTTGGCAAGCACGGTTCCCAATTGCGGACACCAGTTTACCATCGTATCGCCCAAATAGGCAATGCGGTAATTCATCAATATTTCCTGTTGTTCTTTCTCCGATTTACCATTCCATTCTTCGGACGTGAAAGAAAGTTCTTCGCTGCAAGCTGCATTCACACCTTCCGTACCTGTCGTTTCGAAAGTCTTTACAAGCTCTTCTATGGGACGAGCTTGTTGTTTGTCGTTGCAATAATAACTATTGAACATTTGTATGAACGCCCACTGAGTCCATTTATAATATTCGGGATCGCAAGTACGTATTTCGCGGCTCCAATCATAACAAAAGCCTATCTTGTCCAATTGCTCGCGATAACGATTTATGTTCTTTTCGGTCGTTATGGCCGGGTGTTGTCCCGTCTGTATGGCATACTGCTCGGCAGGAAGACCGTATGCATCATACCCCATAGGGTGAAGAACGTTAAACCCCTTCAATCTTTTATATCTGGAATAAATATCGGAGGCTATATATCCCAACGGGTGACCTACGTGCAGACCTGCTCCCGAAGGATAGGGAAACATATCCAGTACGTAATACTTGGGCTTGCTCTCATCTTCTTTTACTTGATAAATATGATGATCTTTCCAATACTTTTGCCACTTCTTTTCTATCTCTTTGAAATTATATTCCATGATAAACAATTATGAATGAAATTATTATTCTCTTTTTTAAATTCCCAATGAAGCCGATATGTCGAGCATACGCTGTATAGGTTCGATAGCTTTTTCGGCTATCTCTTTGTCCACTATCACCTCGGGCAACTCGTATTTAAGCGTGTTATACAATTTTTTCATCGTATTCAATCGCATGAAATTACACTCGTTACAAGCACATGTACTATCGTTGGGAGGCGCAGGTATAAACTCTTTGTCGGGATTGTTTTTCTTCATTTCATGCAATATACCCGACTCGGTAGCTACTATGAAACGCTTGCAGTCCGATTGTGTCGCAAAGCGCAAAAGAGCAGCCGTGGAACCTACCTTGTCGGCTACTAACAATATATCTCTTTTACATTCCGGGTGAGCCAGTATCAACGCATCGGGATACTGTTTTTTCAAATCTACTATTTTTTCCAATGAAAATTGGGAATGCACGTGGCAAGCTCCGTCCCATAATAACATATCACGTCCTGTGATACTGTTTATATAGTTACCCAAATTTTTATCGGGTCCGAATATGATCTTCTCGTCGGCAGGGAAACTCTCTACGATTTGACGGGCATTCGACGAAGTGACTACCACATCGGTATAAGCCTTTACCGCCGCAGATGTATTTACATAAGATATGACTTTATAGCCGGAGTGAGCTTTTACGAATTCGGCAAAAGCATCGGCCGGACAACTGTCTGCCAAAGAACACCCGGCATTCATGTCGGGTATCAGTACTTTCTTGTCGGGACAAATAATTTTGGCGGTCTCGCCCATAAAATGAACACCGCAAAGCACCAATATGGAAGCATCTGTTTTCGCAGCCCATTGAGCCAAAGCCAAAGAATCTCCCACATAATCGGCTATATCCTGTAAATCTCCCGATTGGTAGTAATGAGCGAGAACGACAGCATTTTTCTCCCATTTCATTCTCTCTATCTCGGACACTAAGTCTATTCCTTCGGGAACAGGCATATCCACATAACCTTTGGAGATATCTACATCGAACATATAATATATTCTTTTTATTTTTTAATTTTTAAAATCTTTATTGTTGATGATAATAGACTGTTGATAGTAATGATAACTTCTTGTTAAAATACTTGTTATTTAAAGTTTCAACTGACTATGAAAATATGTTCTTACTTTATCAACGTTTTTATCTTTTCTATATGAGCTTTTTATCTTCTTTATCAACTATCTGTTTACAATATGCAAAGTTAATAACTTTATTCTATTTGCATGATTGATAAATAGATATTTTAGGTGGATATATGAACTAAAAACTCGATGAGTTATTATTTGCTTTATTGACATGCAGTGCTGTATAGATATATGATTTTTAAAAGCAATATTTTTATTACTTTTTTGTGCAAGTATTTTATAACGGTTTATACACATTTAATAACAACTTATGCACATGGCGTTGCGTCCGTGGGGTAGATAGGAGATTGTTGGATATAAGACGGGTGTATTTTATATTTATCGAAAACGTGAGAATCGTCTGTACTTCGACATGGCTCTATATGGTTGTTTTTGCGCTCGGCTTATACTATCTTTGTACAAAATGGAAATTAGGCTCTGATAAAGATGATCGTTTATGAAGAAAAAGAGTGTATTGGATTTGAAAAGAATTTCACAAGAAGAGTTCAAACGGGTTGAAAAAATATCGCTGACTATTATTTTGGATAATGTGAGGAGTCTCAATAATATAGGTTCTGTATTTCGTACGGCCGATGCTTTCAGAGTGGAGTGTATTTATTTGTGCGGAATAACGGCTACACCGCCTCATACCGATATTCATAAGACAGCTTTGGGAGCCGAGGATAGTGTCGACTGGGTTTATTTTCAAGACACTTGCGAGGCTGTTGATAACTTGTTGGCAGCCGGATATGAGGTATATGCCATAGAACAAGTAGAAGGCAGTATAAGTCTGACAGACATAAAATTGGATAAGAATAAAAAATATGCCGTCGTGTTGGGTAATGAAGTGAAAGGTGTACAGCAGTCGGTGGTCGATAAGTGTACGGGAAGTATAGAAATACCTCAATTCGGTACTAAACATTCATTGAATGTGTCGGTAACGGCGGGACTGGTAATTTGGGATTTCTTTAAACAGTTAGGAATATAGCTTCGTAAAAAAATAACTTATTAAAATTAAGTGCTTTATAAATAAAAAATATGTTTTAGAATCGATATACTATAAAGAACCTTGTTCTACTAATATACAGATTCTTTCTATTGTTTTATCTTCGCCTTCCGGATCCCAATCGGTTTTAAGGGAAGCTCCGAATATTTTTCCAAAGAA
>ERZ773237.2846-NODE-2846-length-10984-cov-4.367554_pt1 | contig 10984 bp, 6 predicted proteins | sample MGYA00580990_ERZ773237 | MGnify/ENA primary metagenome ERZ773237 (study PRJEB29015, sample SAMEA2737749) | human gut metagenome | biome: human gut; feature: human-associated habitat; material: faeces | place: China | collected 2012 ...
CGCTTCATCGGCTCGCCTTTCGACGACACGAGTACGATATTGTCCACATAGGGGCGGTGCAGGTCGATATTGCGGGTCGAGTAGTTCTCCTTCGACATGTCGCCGACCTTGAAATTCTTGTAGGGGTTCTCCTTCATGAAGCCCGCGGCGATCGACTTTTCGATCTCATCCATCAGCTCCCTGATCGAACCGATGCACTTCAGTTCCGAATAATCCTCCGTAGCCCATACCGGCAGCGGTGTGCCCCAGAAGCGCGAGCGCGAAAGGTTCCAGTCCACCAGCCCTTCGAGCCATTTGCCGAAACGGCCTGTCCCGGTCGATTCGGGTTTCCATCGGATCGTCTTGTTCAGCTCGATCATCCGCTCGCGCAGCGCCGTGGTGCGGATGAACCACGAATCGAGCGGGTAGTAGAGCACCGGCTTGTCCGTACGCCAGCAGTGGGGGTAGGAGTGGGTATGCTTTTCGATCTTGAATGCCTTGTTCTGGGCTTTCAGCATCACGGCCAGGTCGATGTCGAGCGTTGTCTCGACATCGCAGGCGATCTCCGGGTCGTAGGCGTTCTTGACGTAGCGGCCCGCATACTCCTTGTATTTTTCGACGTCGATGTTGTTTTTTACGAATTCCGGGTCGAGGTCTTCGAGTACGAAGAACTTGCCCTGCTTGTCGACCATCGGCTGGTTTTTGCCGGCTTTGTCGACCATGAACAGCGGGGCGATGCCTGCGGCCTTGGCCACACGGTCGTCGTCGGCGCCGAACGTCGGTGCGATGTGCACGATGCCCGTACCGTCCGATGTGGTCACGTAGTCGCCCACGATCACGCGGAACGCGTCGCCCGTCGGCTTTACCCAGGGGATCAGCTGCTCGTAACGGATCCCCTCCAGTTCGGGCCCCATCCAGCTTTCGCCCGTGATCTGGTAGCTTCCCTCAATCTTCTTGGTGAAGTACGATGCGACGAGGTCCTTGGCGAGGATGACCGTCTGGGGTTCGTCGGTATAGGGGTTGCGGCATTTGACCTTCACGTATTCGATCGCGGGGCCTACGGCCAGCGCGGTGTTCGAAGGCAAGGTCCACGGCGTGGTCGTCCACGCCAGGAAATAGAGCGGCCCTTCGGCGTCGCCGAAGAGCTTTTCGCTTTTCGCGTCGCGGATGATCCTGAACTGCGCCGTGCACGTCGTGTCCTTCACGTCGCGGTAGCAGCCCGGCTGGTTCAGCTCGTGCGTCGAAAGCCCCGTGCCCGCAGCCGGCGAGTAGGGCTGGATCGTATAGCCCTTATAGAGCAGCCCCTTGTCGAAAAGCTGTTTGAGCAGCCACCACAGCGTCTCGATGTATTTGTTGTCGTAGGTGATGTACGGATCGTCCATGTTGACCCAGTACCCCATCTTGCGGGTCAGGTCTTCCCATGCCCCCGTGAACTCCATGACGGCCTCGCGGCAGGTGCGGTTGTACTCCTCGATCGAAATCTTCCTGCCGATGTCTTCCTTGGTGATGCCGAGCTTCTTTTCGACGCCCAGCTCCACGGGAAGCCCGTGCGTGTCCCAGCCCGCCTTGCGGTGCACGAGATACCCTTGCTGTGTCTTGTAGCGGCAAAAGACGTCCTTGATCGTGCGGGCCATGACATGGTGGATGCCGGGCATCCCGTTGGCCGACGGGGGGCCTTCGTAGAATACGAACGCGGGGTGCCCCTCGCGCGTGGTGATGCTCTTGTGGAATGTGTCGCGGGCGTCCCATTCGCCGAGCACGTCGGCGGCTATCTGGGCCAGGTCGAGGCCTTTATACTCATTGAATTTCATGGTATATGTGTTTTTTATTTCGTTCGGGGTCGTACGCCGGCATGGCCGGAAGTGCCGGAAAGATTCCTCTTTTTCCGACAACTTGCAAAGATATAAAAAAGATTTGAAAAGCGTGCAAAATTGCACCTATTCCGTCCGTGGCGGCATCTGCCCGGAGCGGGCTATTTTCCGGCCGGGATTTCGACCCAGAAGCACGACCCCGCGCCGACGGCGGAATCGACGCCGATACGGCCGCCGAGCTGTTCGGCGATGTTCTTGCAGATCGGCAGCCCGAGCCCGGTGCCCTGCGTGAAGGTGTCGACCTTGTAGAACCGGTCGAAAATCTTGGCGCGTTCCTCCTCGGGGATGCCGATGCCCGTATCGCGGACGTAGAACCGTACCCATCCGGGGCGTTGCGAGAACCCGATCGTTATCGAACCTTTTGTCGTGAATTTCACGGCATTGCGTACGAAATTGCCGAGTATCTGGTGCAGTCCCTGCTTGTAATCCTCGAGCTGGAGCCGGGGCAGGCTGTCTTCCAGCCGCAGGACGACCCCTTCGGCGACTTGCAGGCGGAATGTCTCGGCCACCTCGCGGCATAAATCGCGGGCGTCGAATTTCGTACGGACGATCTCTATGCGTCCCGATTCGATCCGGGCCAGGTCGAGTACGTCGGAGATGATTTGCAACAACAGGGTGTTATTTACCAGGATCAGGTCGGCGAATTCTTTGCGCTGGTCGGGATCGGCCTCCGTAGCCATCAGTTCCGAAAAGCCTACGATCGCGTTGAGCGGCGTGCGAATTTCGTGGCTCATGTTGGCCAGGAAGGCCGATTTGAGCTTGTTGGACTCTTCGGCGCGCTCCTTGGCGGCGATCAGCTCCTGTTCGGTCTGCTTGAGTGCCGTGATGTCGTAATTGATCCCCAGCATGTCGATGACCTGTTCGCCGGGGCGGTAGTCCCGGCAGATGAGGTGGGTTTTGATCCATGTTTTCCGTCCGTCGTCGTGCTGCACGCGGCAGATGGCCGTTGCCGACTGCACTTCACCCGCGGAGAAGCGGGTCAGCAGGTCGAGCAGGGGCTTGCGGTCTTCGGGGTGGATGTGGCGGTATTTGCCGATCACGTCGACGATCTGCGCCGAGTCGGCCTCCCCGTAGTTGCGCAGCCATACGTTTTGCGCATAGCCCTCTTTGTTGTAGAGGTTGTAGTTGGCATATCCTACCTGGGCATATTCGGAGATGATGCGGAACAGGGCTTCGAACTCCGAAACCCGGTTCTGGATCTTCCGCAACTCGGTGTTGTCGATATTGATGAGCAGGTAGTGGGTGAGTTCGCCCCGGTCGTCGTACAGGCAGCGTATGCGCCCCGTCCAGTCGAAATGCCCCGGGCGCGTGCTTTCGTAGTAGCCGCCGAGTTTTCCGAATTCGTAACGGGCGGTGAAATCCGCACTTTCGCCGTGCTAGATGCGGATTTTCGTCTCCTCCGGGAAATTAGGGTTGTCGAACAGGTTGAGCCCGCGTATTTTGCCCGGATCTTTCACCCCGAACATCTCCAGGTCGCAGGTGTTGATGTCGATGAGCCGTCCCCGGTCGTTGTAGATCTCGATGCCGACGGGGGCGTTCTGGATGATGTTGCGCAGCAGTTTTTCCTGCTCGTCCAGTGCCTTGTGTGCCGTTATGGCGTCGGTGATGTCGAGGATCAGGATCACAATCTCGCTTCCGTCGTTGGGCGTATTGTACAGGAAACTGCGGCAATGGCGCCTGGTTTTTTTTGCGAACCATTCGTCGGTCTTGTAATTGCCGAGGCGGATGTGCGCGAGTTTGTCGATATGGGCATCGACGGGGTGCCCGGTCTCGCGTGCCGTCTTGCCTATATATGCGTCCGGTTCTATCCCCACGATTTGCTGCGCCGCGCGGTTGACCGAGAGAAAAAGGTAGTCGATGGCGCGTCCGTCGCTGTCGTAAAGCAGCCGGATGCGGAAATATCCGATCGGCAGGTGGTCGAGCAGCACGTCCATATGCTTGTTTTCCTTTACGACCGTGTGGTAGTTGTTTTCGAGCGTCAGGATTTCTGCTTCGCGCCGGTCGTGCACGGGAACGCGCTGCATGTAGCCGAAAAGGTGCGTACCCGTTGCGGGGTCGGTCTGCCGTCCGACGAGCTGGGCGTGGAGCCAGACTTCGCCCTCGGGAAGTTCGATCGGGAACGTCCTGTCAAATTTGCTGTCGACCTTGAGCGCCATGAATTCGTTGTGGATCGGCATCCGGTAGTCTTCGCGAATCAGGTGTGTCAGTTGCCCGATCCGGACTTTGTCGCCGTCGAGCCCCAGCAGCTTGGCGATATATTCGGAGACATGCAGTTCGCCGGCCTGGAAATCCGCTTTCCACCAACCCATGTGGGCGGCGTCCAGCATGAGCATCAGGGATTGGAAATTAGGGGTGTCGGGTGTGAACATGGTGCAATGGGATGTCTGGGGATATTTAGAGCGGGCGGATGATACGTGCAGGGTTGCCTGCTGCGACCGAATCCGCGGGGATATCTCGTGTGACGACCGACCCGGCCCCGACGACCGCCCTGTCACCGATCGTGACGCCCGGGCATACGATCACCCCGCCGCCCAGCCAGCAGTGGTCGCCGATGACGATGGGTTTGCCTGCTTCGAGGGCCGTCCCGCGTGTCGCGGCGTCGAACGGATGGTGCGCCGTGAGCAGCTGCACTTTGGGGCCTATGAGCGTCCCGCAGCCGATGCGTATCGGTGCCAGGTCGAGGAAAACGCAGTCGAAATTGACGAAGGAACCTTCGCCCATGTGGATGTTGTAGCCGTAGTCGCAGTGGAAAGGTTCGCGGATGACCCCGCGGACGTTGGGGCACAATTCCCCGAGCGTGGTGCGGTAGTCGTCGCCGTGGCCGCAGCATTCGACGTTGAGGCGATGCATCAGGCGCGTGGCACGGTCGCGGTCGGCCGTCAGCTCCGCGTCATGCGGGTCGAACCATTCGCCCGCCAGCATCTTCTCCTTCTCGCCTCTCATCGGTACATGCCTGCATTTTTAGTCGAACGACTGCAACTCGATCAGCTTGGCGTAGATGCCGCCCTTGGCGAGCAGTTCGGTGTGGGTGCCCTGCTCGGCCACGCGGCCGTGGTCGACGACGATGATCTTGTCGGCGTTGTGAATCGTCGACAGGCGGTGGGCGATAACCACCGATGTGCGGCCGACGAGCAGCTTGTTGAGGGCATCCTGCACGAGTTTTTCGCTCTCCGTGTCGAGTGCCGAGGTGGCCTCGTCGAGGATCAGTATCTCGGGGTTTTTCAGCACGGCGCGTGCGATCGAAAGCCGCTGGCGCTGGCCTCCCGAGAGTTTGACGCCCCGGTCGCCGATGTTGGTCTGGTAGCCTTCGGGTGCTTCCTGTATGAAGCAGTCGGCATTGGCGATCCGGGCCGCCTCGACGATCTCGTCGTGCGTGGCCCCGGCCTTGCCCATGGCGATGTTGCCTTCGATGGTGTCGTTGAAAAGCACGGTGTCCTGTGCCACGACGCTCATGTGGGCGCGTAGGCTGTCCTGCGTGTAGTCGCGCACCGAGACCCCGTCGATCAGGATGTCACCCGCCGTCACGTCGTAGAAACGCGGTATGAGTTCGCTGAGGGTCGACTTGCCTCCGCCCGAAGGGCCTACCAGGGCCACGGTCTCGCCGCGCTTGATCTCGAACGAGATGCCTTCGATCACCTCGCGGCTGCCGTCGTACGAGAAGTGGATGTCCCGGAATTCGATCTTGTCTTTCAGCCCGTCGAGTTCGATCGCCCCGGGCTTGTCCTGGATTTCGCTCTGGGCGTCGATGATCGAGAAGATGCGTTCGCCGGCGGCGATACCCTGGTTGATGTTGGAGAACTGGTCGATGAACGTGCGCACCGGGCGCGTTATCTGCGAGAACATGGCGATGAAGGCGATGAAGCCTTCGGGGCTGAGCGCGTCCTTGAATACGAGCGAACCTCCGAATACCAGGATGACGCCTACGGCCGAGATGCCCAGGAATTCGCTCATCGGCGAAGCCAGCTGCTGGCGGCGGGCCATCGAAAGGGTCAGCCGCGCCAGGTCTTCGCTCAGGTCGTAGAACTTCTGCTTGACATAACCCGTGGCATTGTAGCTCTTGATGACCTTGATGCCCGAGAGCGATTCGTCGAGTGTCGAGACCAGTTCGCCCATGCGCTGCTGGCTTGTGCGTGCGGGATGGCGCAGGCGCTTGACGATGCTGCCGATGATCAGTGCCACGACGGGCAGGAAAAGCACCGAGAAGAGCGCCAGCTCCCACGAGATGGCGACCATCATGACCGTATAGCCGATGATGAGGAACGGTTCGCGGAAAGCCACCTGCAAGGTGTTGGTGATGCAGAACTGCACCACGCCGACGTCCGAGGTGATTTTCGAGATGATGTCGCCCTTGCGCTGGTCGCTGAAATAGCCCACGTTCATGTCCACAACTTTGGAGAACATCTCGTTGCGCATGCGCTGCAGGGTGCGCGTGCGCATGTTCTCGACCGTCCAGGCCCCCATGTAGCGGAACAGGTTGCTCAGCAGGCTCACGAAAATGGTGACGATGGCCAGCAGCAGCAGGACGTTTTCGGGGTTGTATTCGTTGAACAGGTGCGAATAGGTGAAGTTGAACAGCGCCGTCAGGTATTCCTGGTTGAACGCCAGCGGGGGGAGTTTCTCCACGTATACGAACGTGTAATCCGCATCGAACATCGTCTTGAGGATCGGCATGATCAGCAGGAACGTGAGCGAATTGAACAGTGCGTAGAAGAGCGAGTAGAAGAAATAGGGGATGGCGTATTTGCGGATGGGTCGGGCGAAACCCAGAAGCCTCATGTATATTTTAAACATTACGGGCGGATTATTTGCAGTTTATGTGATAATCGTGACAAAGATAGGAATAATAATGTGAAATTCGGAATTCCCGGCTTAAAAGTGCGAAGTTCCGGGGAGTTTAGAACCGAAAAAAACGAAGGGGCAGACATGCTGTCCGCCCCTTTTCAGGGTTCGTAACCCGTATCTTCCAGTAAATGCGCCTTGTCGTTGGCGGCAGCGACCGCCAGTTGGTCGCAGCGATTGTTCTCCACGGTGTCGGCATGCCCCTTGACCCAGACGAAGCGGACGTTGTGGCGCCGGTATACGCGCAGGAAGCGCATCCACAGGTCGGGGTTTTTCTTACCGGCGAACTGTTTTTTCACCCAGCCGAAGACCCAGCCTTTCGTCACGGCATCCACGACGTATTTCGAATCGGAATACACGGTGACGTCCGACCCGTCGAACTTGAGCGCCTCGAGCGCCACGCAGACGGCCATGAGCTCCATGCGGTTGTTGGTCGTCAGGCGGAATCCCTGCGACAGCTCCTTGCGGTGCTGTCCCGAAAGGAGTACCGCGCCGTAACCTCCCGGCCCGGGGTTCCCGAGCGCCGAGCCGTCGGTATATATGGTGATTGTCGGCAAATCGTGTCGTCGTTAAACCCGGCCCTGCGGAGCGGGTGTGGTTCGTTTGCGGCGTGGCCGCGGTGGAAAATACCTGTCCCGAACCCTAGGGTTCGGGACAGGGCATGTCCGGCTTTTTTACGAAAGGGCTTCCAGTTGCGCCTTGATCGCCGCGATCTTGGCTTCGGCGTCGGCCTGCTTGGCGCGCTCGTTGGCTACCACCTTCTCGGGGGCCGACTGCACGAAACGCTCGTTCGAGAGCTTTTTCATTACGCTCGCGAGGAACCCTTCTTGGTAGGACAGTTCGTCCGTCAGTTTGCGTCGTTCCGCTTCGGCGTCGATCTTGCCCGCCATCGGCACGAAGTATTGCGTCGTCTTGACAATGAACGCTGCGGCCGCCGGGTCTTTCTCCGTCACCGTCTCGATGGCCGTCAGGTTGGCCATTTTCCGCATCACGGGGGCGTACTCGGCCGGGTAGTTCTCGTCGGCGATCACCTTGAGCGTCAGCGCCTCCTTCTGCGGCAGGTTCTTCTGGTTGCGGACGTTGCGCACCGAGGAGATCACCTCCCGGGCCAGTTCGAACCGCGCCAGCAATTGCCCGTCGGCTTCGGCCGGCTGGGGCATCGAGGCGACGGTGATCGACTCGCCCTCTTTGCGCGGGGCGAGGTCTTGCCAGATCTCTTCCGTCACGAAGGGCATGAAGGGGTGCAGCACGCGCATCAGGGAATCGAAGAACGTGCGTGTGGCTTCGAACGTCGGCGCGTCGATCGGCTGCCCGTAGGCGGGTTTCACCATCTCGAGGTACAGGCCGCTGAAATCGTCCCAGAAGAGCTTGTAGGCCGTCTTGAACGCCTCCGAAATGCGGTAGCAACCGAAATCGTCGGCGATCTGGCGCAAAGCGACGCCGAGTGTCTGGCGGAACCATGCGACCGCCAGGCGGTTGTTCTCGTCCTGTGCGGCCTTGCCGTCCGCCGACCAGCCGTTCACCAGGCGGTAGGCGTTCCATATCTTGTTGCCGAAGTTGCGTCCCTGCTCGCAGAGCGCCTCGTCGAACATCACGTCGTTGCCTGCCGACGAGGAGATGAGCATCGCCATGCGCATACCGTCGGCGCCGTATTTGGCGATCAGGTCGAGCGGGTCGGGCGAGTTGCCCAGCTGCTTGGACATCTTGCGGCCGATCTTGTCGCGGACGATGCCCGTGAAATAGACGTTGCCGAAGGGTTTTTCGCCGCGGTATTCGTAACCCGCCATGATCATGCGCGCCACCCAGAAGAAGATGATGTCGGGGCCCGTCACCAGGTCGTTGGTGGGGTAGTAGTAGCTGATCTCCCTGTTGCCGGGGTTGCGGATGCCGTCGAAGACCGAAATAGGCCACAGCCACGACGAGAACCACGTGTCCAGCACGTCGTCGTCCTGTCTGAGGTCGGACGGCTGCAACGAGGCGTCGCCGGTTTTCGCGCGCGCCTTTTCGAGCGCCTCCCCGGCCGTCGGGGCCACTACGAAGCCGCCTTGGGGCAGGTACCAGGCCGGGATGCGCTGGCCCCACCATAACTGGCGCGAGATGCACCAGTCCTTGATGTTCTCCATCCAGTGGCGGTAGGTGTTCTTGTATTTCTCGGGCACGAAACGGATCGCGTCCTCCATCACGGCCTTCGTCGCCGGTTCGGCCAGCTCCTGCATCGAGAGGAACCACTGCATCGAGAGTTTCGGCTCGATGGCCACGCCCGTGCGCTCCGAATAGCCCACGTTGTTGGTGTAATCTTCGGTCTTTTCCAAAAGGCCCGCCGCGTCGAGGTCCTTTTCGATCTGCCGGCGCACGTCGAAGCGGTCCTGACCCACGTACATGCCCACCTTGTCGTTGATCGTGCCGTCGTCGTTGAAGATGTCGATGGTCTCCAGCCCGTATTTCTCGCCCAGCATGTAGTCGTTCACGTCGTGGGCCGGAGTCACCTTCAGGGCGCCCGTTCCGAACTCGATGTCGACGTATTCGTCGCGGATCACGGGGATCGACCGTCCCACCAGCGGCACGACGACGCGGGCGTCGGCGGGCAGGGACTTGTAACGCTCGTCATTGGGGTTGACGCACAGCGCCGTATCGCCCAGAATGGTCTCGGGGCGCGTCGTGGCGACGATGATCGCCCGGTCGGTTCCCTCGACCTTGTAGCGCAGGTAGTAGAGCTTGCCGTGCGACTCCTTGAAGACCACCTCCTCGTCCGAGAGGGCCGTCTGCGCCGCGGGGTCCCAGTTGACCATCCTTACGCCGCGGTAGATCTTGCCTTTCTCGTAGAGGTCGCAGAAGACGCGCAGAACGCTCTCCGTGCGGGCTTCGTCCATCGTGAAGCACGTGCGGTCCCAGTCGCACGAGGCGCCCAGTTTGCGCAGCTGTTTGAGAATCACGCCGCCGTATTTCTCCTTCCATTCCCAGGCGTGGCGGAGGAACTCCTCGCGCGTGAGCGACGACTTTTCGATGCCCTTTTCGCGCAGCATCGCCACCACCTTGGCTTCGGTGGCGATCGACGCGTGGTCCATGCCCGGCACCCAGCAGGCGTTCTTTCCCGACATGCGGGCGCGGCGCACCAGCACGTCCTGCAACGTGTTGTTGAGCATGTGCCCCATGTGGAGCATGCCCGTCACGTTGGGGGGAGGGATGACGATCGTGTAGGGTTCCCGCTGGTCGGGTTCCGAGTGGAAAATATGCTGTTCGATCCAGTAGTCGTACCATTTGGATTCGATCTGCTGCGGTGCGTATTTGTCTGCGATTTGCATGGCGCGTTGAATTTTACTTTGTTTTCAGGGATGCAAAGTTATTAACATTCTGTCAAAGATAAAATAAAATTTCTAAAAAATCGTTATATTTGCACCATTATATATCTGTATATCCTATGAGCAAAAAAGATAAGATCAAAACCATCGAAGTAGACGACGTGAATCTCGTTCCCGAGCTGCTCGACGGCAATCACCGCGTGATCCCCATCGTGACCGGCGGCGACGAGCCTGTGGAGGAGGTCGAAGTGCCCGAAATCATACCCATTCTCACGCTGCGTTCGTCGGTGCTTTTCCCCGGCGCCATCACGCCCATCACGGTGGGCCGCGACAAGAGCATCAACCTCGTGCGCGCCGTGAATGCCGAAGGCGGTATTCTGGGCGCCGTGTTGCAGCGCGAAAGCGACGTCGAGGACCCCGCGCCGGACGACATGTACAAGGTCGGCACGGCCGCGCGGATCATCAAGATCCTCGAAATGCCCAACGGCAACCTCACGGTGATCCTGAACGGCCTGGAGAAGGTCGAGATCACGGAGTACATCACCACCGAGCCTTATTTCAAGGCCCGGGTGACGGCCCTGCGCGATTCGACTCCCGATGTGAAGAGCATCGAGTTCGAGGCTCTCGTGGACTCGATCCGCGACGTGGCGCTGAACATCATCAACGTGTCGCCGTCGATGCCCAAGGAGGCGGCTTTCGCCATCAAGAACATCGACTCGAAGCGCGGCATCATCAACTTCATCTGCTCCAACATGGAGCTGACGGACGAAGACCGCCAGTCGCTGCTGGAGGCCCCCGGCCTGCTGGCCCGCGCCCGCAAGCTGCTCGAAATCCTGATCCGCGAGCAGCAGCTGGCCGAGCTGAAGAACCAGATTCAGGAGCGCGTCAAGCAGGAGATCGACAAGCAGCAGCGCGACTACTACCTCCAGCAGCAGATGCGTACGATCCAGGACGAACTGGGCGACGGCGCCGATGCCGACATCGAGAAGATGCGCG
>ERZ773237.2847-NODE-2847-length-10983-cov-17.273060_pt1 | contig 10983 bp, 10 predicted proteins | sample MGYA00580990_ERZ773237 | MGnify/ENA primary metagenome ERZ773237 (study PRJEB29015, sample SAMEA2737749) | human gut metagenome | biome: human gut; feature: human-associated habitat; material: faeces | place: China | collected 2012 ...
CCCTAACCTTGGCAAGGTTATGCTCTACCAACTGAGCTATTTCCGCGTTTTGTTTTAACGGGTGCAAAGATAAGCCATTTTATAATACCAACCAAACTTTACACCCATTTTTTTATTCACAATCGTAAAATTCCCTCTATTTCGGTCAATTCTGCATCAGTAAAGGCCAAATTATCCAACGCATGAAGATTATCTGCCAGCTGTTTTACAGAACTTGCCCCCACAATAACAGAGGTCATCCGTTCGTCTTTCAACACCCATGCCAATGCCATCTCAGCCAAAGTCTGCCCACGGCGTACAGCCACCTCATTCAGCCGACGTGCTTTTTCCACTTTATCTTCTGTCACTTGGTCTACTTTCAAAAACCCAGTAGCACGAGCCGCACGAGAGTGCTCCGGAATACCATGCAAATATTTATTGGTCAGCAATCCTTGTGCCAAAGGCGAAAATGCAATAAAGCCGGAGCCTTGTTCAGCGGCCAACGGCAATACCTCCTCCTCCACAGCACGATCAAACATACTATAACGATATTGGCTGATCAAACACGGCACACCGGCACTTCTCAATATTTCATAAGCCACCTTTGCCTGCATAGGCGGATACTTTGAAATACCCACATACAATGCTTTTCCTTGCTTCACTATATCAATCAACGCTTGCATCGTTTCCTCAACCGGGGTCACGCCATCATAACGGTGACTATAGAATATATCAAAGTAATCCAAACCGGTACGACACAGGCTTTGGTCGATACTGGCCATTAAATTCTTACGCGAACTGTTTCCCCCATAAGGTCCATTCCACATTTCGTGTCCTGCTTTTGAGGAAATAATCAATTCATCACGGTAACCTTGGAAATTCTCCTTCAGAATTTTACCGAAATTAATCTCAGCACTTCCCGGAACAGGACCATAATTATTAGCTAAGTCAAAATGTGTAACCCCGCTATCAAAAGCATATTTAATCATATCGGTTGCTACACCAAAATCGTCCACACTACCAAAGTTATGCCACAAACCTAAAGAGATACGAGGTAAAAGCAAGCCGCTATTTCCGCAGTATTTGTACTGCATTTTGCTATAACGGTCTGCCGAAGGTTGATATTTCATGCTATTACGTTTTACAATTATTTCTATCTACCTAAAAGGCTTCGTTCAGCCTGTTCCATGACTGAGAAATTAAATCCGTCCACTACTTGCCGCATCAAGCTTTCGATCCTGTCATTACACAAATTACCGATACTACCCTCATGAGTATGATGCACCTTCTTGTCATGGGTGAACTTGCCGGCTTCTATGTCCAGGCCAACCTTTTTATAAGCATCACGGAACGGCATACCTTCAGACGCCAAACGGTTGACCTCTTCCACACTAAAGATATAAAGGTAACGGTCATCATCCAGAATATGTTCGTTGATTTTAATTTTGTCCATAATATAGGCAGCCATTTGCAGACATTCCTTCAACTCCCGGAACGCAGGCAAGAAAACTTCTTTTATAATCTGCAAATCACGAAAATACCCCGAAGGCAAATTATTCATTATCATCATAATCTGCTGAGGAAGAGCCTGCAGCTTGTTGCATTTTGCCCGTGTCAATTCAAAGACATCAGGGTTCTTTTTATGAGGCATTATACTGGAGCCGGTAGTACATTCATCCGGAAGTTTTACAAAGCCAAAGTTTTGGCTACTGAACATACAAGCGTCAAAAGCCATTTTAGAAACTGTCCCGGCAATAGAAGCCAAAGCAAAAGCCACATTACGTTCCATCTTACCACGCCCCATCTGCGCATACACCACATTATAATCCATCGAATCAAATCCCAACAAGCGGGTGGTCATCTCACGATCGAGCGGAAAAGAAGAACCATACCCGGCAGCAGAGCCCAACGGATTGCGGTTGCACATTTTGAATGCAGCCTGCAGAAACATCATATCATCCACCAGACTCTCAGCATACGCGCCAAACCACAAGCCAAATGAAGAAGGCATCGCTATCTGCAAATGAGTGTAACCCGGCATTAACACATCCTTATATGTATTGCTTTGAGAAATCAGCACATGAAAAAGTTGCTCCACCTCTTCGGCCACTTCTTTTAATTCCGCACGAGTAAACAGCTTCAAATCCACCAACACCTGGTCATTGCGTGAACGTCCACTATGAATTTTCTTTCCGACATCTCCCAACTTACGCGTCAACATCAATTCTACTTGCGAGTGTACATCCTCTATACCATCCTCTATTACAAACTCTCCCTTTTCGGCAGAAGCATAGATATTCTTTAATTCCGCTAATAGCATTTCCAATTCTCCGGCTGTAAGCAAACCGATACTTTCCAACATGGTGATATGTGCCATTGAGCCCAATACATCGTGTTTAGCCAGATAAAGATCCATTTCACGGTCACGTCCTACAGTAAAACGATCTATCTCCTCATTTACCCGGACATTTTTTTCCCAAAGTTTCTGTGCCATATTTGTCTTTATTTTTAATAAGGAATCATCGATAACATCTCAGCCAGTTTATCCACACCATCCTGTAAAGGTTTAGCAACCATCGCCTTCATAAACATATTCACTTCTGCACGAATAGTTACTTTCAGTTTTGCCTGCCCAGCCTCTACAGGCAAAATCTGAATCCACAAATTCATAGGGACCGGAGATTTTTCACTTTCGAATTTAACACATTTATAAGGTTCACGTTCTATAATACGCAAAGTAATGCTTATGCCTTGTACCGTAAAACTTAAAGAGTCACTGTCGAACTCCATACCTTGTACCTTGTCGGCCAATTTATCACGTACAGATTCCAAGTTACTTAAATCCGACAACTTATTAAACACCTGTTCCTGACTATAAGGAACATATTTCACACCACTCTCAAATTGTGCCATAATACCTGCTCTCTAAAAACACGAAAAGAACAATCCGGAAATCCATAAAAATTCCCGAACGGTTCTCTTCATATTATATTTGTTTTAAAACTATAACTTATTTGCCTGCCTCCCAATGAGCCGGATCCTTTCTCCAATTATCCAAAACCGGAACATCCTCTTCATTAATATATCCGGTCTTCAAGGCTGAATCCAATACAGCTTCATAATTAGTCAGAGTAACCAAGTTCACTTTTGCTTCCTTGAACGCTTCAATTGCCACTGGGAAACCATAAGTAAATGCAGCGACCATACCAATCACTTCACATCCGTCACGACGGATAGCTTCAACAGCTTTCAAACTGCTGCCGCCAGTTGAAATCAAGTCCTCAATAACTACGACTTTCATACCAGGACGAAGTTCACCTTCAATCAGGTTTTCCAAGCCATGGTCTTTTGGAGTAGAACGAACATACACAAACGGCAGATTCAACTCTTCAGCCACCAAAGCTCCTTGAGGGATAGCCCCTGTCGCCACACCGGCAATAGCATCTACCTGACCGAACTTCTCCAGGACAATACGGCTAATCTCAAGTTTCACAAAATTACGAAGAGAAGGATACGAAAGAGTTTTGCGGTTATCACAATAAAAAGGCGACTTCCAACCGGACGCCCAAGTAAAAGGATTAGCCGGCTGCAACTTGATAGCCTTAATCTTCAGTAATTTCTCTGCGAATAATTTTTCTAAAGTCTTCATAACTCAACTATATCTGATAAATATTGTGCAAAAATATAGAAATACATCGAGATAATGAAAAATCGGACAAGGTATTTTTCTAAAAAATAGTTGTTGTTATCAGGATTCCCCTGCCAATGCCAAAGTAAGCACACTGATACGTAATCCGGGTATGCCACGAAAGGCATCAGCGCAAGAAACAACCGTAGCCCCTGTTGTCAGCACATCATCCACCAACAAAAGATGCTTTCCTTCCAAGCTGCCAGGGAAAATACAGGCAAACAAATTTCGCACGTTTTCCCATCTTGCATATTGTCCTTTATGCGTCTGTGTGTCAGTATACCTGCTTCTTATCACAACTTTAGTATCCATAGGAATACCTGTCACCACCGAAACTCCTCTCGCCAGGCATTCGCTTTGGTTATACCCCCTTAAACGTTTTTTACGTTGATGTAACGGAACAGGAACAATCAAATCTATCCCATCAAAAAAATGAGAACACATAAGTTCAGATGCCATCATCCGCCCCATCACTTCACCCACTTCTTGATTACCATGATATTTCAGTTCGTACAACAACTGTCGGACATTTCCTCCCTTTGCATAATAAAGAAAAGAGGTGGCATGCTCCACCGGTATTTTTCCCCAGAAATTACATTCTACAATATTATCTTTCCGTAAATGAAATTGAGTACGCGGAAGCCCCGACAAGCATTTCAAGCAAAGCACTCTCTCCCCTGATATAAGCTGCCGCCCACAAAGCAGACAACTATGAGGGAAAAATAAATTCCAAAGATCAGTCCAGATAGACATCATCTTCTCCGGTTTGTTTCACACAACGGCAAACAGCCTCCATTTCAAATCCTCTACCAACTGCAAAACGAATCAATTTCCCATTCCGTTCGTATTCCGTACATGCTTTCACACTTCTTCTTTTCTGCTCGATCAAACCAGATAGTATCTCCATATATTCCCGCTCATCTACTTCCTCCAATCCTTTGGCTATAACATCCGCAGGGATTTTCTTCATGCGCAAAGCCTGGCAGATTTTCACTCTGCCCCATTGGTTAAAGCGATATTTATCGCGAACAAAAGCCGAGCAAAAACGCTTCTGGTCAATGTATCTCTCATCCTGCAAATGCCGAACGATTTTCTCCATCATTTCCGGAGTGGCTCCCCATTGTGATAATTTAGCCTCTACATCTGCTACACAACGCTCCATTGAAGAGCAATAAGCTTCTGCCTTATACTTCAAATCATTCTCACTTAATTCTCCCTTCATCTTATTTCTCCGCTTTTATCATTCTATCATTTTGAAAGAGATCTTTTCTCAATTCTATATTTTTGTATTCCAAACCAGCCAACATATCCACCGTTTCCCGACCGTATTCCTGATTAATTTCAAAATAAAGCCTTCCACCAGACACTAGCATATCCCTACCCAATTCTGCTATTTTCCGATAAAACAGCAACGGACTATCATCCGGTACAAACAAAGCCAATTCCGGCTCCCATTCCAAGACATTAGCACTCATATCCTCCCTCTCCTTTTCTGTAATATAAGGTGGATTGCTGACAATGACATCAAACCGCTCACCTGCAGGAGAAGCAAGCAGCACATCCCTTTGCTCAAGAGTTACACGAACGCCGTTCCGCCTGCAATTACGTTCCGCAACTTGCAACGCCTTTTCTGAAACATCCCATGAAACGACCTCCGCCTCTTCCAAATTCTTGGCCAAAGAGACAGCGATGCAGCCGCTCCCCGTACCAATATCCAATATTCTAACCCGACCATACTTATGCTCCCGTATAATCCAGTCTACCAACTCCCCTGTTTCCGGACGTGGAATCAATACATGTTTATTCACTTCAAAAGTAAGGCCATAAAATTCTTCCGTACCTATTATGTATTGAATAGGTTCCAGTTTTTGCAGACGAACCAGAATATCATCCAGCTGTTTCCGCTCATTCACCGAAAAAGTAGTATCTTTGCCTGCATACAATTCAACAACAGACATGCCGAAGACTTGTGTAAGCAGCAATTTAGCCATAGGCACAAGTTCTGAATCAGGGTAATATCCCTGCAAGGTTTGTTTTATGTAAGATACAACAGGATTCATAGTGTCATTTTATATGCAAAAGTAAGAATTTAAACAAGATCGTTATGACAAAAGATGAAAAATATATTTCCCGTTGCCTGCAACTGGCATACAACGGACTTTGTAACACAGCCCCTAATCCGATGGTAGGTGCTGTCATTGTATATCACGACACCATTATTGGAGAAGGCTACCACATCCGTTGCGGAGAGGCACATGCCGAAGTAAACGCCATACGTTCCGTTAAAGACGAAAATCTTTTGAAGGAATCAACCATATACGTAAGCCTGGAGCCATGCTCCCATTATGGAAAGACCCCTCCCTGCGCCGACCTGATTATAGAGAAGAGAATCCCCAAAGTCGTAATAGGCTGCATAGACCCGTTTTCCCAAGTAGCCGGCAGAGGCATCGAGAAACTGCGCAAAGCCGGCATTGAAGTAACCGTAGGCGTCTTAGAAGAGGAATGCCGGCATCTGATAAGACGCTTCATAACATTCAACACGCTCAAACGCCCATACATAACCTTAAAGTGGGCAGAATCCGCTGATGGCTTTATCGATATAAACCGCACAGGAGGAAAGCCGATCATACTTTCCAATCCGCTGACCAGCATGCTGGTACACAAAAAACGCGCCGAACATGACGCTATATTAGTAGGACGACACACGGCATTACTTGACAATCCCTCCCTATCCACCCGGAATTGGTACGGCAAGCATCCCGTGCGTCTGGTAATAGACAAAGAATTGACATTACCCCGAGATTTGGAACTTTTCAACGGCAAAATAAAGACATTCGTGTTTACCCGGGAATCCCCCTGTCAGCCAAACGCATTAACAGAATACATATCGTTGGATTTCAACAAAGATATCCTGCCGCAAATAATGGAAGTATTATATCAGAAAAAAATACAATCACTCCTAGTAGAAGGCGGAAGTATTTTATTACAGTCTTTCATAGACTCCGGCTTATGGGATGAAGCCTTCATAGAAAAGGCTCCACTACGCTTAAACAATGGAATACAGGCACCTTCTATTCAAAAAAAACACTTTAAACTGAATAAAATATACTTTGGAAGAGAAATAATGCATGCCGTCCATTCACAAATTCAAAGATAAAATGTGGCTGATTGACCGAGAAAAAGGGCTGGTTTATCTATAAATTAATATAAAACTTGTCCCAAAACTTCTATATAGAAAAAAATCTTCCTACTTTTGCGACTTGTAACAATAGACTCATTTGCAAATGAAAATAAAGTTTTTGACTGTCATCACAAGTCTGCTTGCTGCGGCTTTTATGATTACATCTTGCTTGGACGACAACGAAGTAGAAACAGAATATAGTTCAGAATCAAGCATTACCTCTTTTGCTATAAAAGATAAAATTGAAACTCAATATACCGAAAAGGTTAATGGCAAAGACACAACGCTGACATTCACCGTTGATGGTACCAAATACCCTTTTGCCATCGACCAAGGCACAAGACATATTTACAACGTAGACTCCCTGCCAGTCGGTACAGACATCAGCAAAGTCGTAGTCAGCATAATATCAGACGGTATTGGCATTTTTATTGTCGCTGAGGACAAAGATTCGTTGTGGAATGATACCGACTCCTTGAATTTCGAAAAGCCTGTCCAATTTAAAGTTATGGCGATGAGCGGAGTCTATGGACCTATTTATAAAGCCGAGATTAATGTACATAAACAAGTTCCCGACTCATTGCAGTGGAGCCATAGAGGAAGTAGTTTCGACAACACTATCCAAGCACAGAAAGCAGTCACATTAGGGGATTATATTTATGTTTTCGCACAGCAAGACAATGGCGCCGCTGTTACAAGCACCCACATCAATGACGGAAAAACCTGGACGCCCTTACAGGCTTTACCTGAAAATATGCAAAATGCGGACTATTCTTCTGTCATGGCATGGGGAAACCAATTATACATACTTGCCGACAATGACCTGTACTGCTCCTCTGACGGAAAAAGCTGGAGCAAGATGGGCACTAACACCAAATTCGAGAAGCTGATTGCCGGTGTTCATTCAGAACATAACTGCAAATTGTACGCCATAGACACCAATAATCATTTTATGGAAAGCACGGATGCTCTGGTTTGGGATACTAATGGCGAGGTTCCGGCCAATTTCCCGAAAAATCAGTTATCATACACAGCTTACCCGTTGGTAACCAATAAATTCATAGACCGTATGGTACTAATGGGAGAAAATCCCATTGCGACCGACACGACCTCTACTGTATGGACCAGACTGACTACAGAAGACAGTTGGGCAGATTATCCTACAGCCGCATACGATAGTTTTTATTGTCCCAAGCTGGCTAATATAGCCATGATTCATTACAACGACCAATTATACGCTTTCGGTGGTCCGGGTAAAAGTTTCGGTAAGGACATTCCCGCTTTCAGCCGATTCTACGGATCAACGGATCAAGGCGTTACATGGAAACCTGTTTCAAGATATGTATTCTTCCCTACAGAATTCACTGATCTATACAACCAGGCAGACGGCAACTATTCTTATGTTGTAGACAAGAATAACTTCTTGTGGATTATATGGAGCCGAAGCGGAGAAGTATGGAGAGGACGAATCAATAAGTTGGGATTCGATTCCAAGGAATAAAGTCAAAGAGAGTCATATAAAATAGATTGCGACATGCCATATAGAGAGCAAATAGACAAAAGCCGTATACCTGCCCATGTAGCCATTATAATGGATGGAAATGGAAGATGGGCTAAACAACGTGGACAGGCGCGCAGCTTCGGACATCAAGCCGGTGCAGAAACTGTACACATCATAGCAGAAGAAGCGGCTAGACTGGGAGTCAAATACTTGACACTATATACTTTCTCTACCGAAAACTGGAATCGTCCGGTAGATGAAGTCGCTGCTCTGATGAGTCTTCTGATGGACTCCATTGAAGAAGAAACTTTCATGAAAAACAACATCAGTTTTCGCATTATCGGTGATACGGCAAAGTTACCGGTAGAAGTTCTGGAACGATTGAACCAATGCATTGAACGCACCTCAATCAATACCGGTATGTGTCTGACACTTGCTTTAAGCTACTCTTCCAAATGGGAAATAACAGAAGCGGTAAGACAAATAGCGGCCAAGATTCAAAACGACAAACTAGCCATTGAGGACATCGATGACAATTTGATAAGTGCACATTTAAGTACAAACTATATGCCCGACCCGGATTTGCTTATACGTACCGGAGGAGAAATCCGCCTTAGCAACTATCTGCTTTGGCAATGTGCTTATTCCGAACTATATTTTTGTGAAACGTTCTGGCCGGACTTCCGCGAAGAAGAATTTTGCAAAGCCATTTATGATTATCAGAAAAGAGAACGCCGTTTCGGCAAAACCAGTGAACAAATATAAAGTTAGATAAAATGCTATATCGTATTTCACTTATACTATTAACGCTTACATGCCTATTTTGCTTTTCAACAGGCAGTTACGCCCAAGAAGCAAACGTAGAAGAAAACGACAATCCAGTCATACTTTATTCCGGAACGCCCAAGAAGTATGAAATCGGCGGAATCAAAGTAGAAGGCGTAAAAAACTATGAAGATTATGTATTGATCGGACTTTCAGGACTATCGGTAGGACAGACCATTGTTGTTCCGGGAGATGACATCACCACAGCTGTAAAACGTTATTGGCGACACGGACTGTTCTCGGATGTACAAATCCTAGCTGAAAAAATTGTTGGAGACAAGATCTATTTAAAAATCATCCTGGCCCAACGTCCACGTATTGCCGACATTCGTTACCACGGTGTAAAGAAAAGCGAGCGTGAAGATTTGGAAGCCAAACTAGGTTTGGTAAAAGGAAGCCAGATTACTCCCAACTTGATAGACCGTGCTAAAATATTAATCAAGAAACATTTCGATGAAAAAGGTTTTAAAAACGCCGAAGTGACCATCGTAGAGCGTGATTTGGCTGACAATAAGGACCAAGTGGATGTTGATGTGATGATTGACAAGAAAGAAAAGGTGAAAGTCCACAAGATCACCATTGACGGCAACACCGTGTTAAGTGACAAGAAGTTAAAACGCGTCATGAAGAAGACGAATGAGAAAAACAAACTTGTCAACCTTTTCCGTACCAAAAAATTCATTGAAGAGAAATACGAAGAAGACAAACAGCATATCATCGACAAATACAACGAATTAGGTTACCGCGACGCACAAATTGTTGTGGACAGTGTTTCTCCGTACGATGACCGTACCGTCGACGTGTACATGAAAATAGAAGAAGGTGACAAATACTATCTGCGCAACGTGACCTGGGTAGGTAACACCATTTATGCTTCGGACTGGCTGAACGAACAGCTCCGTATGAAAAAGGGAGATGTTTATAACCAGAAATTAATGACCGACTTGTCAAAACAAAAGCTGAACCGAACAGCACTACTGTGCTTGGGTGGCAATATGTTGCTCACATGCCTGTCGAGCGGTATCGTCGAGTGGCTGGTCAGCGGTGTTGCCGAAGGACTGTTCACGATGCTTGTCATCTTAGCCTCGCTTCTGGGCATGGTCGGCGGCGGTATCGGATGCCTTTATCTTGTGCAGAAGAAGAACGGGGCCTTGGATACCTACGAGGCGTTCTCTGATATCATGACAGAGGAAGAATTTGAGAAATGGCAGAGAAGAAAGAACAGGCGGTCCTGAGATACTTCCGACTCACCAGTAACTGAAAATTATGCGATTTTCTGTAACTCCACCTGAATTCTCCAAACAGGGGATAGTGTTTCTGTCCCTGAATGGCATACTTATACCAGAAACAGCACAAGGAGGAGATGGTATGGACTAGCAGACAACAGAAAAATTTATTGCTCGCAAAAGAAAAGAGAAGAACCTGACGCAGGAACAGCTGGCAGAAAAGCTTGACATGTCCAATAAGAGGATTTCAAAGTGGGAGAATGGCAAGTGTATGCCGGACTATGCTGTCGTCAAAAGCCTGTGCCAGGGACTGGAAATTACCGTAGCAGAGCTCATGGATGGCGAAGAAACCGAAGAGAAAAGCATACGAACATACGACGATGGCAAAATCATGGATTTGCTGAAACGCACGCAGAAACTCGAACAGCAGAAGAACATCCTGTACGGTGTCTTACTGCTCATAATTGGAATTGCCTTGCAGGCGCTGTCTCATACCATTGGCGGGTCGGATGTGAGGAATTTCTTTTCGGGACTTCTTCTGGGTGTTTCCGTTGCAGAAATGCTGGTCGGTATTTATGTGGCC
>ERZ773237.2861-NODE-2861-length-10935-cov-40.000735_pt1 | contig 10935 bp, 8 predicted proteins | sample MGYA00580990_ERZ773237 | MGnify/ENA primary metagenome ERZ773237 (study PRJEB29015, sample SAMEA2737749) | human gut metagenome | biome: human gut; feature: human-associated habitat; material: faeces | place: China | collected 2012 ...
TTCCGTTTATGCAATCTAACGATAGCCAAACAGCTTGCTGTTTGGCGGCTTGAACAAATAGGCGAAAGCCTTTGCGAGAGCGACAAAAGAAAATACACTTCATTTCATAGTCAACGCATTGCGTTGACTATGTTTTTAGTGCTTTTGTTTATAACAGCTGTCGACTGTTTTGCCAAACTAAGTGCAATCATGCAAACAGCCACGCTGTTTGCACCCGATAAATTGTTATATCGGAAGATATTATGGGCGCTGCCCAAACCCGCAAGCATTTAAAAAGGCTTGACCTAAATTTTAAAATTATTTGCTTTAAACTGTGCACTAAACAGTAATAAACAAAATACGGACTGCACACAAAATGCAGTCCGTAAATATTTGAATTATGTGATTTAATTATTTAATAGCCTCAAATGCTTCCTGTAAATCGAAGAGAATATCATCAATATGCTCTGTACCGATTGAAAGACGAATTGTATTTGGCTTAATGCCTTGCTCTGCAAGCTCCTGCTCGTTAAGCTGTGAGTGTGTTGTTGATGCAGGATGAATAGCAAGTGACTTAACATCTGCTACATTTGCAAGAAGTGAGAATACCTGGAGATTATCAATGAACTTCTTAGCGTCTTCTTCTGTACCCTTGATTTCAAAAGTAAAGATTGAACCGCCGCCGTTAGGGAAGTACTTATCATAAAGTGCCTTATATGGTGAGTTTGGAAGTGATGGGTGGTTTACGCTCTCAACCTGTGGGTGATTTACAAGGAATTCAAGAACTTTCTTTGTGTTTTCTACATGACGCTCAACACGGAGTGAAAGTGTTTCAAGACCCTGCAAGAAAATGAATGCGTGGAACGGAGAGATTGTAGCACCTGTGTCACGGAGAAGAATTGCTCTGATGTATGTTACAAATGCAGCACCCGGAGCAGCCTGTGTAAATACAGCACCGTGGTATGATGGGTTTGGCTCTGCAAACTGTGGGAATTTACCTGATGCAGCCCAGTCAAACTTACCGCTCTCAATAATTACACCGCCGATTGCCGTACCGTGACCGCCGATGAACTTTGTAGCTGAATGAACAACGATGTCTGCACCGTACTCAAACGGTCTTACAAGGTAAGGGGTTGCAAATGTGCTGTCAACAACAAGCGGAATATTGTGTGCGTGTGCAATCTTTGCGAGAGCCTCAATATCAATAAGGTTAGCATTTGGATTGCCGAGTGTTTCAATGTAGAGAGCCTTTGTATTCTCGTCAATAGCGTTTTCAAAAGCACCCTCTTCATCAGGATCAACAAATGTTGTTGTAATGCCGTAAGCAGGAAGTGTGTGTTCGAGAAGGTTATATGTGCCGCCGTAGATTGTCTTTGCAGCTACGATGTTCTCGCCTGCTTTAGCAAGAGCCTGAATTGTATATGCGATTGCAGCTGCACCCGAAGCTACTGCAAGAGCGGCTGTACCACCCTCAAGAGCTGCAATTCTCTGCTCAAAAATATCTTCTGTAGGGTTTGTAAGTCTGCCGTAGATGTTGCCTGCATCTTTAAGTGCAAAACGATCTGCGGCGTGCTGGCTGTTGTGGAATACATAAGAAGTAGTTGCGTAAATCGGAACTGCTCTTGCATCTGTTACCGGGTCTGCTGATTCCTGTCCTACATGAAGCTGAAGTGTTTCAAAGTGTAATTTTCTATCTTTTAATGTGCTCATTTTATTTACCTCTTTCAATAATTAATTTAGTTTGTTACAATGTTATAATAAAAATAATGTAGTAATGTATTTGTTGCGTCAGCAACAACATCCAGAGGTACTGCACATTCGTCCGTATCGGTAGTTCTGTCTTAATAGATTTACAAATAATAGAAGCATTAGAATTCTCCTTTGCTAAAACTTACTAATTACATAGGTTTAATGTGATTGTATATTATCATATAATTTACCCGTTGTCAATACTATTTTTTAAATTTTTAAAAATATATTTGTTTAGTAGGTTTTTAGAGCAATATTCGCCGATTTTATAACATATTTGTAGGATTATAAGCGACCAATATACATATAGAAAGATAATTAAAATATAAATCGGATAAAAAACAACTTGAAAACCTACTAAATATATGTTATTATTATGTTATAGATGAATGCTATATTTTTGCAAATACTTAGTAAAAGGTGGTGTTAATTTGAAAATTTCTACAAAGGGAAGATACGCACTGCGAATGCTTATAGATTTGGCAATGCACCAGAATGACGGTTACATTGCACTTAAGGATATTGCGGCTCGTCAGAATATTTCCAAAAAATATCTTGAGCAGATTATGCCTATTCTTAATAAAGCCGATGTGTTACTTACAAACCGTGGATTTCAGGGTGGATACCGCCTTGCAAGAACTCCCGACCAATATACGGTAGGCGAGATTCTCCGCATTACAGAGGGCAGCCTTGCTCCTGTTGCTTGTCTTGACCACACTCCGAATAACTGCCCTATGAGCGAGGAATGCATTACTTTGCCTGTATGGCAGGGACTTAATGAGGTTATTACAAAGTATCTTGACGGCATCACTATTCAAGACATTATTGACCGTCAGACTGAGAGCATCGGCAATGACTATGTTATATAACAGTTTATAAGAAATAGAGTTATAGAAGAATTTGGAAAGCCATCTTTGATTTGCGTCAAAGATGGCTTTGCGTTTTTGAAATTCTTATTATTGATGGGTTAAATTGGTTAATTAAAATAATCTCCGATTGGAGAAGTATTGTACTGCTTTTTTATTTCAACAATAATAGAACCGTTGTCTTTTTGAATTTCAGACAAAATTTTATATTTTGTACCACTTCTGTCTAATTAAATTTTAAAATTTTCAAAAGGCAGTTTTTACAATATTTTTGTTATAAAATGTTAGCTGTTATCTACAATAATAAATAATTTTTAGGCTTTAAAACAAAAAATAAGTCTATTTCCCGTAAAAATTAACAGACTTCAAAATCAAGCTTTGAAGTCTGTTAAAATATACTACAGGGGATAGATGTTAAATTATTTATCTGAGAACATTGGAGTTGAAAGGTAACGGTCGCCTGTATCGGGAAGAAGCGCTACAATTATCTTACCCTTGTTTTCAGGGCGTTTAGCAAGCTCGGTTGCCGCATATACTGCCGCACCCGAAGAAATACCTACAAGCACACCCTCTGTACGGGCAATAGCTTTGCCTGTTGCAAAGGCTGCCTCGTTCTCAACAGCGAAGATTTCATCATATACTTTAGTATCAAGGGTTTCGGGAACAAAGCCTGCGCCGATACCCTGAATTTTGTGAGGACCTGCAACACCCTTTGAAAGTACAGGTGATGTAGCCGGTTCAACTGCAACGATTTTTACATTTGGATTTTTTGACTTAAGATATTTACCTACACCTGTTATGGTACCGCCTGTACCTACGCCTGCAACAAAAATGTCAATCTTGCCGTCTGTATCCTCCCAGATTTCAGGACCTGTTGTTGCAAAGTGAGCGGCAGGGTTTGCCTGGTTTACGAACTGACCCGGAATAAAGCTGTGCGGAATTTCACTTGCAAGTTCGTCAGCCTTTGCGATAGCGCCCTTCATACCTTTTGCACCGTCAGTAAGAACAAGTTCTGCGCCGTAAGCCTTAAGAAGATTTCTGCGTTCGATACTCATTGTTTCAGGCATTGTAAGAATAATTCTATAACCTCTTGCGGCTGCTACCGCTGCAAGACCGATACCTGTGTTACCGCTTGTAGGCTCAATGATTACAGAATCAGATGTAAGCAAGCCTTTTTCTTCCGCATCATCAATCATAGCCTTTGCTACTCTGTCCTTAACACTTCCTGCCGGATTAAAATATTCAAGCTTTGCAAGTACAGGTGTGTCAAGTCCCTGTGCAGCAGAGTAATTATTGAGTTTCATAATAGGTGTTCTGCCAATGAGGTCAGTGATTTTCTCGTAAATTTTCATAATGCATTCTCCTTTATAATATAATGTTTATAGTAATGTCCGTAATTGAAATTCAATCCTTATTAAACCTACATAAATTATAGGTATTATTATAGCACCGCAATATTGCATTGTCAACACTTAAATATAAATATTTCCGAAAAAATAATAAATATCGAATTTTTAATGCTGATATGCAATATGTATAGAAATACAACGGGATTTTTTATAAACAAAATTATAAATATAATTGCAAATTTTTACAATATATGTTAAAATTAGTGCAATAATAAGCAAACGGATTTACCGTGAAATTTAAAAAGAAGGTGTATAACTTTGAAAAAATGTTTTTCGATTGTACTGACTGTACTTATGGCGGTGATAGCTTTTACAGCTTTTTCATCAGTTAATGCTGTTTCTGTCGAAAGCAATCAATCGGTACATACTAACAAAACAGCGGACTTAGGAATACCTCCGCTTGACTTCGGCGATTCAAATGACTATGACAGCGGCGGTTCTGATTGGGGCGGCAGCTCTGACTGGGGCGGCAGTTCCGATTGGGGTGACAGTTCTGATTGGGACAGTTCAGACAACAGCAGTTCCGAAAGCAGCGGAGAAGGTCTTGGATTTGGCGGAACGTTAGTTGTTTTCCTTGTAGTTATCGGTATAGTTGTTTACGGCATGATAAGGGGCAAAAAGGACAGCAAAAGAACAACTAAAAGAACAACTACTACTGTTGGCAGATCACAGACAATTCAGCAGTCGGCAGGCAGAAATATTACACTTCCTGACCGTACGGCACAGATTTCAGACCTTATCAAGCAGAATGATCCGAACTTCTCGGCAGAAGATTTCCTTTCATTCTCAAGATATGTATATGTTACCATTCAGGACGCTTGGAGCAAGCGTGACCTTTCACCTGTAAGAATTTATTTACACGATAATCTCTACAATCAAACTCAAAAACAGATTGATCGCAAGATTGCAAACGGCGTAATCAATAAGATTGAAAATGTAGCCGTAAGTACAGCTTATCTTACAGCGTATCGCAGAGATAAGGAATTTGAGTATGTTACAGTTTATCTCAATGCCCGTCTTACAGACTATGAGATAAACGAAAAGACCGGTCAGGTTCTCCGTGGAGATCCTAATGCAAGATACGAGTTGAGGTACACACTTCGCTTTGCCCGTAATGCAAGCATTAAGACCACAAGTGCAAACAGTCAGACGCTTAAGTCACACAGTTGCCCGAATTGCGGTGCTCCTCTTGAAATGTCAAGTTCCGGCAAGTGCGAATACTGCGGAAGTACAATTACAACAGGTCAGTATTCATGGGTACTCAGCGAATATTCTTCTATTCGTAACGATACTGTTGACCAAGGCATTTATATTGAAAAAGATAACAATGCTCAAAACAATACAAATAATAATCAGTAATAATCAGTAATTTTTTATTGCTGTTAGGGACCGGGATTTTTCCGGTCCCGATTTTTGTATTTAATCCGTAAATATTTTTTTATATAATGGCAAAATAAAGCTATAAACAAAGTTGTTTTTTACATAATGTATCAAATACTTGCATTTTTTTAACTTGTGTGTTATATTGTAAATGATTTGTTAATCAATATTTCTAAGTACAAGGTGATATTATGGATTACAAAATTATTGCACTTGACATTGACGGTACTCTGACTAACTCTCAAAAAGAGATTACTCCACGCACTCGATACGCTATTATTGACGCTCAAAAAATGGGCAAAAAGGTTGTAATCGCTTCGGGCAGACATCCTATGGGGATTCAGAGCATTGCAAGAGATTTATTGCTTGACCGCTATGAGGGTTATATTATGGCTTTCAACGGAGGAAAAATTCTTGATTGTACTACCGGACAAACTATTGTAAGTAAGGATTTTCCGAAGGAATACCTTTCCGACATACTCGGTGTGTTGAAAGAATCAAATCTTTCTGTTCATACCTATGATGATAAGAAAATCATTACAGGCGGCACTTTGAATGATTATTCAAATGTTGAAAGAGATATTCTCAAAATGGAAATGGTTGTTGTGGAAGATTTTGCGGCGAATATTCCTGAAAAAATCAATAAACTTTTACTTTCGGGCGAACCTGCCGAAATTGATAAGTACAATGAAATTCTTGCAAAACGCTACGACGGTTTGCTTGATGTGTATAAGAGCGCACCGTACTTCCTCGAGATTATGCCTTTCGGTGTAACAAAGGGTTCTATGTTGCCTATGCTGCTTGAAAAACTCGGTTTTACAAACGAAGAGATGATTGCTTTTGGCGACAATTACAATGATATAACTATGATTGGTTATGCAGGTCTTGGCGTTGCTATGGGCAATGCAGAGGAAGATGTAAAAAAGATTGCAAATTATGTCTGCGAGTCAAACGATGATGACGGAGTTGCAAAAACACTTGAAAAATATGTTTTGAAAAATAATATATAATTTGTAGTTGTGATATATAAAAACTCTCTAAATTTAATCGGAGAGTTTTTTGTTTTGCCGAAAAATCTGTTTGCTTTTTAAAAAACGGCACTTTGTTCACTTTTTTGTATAAATTACATAAAACAAGGATTAAATGTTTGGAAGCACAGATTTCGAATAATTCTAAATCAGAAAAAAAATCATTGATAACTACTTTATAATTATATATAGATGTTAAATTTTGGTTTTAACGGAAAATGGAGGAAAAGCTATGACAAAGGTAAAAAAACTCATTGCTTTAATGCTCGTTGTCTGCATTGCGGCAACAGTGGGAATTGTGTCGGTTTCGGCTGCTACTGTTGACGATGCTGAGTCAGTTCAGGCTAAATACGACGGTATTAAAGTGCATGTGTATTCTGAAGACGGCGCACCTAACATCTACTATTGGAACAGCCTTCCGCAGAATATCGCAACAGACTACCCGGGTCCTAAAATGACCTCTGAGGGTAACAACAGCTACGGCTACACATTTGACAATGTAACAAAAATCAATATGATGTTTGTTACAAACGGCACTCAGTCTGCTGAAACAACAAGAAACAGCGGCGAGTGGTGGTACAAAAACGGAAGATGGTCTTCTAAGTCTTGGGACGATTTTGACGATTGGAAGAGAACTGATCTTCGTGAAGATTCAATTTACTTTGTAATCACAACTCGTTTCTATGACGGTGACACAGGCAACAATGTTCATTGTTGGGACGACCAGAAAGCTAACAACCCTGATTCAGACCCGGCTTGGAGAGGCGACTTTAAGGGCCTTATCGAAAAGCTTGATTACATCAAGGCTTTAGGCTTCAGTGCAATTTGGATTACTCCTGTTGTATCTAATGCGTCAGGTTATGACTACCATGGCTATCACGCATTTGATTTCTCAACTGTTGATGTTCGTTATGAGAGTGACGATGTTAAGTATCAGGACCTTATCGATGCTGCACATGAAAAAGGTATGAAGATTGTTCAGGACGTAGTTATCAATCATACAGGTAACTTTGGTGAGGCTACTCTCGCTCCTATGTTTACAAAAGAGTATAGCACACTTAAGGATCTTGAATCTGTTAATTGTATGGTTCCGATTCCTGATTCGGATTTTGCAAAAACATTCCCTGACTATGACAGTCTTACTCCGGGTTATCAGTATCAGGCAAGACTTAATATAATGAAGGATACTAAGGTTCTTGATTCAGGTTCACATGACACAGAAAATAACTATCATCATTATAAAGACCTTAGCTGGGAAAGTCCAACTGTACAGACAGGACAGATTGACGGTGACTGCGTTGATGTAAACACAGAAAATCCAAAGGTTGCAGAGTATCTTAACACTGTTTACGGCGATTATATCAATATGGGTGTTGACGCATTCAGAATGGATACCGAAAAGCATATATCAAGACTTACCCTTAACCAGTTCTATTTCCCATCATGGCTTAAGACAGGCGGAGAGAACTTCTATGTATTCGGCGAGGTTTGTACTCGTGTAAGCGAGTTCTGGAACCATAATATCCCTGCAATTTCTGCTCCTTTCTATACTTGGGCAGAAACAGACAGCAAGTATATCAATGCTCTCGGCGATGATCAGCTTGAAAATGTAAACCTTACAAATGAACACTATGCAAGCAATTCAACTACAAGTGATCAGCCAACTTCTGATAATGTTTATCTTGATGGTCTTACATATCATACTCCTGATTACAGTAAGGGCAATGGCACAGGCGTTATTGACTTCCCAATGCATTGGAACTTCTCTACTGCCAGCAACGCATTTACCCGTGCTCTTGAAGAGGATCCGTATTATAATGATTCAACATGGAATGTAACTTATGTTGACTCTCATGACTACGGTCCGGATATGAATACTCGTTATGATGGCGGTACTCAGGCTTGGGCAGAAAACCTTTCACTTCTCTTTACATTCCGTGGAATTCCTTGCTTGTACTATGGTTCAGAGGTTGAATTCCAAAAGGGTTTAAGCATAGATGTTGGTCCAAATGCTCCTCTTTCAACTGTAGGTCGTGCATATTTCGGTGATTACCTTGAGGGTGATGTTTCAGCTACTGATTTTGGTGAATATAGCGCATCGGGAACAGTTGCCGAAACTCTTAATTCTCCGCTTGCTGTTCACCTTAAACAACTGAATATGATTCGTAGGGCAGTACCTGCTCTCCAGAAGGGTCAGTATACAAAGGACAGCAGCTATGTAACCGGTGATATGGCATTTATCCGCCGTTATACAAATTCAAGCGAAGGCGTAGACAGCCTTGCACTTGTAACTATTTCAGGCGGTGCTACATTCAAGAACATTCCTAACGGCAAGTATATTGACGCTGTTACAGGTGATGTTAAGACTGTTACAGACGGCACACTTACAGTAGGCAGTATCGGTAAAGCCAACATGAGATGCTATGTAGCTTGCGGTTCAGGCTTCACAGGCATTGACGGTAAGATTGGTACAAACGGTACATATCTTAAGTAATTAAATAATTATAATTACAACTAAGAGGATGAAGTAAAATTCATCCTCTTTTTGTATATATTTGCAGATAAATGAATATTATTGCTAAAATGTATATAAATATGACATAATCGTAATTATAAATAAGACAGTTTAAAGCATTTTGTATCTTTTCTTTTGCTTTAAAATGTGATATAATGTTTTTTGATGGTAATTATAAATTTACTAATATTTATTGTAGGAAGTGATTTTGATGGGCAGTTATTCAGATAACACACCGGCTATCCACGATTTGGCACAAAAGATGATCTCAAATTCGATGATCGATACAAGTCTTTATTCAAAGTATAATGTTAAGAGAGGTCTTCGTGACCTTGATGGTAAGGGTGTATTAACAGGCCTTACAGATATTTCCACAATTCTTCAGAATAAAGAAGTTGACGGCAAGCTTGTTCCTTGTGACGGTGAGCTGTATTATCGTGGATACAACATAAACGATATTATCGGCGGTATTCTTGAGGACGACCGTTTTGGCTTTGAAGAGGTTGTTTATCTTCTCCTTTTTGGCGAAATGCCAAATACCGCACAGCTTAAAGATTTTAAGGAATTGCTTGTAAAATACAGAACTTTACCGCAGAACTTTGTTCGTGATGTTATTCTCAAAGCTCCGAGTGAAGATATGATGAACTCGATTGCCCGCAGTGTACTTACATTGTTCTGTTATGACGATAACCCTAACGATACATCTGTTGATAATGTACTTCGTCAGTGCATTCAGCTTATCTCTGTATTCCCAATGCTTTCCGTTTACGGTTATCATGCATATAACCATTATCTCCGTGACAAAAGCCTTTATATTCACCGTGCAGAGCCTACTATGTCCACAGCTGAGGTTATTTTGTCATTACTTCGTCCTGACAGAAAGTACACTCCGCTTGAGGCTAAGGTTCTTGATATGGCGCTTATTCTCCATATGGAGCATGGCGGCGGTAACAACTCAACATTTACAACTCATGTAGTAACATCTTCAGGTACAGACACCTATTCGGCAACTGCCGCCGCTTTGGCATCTCTTAAAGGCCCTAAGCACGGTGGTGCAAATGTTAAGGTATTCTATATGTTTGAAGATATTAAAGAGCATATAAAAGACTGGAAAGATGACGAGGAGATTGCAGATTATCTCGAAAAAATTCTCGAAAAGCAGACATTCGACAGAATGGGTCTTATTTACGGTATGGGACACGCAGTTTATACAATTTCTGACCCTCGTCAGATAATTCTTAAAGGTGCTGTTCAGAAACTTGCTAAGGCAGAGGGTTACGATGAGGACTTTGAGCTTTACGAGAGAGTCGAAAGACTCGCTCCGCAGGTAATCGGCAAAAAGCGTAAGATTTATAAGGGCGTTGCGTCCAATGTCGATTTTTACAGCGGTTTGCTTTACAGTATGCTTGATATTCCTTGCGAGCTTTATACGCCTATGTTTGCAACAGCCAGAATTGCAGGTTGGAGCGCACATAGACTTGAGGAAATTGTAAACGGCGGTAAGATTATCCGTCCTGCTTATATGAGTATTTCAACTATGAAAGACTATACTCCACTCGAAAAAAGATAGATTATAAAAATATAGCGGGTATCCTGTGTGGATATCCGCTTTTTGTATAGGCTATTGGATATTATGCTTTAGATTGCAAAGTTTAGTTAAATAAACATAAAATTTTGGTCAACCATTTTTTTTAAAGGGTTGTGGATTTGCCCTTGAAAAGCGGCAAATTAGTAGTTACAGTAGCGTGGTTTTTTCCTTTGTTGCTATCAAAAATTTGCGATAGCTTGAAGTTTTTTGTGGGCGTAGCCCACACCCAGAACCTTAGAAAAGTTTGACTAAACTTTTTGACTTTTGAGTAGAAATTTTTGCTTTTATTTTTCCTTGCCACTCGACTGAAACAAAGTAAAAATAAAATTGATTACCAAAACTAAAAAACTCCTGCATTGCAGGAGTTTTCAGTCTGTCGAAAAAACTCGAAATTCAGGATAACTGGATTTCGAGTTTTTGA
>ERZ773237.2862-NODE-2862-length-10935-cov-2.683824_pt1 | contig 10935 bp, 8 predicted proteins | sample MGYA00580990_ERZ773237 | MGnify/ENA primary metagenome ERZ773237 (study PRJEB29015, sample SAMEA2737749) | human gut metagenome | biome: human gut; feature: human-associated habitat; material: faeces | place: China | collected 2012 ...
CTTACTGTTGATATGGCACTTGGCTGTTCAAATCTTTGTATGTTACATCTTCCAGCTATTGCACACGAGATTGGATTTGATTTTGATATTAAATTTGCTAACCCAATAAGCGAAAAGACGCCTAACCTCTGCCACCTTGCACCAGCAGGTCCTACATATATGGAGGATCTTAATGAAGCCGGTGGTGTATATGCAGTTATGAAGGAGCTTGCTGATATTGGACTTCTTAATACAGATTGTATGACAGTATCAGGAAAGACAATCGGTGAGTGCATTGCTACGGCTTATAATAAAGATGAAGAAGTCATAAGACCAGTTGATAAGCCATATAGTAAGACAGGAGGTCTTGCAGTTCTTTCTGGTAACCTTGCACCAGATGGTTCAGTTGTTAAGCGTTCAGCAGTTGTTGATGAAATGCTTGTACACGAAGGTCCAGCAAGAGTATTTGACTGTGAAGAAGATGCTATTGCAGCTATCAAGGGTGGAAAGATTGTACCTGGTGATGTTGTTGTTATCAGATATGAAGGTCCTAAGGGTGGTCCTGGTATGAGAGAAATGCTTAACCCAACATCAGCTATTGCTGGTATGGGACTTGGTTCATCAGTTGCACTTATTACAGATGGACGTTTCTCAGGTGCAAGCCGTGGTGCTTCTATCGGACACGTTTCACCAGAAGCAGCAGTAGGCGGTCCTATTGCTTTAGTAGAGGAAGGCGATATCATAAGCATTGATATTCCAGGCTTAAAGCTTGAACTTAAAGTTTCTGATGAAGAACTTGCTGCAAGAAAAGCAAAATGGCAGCCAAGAGAACCTAAGGTAACAACAGGATATCTTAAGAGATATGCTTCAATGGTTACATCAGGTAACAGAGGTGCTGTTTTAAAGACACCAGAGGCATAATAAGTATATTTAGATAAAATAGAATGATAAATATAATGAAAGGAAGACAGACTAATGATATTAAATGGTTCAGAGATTATAGTTGAATGCTTAAAAGAACAGGGTGTAGATACTGTATTTGGATACCCAGGTGGAGCCATTCTTAACGTCTATGATGCGTTATATAAGCACTCAGATGAGATAACACATATCCTTACATCTCACGAACAGGGTGCATCTCACGCCGCAGACGGATATGCCCGAACCACCGGAAAGGTGGGGGTGGTTCTGTCCACCTCCGGTCCGGGCGCAACCAACCTGATAACCGGGCTTGCGGACGCACTGTTAGATTCCATCCCCGTTGTTGCTATCACCGGTCAGGTATCCGCACCGTTTATCGGCACTGACGCATTTCAGGAGGTGGATATTCTGGGGTTGTCGTTAGCCTGCACCAAGCACAGTTTCCTGGTGCAATCACTGGAAGAGTTACCGCGTATCATGGCCGAAGCGTTTGACGTCGCCAGCTCTGGTCGTCCTGGTCCGGTTTTGGTCGATATTCCAAAAGATATCCAGTTAGCCAGCGGCGATCTGGAACCGTGGTTCACCACCGTTGAAAACGAAGTGACTTTCCCACATGCCGAAGTCGAGCAAGCGCGTCAGATGCTGGCAAAAGCGCAAAAACCGATGCTGTACGTTGGCGGTGGCGTGGGCATGGCGCAGGCAGTTTCGGCTTTGCGTGAATTTCTCGCTACCACAAAAATGCCTGCCACCTGCACGCTGAAAGGGCTGGGCGCAGTTGAAGCAGATTATCCGTACTATCTGGGCATGCTGGGAATGCACGGCACCAAAGCGGCGAACTTCGCAGTGCAGGAGTGCGATCTACTGATCGCCGTGGGCGCACGTTTTGATGACCGGGTGACCGGCAAACTGAACACCTTCGCACCACACGCCAGCGTTATCCATATGGATATCGATCCGGCAGAAATGAACAAGCTGCGTCAGGCACATGTGGCATTACAGGATGATTTAAATGCTCTGTTACCAGCATTACAGCAGCCGTTAAATATCGATGACTGGCAGCAACACTGCGCGCAACTGCGTGATGAACATGCCTGGCGTTACGACCATCCTGGTGACGCTATCTACGCGCCGTTGTTGTTAAAACAACTGTCGGATCGTAAATCTGCGGATTGCATCGTGACCACAGATGTGGGGCAGCACCAGATGTGGGCTGCCCAGCACATCGTCCACACTCGCCCGGAAAACTTCATCACCTCCAGCGGCTTAGGCACCATGGGTTTCGGTTTACCGGCGGCGGTTGGCGCACAAGTCGCGCGACCGAACGATACCGTCGTCTGTATCTCCGGTGACGGCTCTTTCATGATGAATGTGCAAGAGCTGGGCACCGTAAAACGCAAGCAGTTACCGTTGAAAATCGTCTTACTCGATAACCAACGGTTAGGGATGGTTCGACAATGGCAGCAACTGTTTTTCCAGGAACGATACAGCGAAACCACCCTTACCGATAACCCCGATTTCCTCATGTTAGCCAGCGCCTTCGGCATCCCTGGCCAACACATCACCCGTAAAGACCAGGTTGAAGCGGCACTCGACACCATGCTGAACAGTGATGGGCCATACCTGCTTCATGTCTCAATCGACGAATTTGAGAACGTCTGGCCGCTGGTGCCGCCTGGTGCCAGTAATTCAGAAATGTTGGAGAAATTATCATGATGCAACATCAGGTCAATGTATCGGCTCGCTTCAATCCGGAAACCTTAGAACGTGTTTTACGCGTGGTGCGTCATCGTGGTTTCCACGTCTGTTCAATGAATATGGCCGCCGCCAGCGATGCACAAAATATAAATATCGAATTGACCGTTGCCAGCCCACGGTCGGTCGACTTACTGTTTAGTCAGTTAAATAAACTGGTGGACGTCGCACACGTTGCCATCTGCCAGAGCACAACCACATCACAACAAATCCGCGCCTGAGCGCAAAAGGAATATAAAAATGACCACGAAGAAAGCTGATTACATTTGGTTCAATGGGGAGATGGTTCGCTGGGAAGACGCGAAGGTGCATGTGATGTCGCACGCGCTGCACTATGGCACCTCGGTTTTTGAAGGCATCCGTTGCTACGACTCGCACAAAGGACCGGTTGTATTCCGCCATCGTGAGCATATGCAGCGTCTGCATGACTCCGCCAAAATCTATCGCTTCCCGGTTTCGCAGAGCATCGATGAGCTAATGGAAGCTTGTCGTGACGTGATCCGCAAAAACAATCTCACCAGCGCCTATATCCGTCCGCTGATCTTCGTCGGTGATGTTGGCATGGGCGTAAACCCGCCAGCGGGATACTCAACCGATGTGATTATTGCCGCTTTCCCGTGGGGGGCCTATCTGGGTGCAGAAGCGCTGGAGCAGGGGATCGATGCGATGGTTTCCTCCTGGAACCGCGCAGCACCAAACACCATCCCGACGGCGGCAAAAGCCGGTGGTAACTATCTATCTTCCCTGCTGGTGGGTAGCGAAGCGCGCCGCCACGGTTATCAGGAAGGTATCGCGCTGGATGTGAACGGTTATATCTCTGAAGGCGCAGGCGAAAACCTGTTTGAAGTGAAAGATGGTGTGCTGTTCACCCCACCGTTCACCTCCTCCGCGCTGCCGGGTATTACCCGTGATGCCATCATCAAACTGGCAAAAGAGCTGGGAATTGAAGTGCGTGAGCAGGTGCTGTCGCGCGAATCCCTGTACCTGGCGGATGAAGTGTTTATGTCCGGTACGGCGGCAGAAATCACGCCAGTGCGCAGCGTAGACGGTATTCAGGTTGGCGAAGGCCGTTGTGGCCCGGTTACCAAACGCATTCAGCAAGCCTTCTTCGGCCTCTTCACTGGCGAAACCGAAGATAAATGGGGCTGGTTAGATCAAGTTAATCAATAAATACAAAAAATGGGACGGCACGCACCGTCCCATTTACGAGACAGACACTGGGAGTAAATAAAGTATGCCTAAGTACCGTTCCGCCACCACCACTCATGGTCGTAATATGGCGGGTGCTCGTGCGCTGTGGCGCGCCACCGGAATGACCGACGCCGATTTCGGTAAGCCGATTATCGCGGTTGTGAACTCGTTCACCCAATTTGTACCGGGTCACGTCCATCTGCGCGATCTTGGTAAACTGGTCGCCGAACAAATTGAAGCGGCTGGCGGCGTTGCCAAAGAGTTCAACACCATTGCGGTGGATGATGGGATTGCCATGGGCCACGGGGGGATGCTTTATTCACTGCCATCTCGCGAACTGATCGCTGATTCCGTTGAGTATATGGTCAACGCCCACTGCGCCGACGCCATGGTCTGCATCTCTAACTGCGACAAAATCACCCCGGGGATGCTGATGGCTTCCCTGCGCCTGAATATTCCGGTGATCTTTGTTTCCGGCGGCCCGATGGAAGCCGGGAAAACCAAACTGTCCGATCAGATCATCAAGCTCGATCTGGTTGATGCGATGATCCAGGGCGCAGACCCGAAAGTTTCTGACTCCCAGAGCGATCAGGTTGAACGTTCCGCATGCCCAACCTGCGGTTCCTGCTCCGGGATGTTTACCGCTAACTCAATGAACTGCCTGACCGAAGCGCTGGGCCTGTCGCAGCCGGGCAACGGCTCGTTGCTGGCAACCCACGCCGACCGTAAGCAGCTGTTCCTCAATGCCGGTAAACGCATTGTTGAATTGACCAAACGTTACTACGAGCAAAATGACGAAAGTGCACTGCCGCGCAATATTGCTAGCAAAGCGGCGTTTGAAAACGCCATGACGCTGGATATCGCGATGGGCGGCTCTACCAACACCGTACTTCACCTGCTGGCGGCGGCGCAGGAAGCGGAAATCGACTTCACCATGAGTGATATCGATAAGCTTTCCCGCAAGGTTCCGCAGCTGTGTAAAGTTGCGCCGAGCACCCAGAAATACCATATGGAAGATGTTCACCGTGCTGGTGGTGTTATCGGTATTCTCGGCGAGCTGGATCGTGCGGGATTACTGAACCGTGATGTGAAAAATGTACTTGGCCTGACGTTGCCGCAAACGCTGGAACAATACGACGTTATGCTGACCCAGGATGACGCGGTAAAAAATATGTTCCGCGCAGGCCCGGCAGGCATTCGTACTACACAGGCATTCTCGCAGGATTGCCGTTGGGATTCTCTCGATGACGATCGCGCAAACGGCTGTATCCGCTCGCTGGAACACGCCTACAGCAAAGACGGTGGTCTGGCGGTGCTGTACGGTAATTTCGCAGAAAACGGCTGCATCGTTAAAACCGCGGGCGTCGATGACAGCATCCTCAAATTCACCGGCCCGGCGAAAGTGTACGAAAGCCAGGATGACGCGGTAGAAGCGATTCTCGGCGGCAAAGTTGTCGCTGGCGATGTGGTGGTGATCCGTTACGAAGGCCCGAAAGGCGGCCCCGGCATGCAGGAAATGCTCTACCCAACCAGCTTCCTGAAATCAATGGGGCTCGGTAAAGCCTGCGCGCTGATCACCGACGGACGCTTCTCCGGCGGCACCTCTGGTCTTTCCATCGGCCACGTCTCGCCGGAAGCGGCAAGCGGCGGCAGCATTGGTCTGATTGAAGACGGCGACATGATTGCCATCGACATTCCGAACCGTGGCATTCAGTTACAGGTAAGCGATGCTGAACTGGCGGCGCGTCGTGAAGCGCAGGAAGCTCGTGGCGACAAAGCCTGGACGCCGAAAAACCGTGAACGCCAGGTTTCCTTTGCGCTGCGTGCCTACGCCAGCCTGGCAACCAGCGCCGACAAAGGCGCGGTGCGCGATAAATCGAAACTGGGGGGTTAATGATGGCAGACTCACAACCCCTGTCCGGTGCCCCTGAAGGTGCCGAATATTTAAGAGCGGTGCTGCGCGCGCCGGTCTACGAAGCGGCGCAGGTCACGCCGCTACAGAAAATGGAAAAACTGTCGTCGCGTCTTGATAACGTGATTCTGGTGAAGCGCGAAGATCGCCAGCCAGTACACAGCTTTAAGCTGCGCGGCGCATACGCCATGATGGCGGGCCTGACGGAAGAACAAAAAGCGCACGGCGTGATCACCGCTTCTGCGGGTAACCACGCGCAGGGCGTCGCGTTTTCTTCCGCACGGTTAGGCGTGAAGGCGCTGATCGTCATGCCAACCGCCACCGCCGATATCAAAGTTGATGCGGTACGAGGATTCGGCGGCGAAGTGCTGCTTCATGGCGCGAACTTTGATGAAGCGAAAGCCAAAGCGATCGAACTGTCACAGCAGCAGGGGTTCACCTGGGTGCCGCCGTTCGATCATCCGATGGTGATCGCCGGGCAAGGCACGCTGGCGCTGGAACTGCTCCAGCAGGACGCCCATCTCGACCGCGTATTTGTGCCAGTCGGCGGCGGTGGTCTGGCTGCGGGCGTGGCGGTGCTGATCAAACAGCTGATGCCGCAAATCAAAGTGATCGCCGTAGAAGCGGAAGACTCCGCCTGCCTGAAAGCAGCGCTGGATGCGGGTCATCCGGTTGATCTGCCGCGCGTGGGGCTGTTTGCTGAAGGCGTCGCGGTAAAACGCATCGGCGATGAAACCTTCCGTTTGTGCCAGGAGTATCTTGACGACATCATCACCGTCGATAGCGATGCCATCTGTGCGGCGATGAAAGACCTGTTCGAAGATGTACGCGCGGTGGCTGAACCCTCTGGCGCGCTGGCGCTGGCAGGGATGAAAAAATACATCGCCCAGCACAACATTCGCGGTGAACGGCTGGCGCATATTCTTTCCGGTGCTAACGTGAACTTCCACGGCCTGCGCTACGTCTCGGAACGCTGTGAACTGGGTGAACAGCGCGAAGCGTTACTGGCGGTGACCATCCCGGAAGAGAAGGGCAGCTTCCTCAAATTCTGCCAGTTGCTTGGCGGGCGCTCGGTCACCGAGTTCAACTACCGCTTTGCTGATGCCAAAAACGCCTGCATTTTTGTCGGCGTGCGCCTGAGCCGCGGTCTCGAAGAGCGCAAAGAAATTTTGCAGATGCTCAACGACGGCGGCTACAGCGTGGTTGATCTCTCCGACGACGAAATGGCGAAGCTGCATGTGCGCTATATGGTTGGCGGGCGTCCATCGCATCCGTTGCAGGAACGCCTCTACAGCTTCGAATTCCCGGAATCACCGGGCGCGCTGCTGCGCTTCCTCAACACGCTGGGTACGCACTGGAACATCTCGCTGTTCCATTATCGCAGCCACGGTACCGACTACGGGCGCGTACTGGCGGCGTTCGAGCTTGGCGATCATGAACCGGATTTTGAAATCCGGCTGAATGAACTGGGCTACGATTGCCACGACGAAACCAATAACCCGGCGTTCAGGTTCTTTTTGGCGGGTTAGGGAAAAATGCCTGATAGCGCTTCGCTTATCAGGCCTACCCGCGCGACAACGTCATTTGTGGTTCGGCAAAATCCTCCAGAACGCCTCAATCAGCGGCTCATGCAGCCGCTTTTTTTGCGCACACACGCCCAGCTCAAACGGCGTTTTCTCATCGCTTCGTTCGAGAATCATTACACGATTGCGTACAGGTTCCGGGCTGTTTTCCAGCACCACTTCCGGCAACAGCGCCACGCCACAGCCGAGCGCAACCATCGATACCATCGCTTCATGCCCGCCAACCGTGGCGTAAATCATCGGGTTGCTGATTTTGTTGCGTCGGAACCACAGTTCAATGCGGCGGCGTACCGGTCCCTGATCGGCCATGATAAACGGCACTGTAGACCAGTCGGGCTTTTCGACAGATACCTGATTACGCACCGGGCAGGGCAGCGCGGGGGCAATCAGCACCACCGCCAGATTCTCCAGCATCGAAAACGCCACTGCGCCCGGCAAGGTTTCCGGTTTACCCGCAATCGCCAGATCCGCTTCGCCAGTGACCACCTTTTCCATCGCATCGGCCGCATCACCGGTAGAGAGTTTGATCTCCACTGACGGATGTTCCGCGCGGAAGCGGTCGAGAATCGGTGGAAGATGGCTGTAGGCAGCGGTCACCGAGCAGAAGATATGTAATTCGCCAGAGAGCGACGGCCCTTGCTGATCGATGGTGTGGCGCAGTTGCTGATACTGCAACAGCGTTTGCTGGGCGAAAACACGCAGCTCTTCGCCCGCCTCTGTCAGCGTTACCGTGCGGTTATCGCGCACAAACAGCGGCTGGCCGAGATCTTCTTCCAGGCGCTGTATTTGTCGCGAAAGCGTAGACGGGCTAACGTGCATTGCCCGCGCGCTACGGCCAAAATGGCGGCTTTCCGCCAGATGCAGGAAGGTTTTCAGATCACGTAAATCCACAGGCGCAGCCCTCAATGTTGACGTTGCAAAAATTGCAATGTGACGTTGTGAATATATCAATTTCCGCAATAAATTTCCTGTCATATAGTGAATTCAATCTCGCAAACGCGAACCGAACAATAAGAAGCACAACATCACGAGGAATCACCATGGCTAACTACTTCAATACACTGAATCTGCGCCAGCAGCTGGCACAGCTGGGCAAATGTCGCTTTATGGGGCGCGATGAATTCGCCGATGGCGCGAGCTACCTTCAGGGTAAAAAAGTAGTCATCGTCGGCTGTGGCGCACAGGGTCTGAACCAGGGCCTGAACATGCGTGATTCTGGTCTGGATATTTCTTACGCTCTGCGTAAAGAAGCGATTGCCGAGAAGCGCGCATCCTGGCGTAAAGCGACCGAAAATGGTTTTAAAGTGGGTACTTACGAAGAATTGATCCCGCAGGCGGATCTGGTGGTTAACCTGACGCCGGACAAGCAGCACTCTGATGTAGTGCGCACCGTACAGCCACTGATGAAAGACGGCGCGGCGCTGGGTTACTCACACGGTTTCAACATCGTCGAAGTGGGCGAGCAGATCCGTAAAGACATCACCGTAGTCATGGTTGCGCCGAAATGCCCAGGCACCGAAGTACGTGAAGAGTACAAACGTGGATTCGGCGTACCGACGCTGATTGCCGTTCACCCGGAAAACGATCCGAAAGGCGAAGGTATGGCGATCGCTAAAGCATGGGCGGCAGCAACCGGTGGTCACCGTGCGGGCGTGCTGGAATCGTCCTTCGTTGCGGAAGTGAAATCTGACCTGATGGGCGAGCAAACCATTCTGTGCGGTATGTTGCAGGCTGGCTCGCTGCTGTGCTTCGACAAGCTGGTGGAAGAAGGCACCGATCCGGCATACGCAGAAAAACTGATTCAGTTCGGCTGGGAAACCATCACCGAAGCGCTGAAACAGGGCGGCATCACCCTGATGATGGACCGTCTCTCTAACCCGGCGAAACTGCGTGCTTACGCGCTGTCTGAACAGCTGAAAGAGATCATGGCACCGCTGTTCCAGAAACATATGGACGATATCATCTCCGGCGAATTCTCCTCCGGCATGATGGCTGACTGGGCCAACGACGATAAGAAACTGCTGACCTGGCGTGAAGAGACTGGCAAAACCGCATTCGAAACCGCGCCGCAGTATGAAGGCAAAATCGGCGAACAGGAGTACTTCGATAAAGGCGTACTGATGATCGCGATGGTAAAAGCAGGCGTTGAGTTGGCGTTTGAAACCATGGTTGATTCCGGCATCATCGAAGAGTCTGCTTACTATGAATCACTGCACGAACTGCCGCTGATTGCCAACACCATCGCCCGTAAGCGTCTGTACGAAATGAACGTGGTTATCTCCGATACTGCCGAGTACGGTAACTATCTGTTCTCTTACGCTTGTGTGCCGCTGCTGAAACCGTTTATGGCAGAGCTGCAACCGGGCGACCTGGGTAAAGCTATTCCGGAAGGTGCGGTAGATAACGCGCAGCTGCGTGATGTAAATGAAGCGATTCGCAGCCATGCGATTGAGCAGGTAGGTAAGAAACTGCGCGGCTATATGACGGATATGAAACGTATTGCTGTTGCGGGTTAATAGCGATTCAGAGTTCAAGGCCTTCTCCCGGAGAAGGCCTTGCTGTTAGTTACGGTACAGCACCTTAATGATGTGGTAACCGAACTGGGTATGCAGCGGGCCGGTTGGCTCCAGTACCGGACAAGAGAAAACCACTTTATCGAACGCCGGAACCATTTGACCCTGGCGGAATTCACCCAAATCACCGCCGCGTTTGCCTGACGGGCAAATGGAGTGTTTCTTCGCCAGCTTGCCGAAATCGGCACCATTCTTGATCTGCTCGAGAAGATCCAGAGCCAGTTTCTCTTCTTTTACAAGGATATGCAGTGCTGCTGCTGTTTTTGCCATGATCGTGCCTTGAGTGGTAAGGATGAGGCTGGCTATACTACCACGCTGTTATTTTCCCCTCCCGACTTTCATTGAGCGATTTTCCTATGCGTCTAAACCCCGGCCAACAACAAGCTGTCGAATTCGTTACCGGCCCCTGCCTGGTGCTGGCGGGCGCGGGTTCCGGTAAAACTCGTGTTATCACCAATAAAATCGCCCATCTGATCCGCGGTTGCGGTTATCAGGCGCGACATATCGCGGCGGTGACCTTTACCAATAAGGCGGCACGCGAGATGAAAGAGCGTGTCGGGCAGACGCTGGGGCGCAAAGAGGCGCGTGGGCTGATGATCTCCACCTTCCACACGCTGGGGCTGGATATCATCAAACGCGAGTATGCGGCGCTGGGGATGAAGGCTAACTTTTCGCTGTTTGACGATACCGATCAGCTTGCTTTGCTTAAAGAGTTGACCGAGGGGCTGATTGAAGATGACAAAGTTCTCCTGCAACAGCTAATTTCGACCATCTCCAACTGGAAGAACGATCTCAAAACACCGGCGCAGGCGGCGGCAGAGGCAAAGGGCGAGCGGGACCGTATTTTTGCCCATTGTTATGGGCTGTATGATGCACACCTGAAAGCCTGTAACGTTCTCGATTTCGATGATCTGATTTTATTGCCAACGTTGCTGTTGCAACGCAATGAAGAAGTCCGCGAGCGCTGGCAGAACAAAATTCGCTACCTGCTGGTGAATGAGTATCAGGACACCAACACCAGCCA
>ERZ773237.2864-NODE-2864-length-10929-cov-2.818834_pt1 | contig 10929 bp, 7 predicted proteins | sample MGYA00580990_ERZ773237 | MGnify/ENA primary metagenome ERZ773237 (study PRJEB29015, sample SAMEA2737749) | human gut metagenome | biome: human gut; feature: human-associated habitat; material: faeces | place: China | collected 2012 ...
GTGCCTTGCCAAATGGGCGCTCTGCTGCCTATACTGGAGTTGCCCCCGGGCAGAAAGGATGATTGTGTGAAACGGATTTTAGCTCTCTTACTTTGTGTGGTATCGGTATTGGCACTGTGCGCTTGCAGCAAGGCAAATACTGCCCAACCGGCAGGCGCTCGGTTTGACAAGCCACTGCAGCAGCAGACGGAGAATCAACTCCAGCCCCAAAGCAATATTTACCTGACGGCGGATACATTCTACTATGCCACGGAGGATACCGATGAGCGGAACACCTTTGGCACGCCCCAAAAGCTGATGGCCTATGACCTGCTGACCGGCAAGACCCGCACGGTGCTGGACGGGGTGAGTGATATTGCGCAGCTGTGCCGCATAGGCAACACCCTGTATTTTACCTGCTATACTTATACTGACACGGACAAAACCCAGTGGGGCTTTTGTCTGTATGCTTACGATATAAACAAGGATTGGGTAGCATGCATTTACGCCACGCCCAATACCAGTGACGGGGTGGCGTTGGCCCCTTGCGGGTACACGCTGTTCTACCTGTGCAACACGCGGGACCAGGACGGTATGAGCGCAGACGAAAGCGGCAAAGGTGAGCTGCACGCCTGCACAGCCGCAGAGGACAAGGTGCTGCAATCCGGTCTGGAGACGGATCGTGCCTACTTCTATGATTGGTCGGACAGCGCGGCGTACCTGCTGACCAACAACGGCGGTACGGATTCGTGCTATCATCTGGACTACAAGGGCAAAATGACCCCCACCAACCACCGGCCCAAAACAGAGCCACGGGAGGAAAATGCCGAACCCTCGACAAAACCGGTGATTGTGGCGGATTATCAAAATTATTCCATAGAGATCACCTGTACTGTACCCAAAGAGCCGGGAGACAGCGACTGTGGCTATCGCTATATTGCCGGGTATGTGCTCAAGGAAAAAGCCACCGGCAAGTCTTATGCCCTGTGCAGCGGCAGCTACTGGTATTATTACATCTAAAACGACGGTTGTCCCCTTTTGTCGCTTTTGTGCAAAATTGACAAATAATGCTTGCGCTGCGATGATAAAACTGGTAATATAGAAAGGTAAAGGGGGATTTCTATGTCCAGTCAAGTGCGTACATATACGGCTAAGGAACGGAATATGTACCTGGTGGGTATGATGGGTCAGAATATGATCTACAACATCATCGGCACCGGGCTGTATTTCTACTTCCAGTCGGTGATCTTTATTCCGGCAATGGCCATCAGTATCTTTATGGCCGTGGCGCGGGTGTGGGACGCCATTAACGACCCGATGATGGGCACCTTTGTGGACCGCACCAACACCAAGTGGGGCAAGTGCCGACCGTATTTGCTGTTTTCACCGGCCGTTATTATGGTGATCACCATACTGACTTTCTGTAACGGTATGTATAGCTCTGCCAACACCCCGGGCAAGAATGCTCTGATCGTGGGCTGGGCTGCCGTGTCTTATATTCTGTGGGGTATGTGCTACACGGTAGGGGATATTCCCTTGTGGGGCGTGACCTCCCGTATGACGGAGGTGGAGAAGGACCGGGCCTCCATTCTCTCCCTTGCCCGTATTGCAGCGGGCCTGGGCGGCGGCGTGGTGCTGCTGACCATCAATCCGCTGTCTCAGGCGCTGGGGCAAAAGTTGGAGTCCGCTGCCGGTTCTGCACTGAAGGGCCAGCAAATGGGCTTTATCATCGTGGCAGTGATCTTAACGGTGATCGGCTGTGGTATGTTCCAGATGACCGGTGTTTTTGTGCGGGAGCGTGTGCCCTCTGCGGAGCAAAAATTCGGGTTTAAGGAGAACTTTAAGATCATGTGGGGCAACAAGCCCTTCCGCAACCAGCTGATTAGCGGTGTGCTGCGCTCACCCATTCAGATTTTGCTGTCTGTTGCCATGACCCTGATGTCTTATTACTACGGCAACTACTTTGGCGATTATATGCTCTATATGATTATCTTCGGCGGCGCTATTTTTGGCGGTCAGTTTATCGCCATGGCGCTGGTGCCCAAGCTGACGGAGAAGCACGACAAGACCCGTATGCTCATCGGCTCTACCATTATGGGCGCCGTTCCCTTTGCACTGATCTACCCGGTGTACCTGCTGGCGCCTCGGGATCTGGATCAGCCGCTGTGGGTGGCAATCCTGTTTGTGGTCTTTGCCCTGGCAGGCGGCGGCATGGGCGCTTTGAATGTGCTCCAGTCTGTGATGATCGCCGACGCGGTGGACTATGAGGAATACCACAAGGGCTATCGCCCGGACGGTGTGTTCTTCTCCGGCCAGTCTTTTATTACCAAGCTGTCCGCCGGGATCAGCTCCATTATTCAGGGCGTCGGCTACTCCATCGTGGGCTTTAGCGGCGACAATGTAAGCGCCTGCAACGAGGCTCTGCGTGCCGGTGCGTCCTTTAAGGATCAGTTCCCCCAGTATGCGGGGATGATGTTCTTCCTGTGTTCTATCCCGCCGGCTATCGGTCTGTTTTTGTCCATCATTCCGCTGCGTCACTACGGTATGACAGACGAGGAGCACCGCACCATTTTGGAAGCGCTGGTGCAGCGCCGTAATGCCCAGACAGAAGAAACCGCAGATAACTGATGAAACCAATAAAGCCTGAGGGCTGTGCGGCTCTCAGGCTTTTGCTATATTCGGAGGCATTATGACCATTCGACCCTATCGCCCGGCGGACCGGGACCGGCTGCGCCAAATTTGCCGGGAGACGGCAGCCAAGCCGTTTCAAAGAACCGGGCGCACCTTAGAGGCGGTAACGCTGATTTATAACGACTATTTTACTGCTTACGAACCGGATCATATTTTTGTGCTGGCGGACGAAAGCGATCGGGCGGTGGGGTACATTCTCTGCGCTGCGGACTACCGGGGCTTTGCGCATCGCTACCGCACCACTTATCTGCGCCGGGTGTTGCGCACAGCGCCGGATCAGGCGGCGGGCTTGCTGGGCTATTTGTGGTGCCTGGGCAAAATCAAGAACCGGCCGGTGCACTTCCACCTGGATATATTGCCGCCCTATCAGCGGCAGGGGTGGGGTACACGGCTAATGGACACCCTGTGCTGTCATTTGCGGGAGCTGGGCGTAGACTACCTTTCCTGCTGCGGGGTCAGCCGAGACTCCGCCGGGTACAAAATGTATCGCAAATACGGCTTTACAGAGAGTTACGATTACGGCCATAACACCGTATCTTTGTCCCTGCGGCTGTAAGTGAAATTGCAAAGTGGACAAACGTCTTACATTTTGGCGCACACTGTCGTTTTTGCACAAATAATACTTGCTATTTGCCACACATACTGGTAAAATAGAAGAAAAAATATAGGGGGACTCGATAAAGTGTCAAACCAAATAAGGACCTATACCAAAAAAGAGCGTAATATGTACCTCACTGGTATGCTGGGTCAAAACCTGATCTACAACATTGTAGCCACAGGTCTGTATTTCTATTTTCAAAATGTAATTTGCCTGCCGGCTATGGCTTTGGGCTGGATTTTTGCCCTGGCTCGTGTGTGGGACGCCATCAATGACCCGATGATGGGCACCATTGTGGACCGCACCCGTACCAAGTGGGGCAAATGCCGTCCGTACCTGATTATTTTCCCTGCCATTATCGGCGTGGTCACCGTTTTGGCATTCCTCAACGGCAACTATGCCACTGCCACTTCAAACACCCAAAAGGTGCTGATCGTGGCTTGGGCTGCTGTGTCTTACATTGCTTGGGGTATGTGCTTTACCGTGTGTGATATTCCGCTGTGGGGTATTACTTCCCTGATGACGGAGGACGAGGACGACCGCAGCAAGCTGCTGGGCTTGGCCCGTATCGTTGCCGGTATCGGCGGCGTTGGCGTGCTGGTGGTGCAGATCGCCCAGGTTGTAGGCGGTATTTTTGAGGGCAAAGGCTATTCTCAGGCCAAGGCTTCTCAGTACGGCTTTATCCTGACCGTGATTATTATGACCGTGATCGCCACTGTTCTCTTTGAGTTTGCCGGCATCGGCACCAGAGAGCGGGTGGAGCAGGCAGAGAAAAAATATACCTTTACCGAGAACTTCAAAATTATGTTCCAGAACAAGCCGTTCCGCCAGATTTTGATCTCCGGTATTCTCAGAAGTCCCATTCAGCTGCTCATGCTCATTGCCATGACGCTGATTACCTATTATTACGCCAACGGCGACTTTATGAATGTGTTGAAAACAGACGATACCGGTGCTATGGTGGGTATTAACTGGAGCATTTTGGTGCGCCTGGCTGTGATCGCCGCTGCCGTGTTCCTGGGTCAGTTTATCGCTATGGGCATTACTCCGTCATTGATTCGCAAGCATGAGAAAAAGAGCGTTTATAACTTCTATTCCGTTGCTGGCGCTGTGCCTTTTGCTCTGCTGTATGTGTTCTTTAAGATCGCCCACGGCGATGTAAAGACCTCTATGGTATGGGTGGTTCTTACCGGGCTGTGCTTCTTCTTTGCAGGCGCTGCCATGGGTGGTATCAATGTGCTCCAGTCCGTGATGATCGCCGACTGCGTGGACTACGAGGAGTACCACAACGGCGTGCGTACCGACGGTGTATTCTTCTCCGGCCAGTCCTTTATCACCAAGCTGTCCGGCGGTATCGCCTCTATCCTGTCTGCTGTGGTGTACCACTTTGTAGGTTATAGTGACGCCAATATTTTGAAGTTGAATGAAGCCCTGAAGAGCGGCGCGGATTTCCTGAGCTATGATGGTGGTTCCGGCGCCGGTAAGTACGCCGCCACCATGTTCTTCCTGATCTCCATTCCGCCTGCCATCGGTATGGTTCTCTCCGCATTGCCCACCATTAAGTATGCAATGTCCGATAAAGAGCATAGCCGTATCCTGAGTGAGTTGGTGGCTAAGCGCGCCGCTAAGGGCGAGGACAACGCTGAATAAGATCAACCAATAAAAACAAAAGCACCGCTGCGGCGGTGCTTTTTTGTGCGTTCTATGCCTTGCCCTTTAGAAAAGAGACTTTCAAAACTGCGCAAGGACGGCACAGCGATCCCTCTGTGCGCTTTTTACCAATCGCTGATATCGTGTACGCGCAAAAGGCAAAAAGCGTGAATACAGCTGCTCTCAGGCCGCTCTAAAGGACAAGGACAGTACGCGCTGCTGCTAAAAAGGAAATACAAAGAAATGGGTAATAAAAAGCACTTCCCGCAGGAAGTGCTTTTTATGATTTTCAGGGTATTTAGGCTTCTTCGCTTTCCATCAGCTTTTCGCGCTTAGCCTCCAGCTCGGCCTGGGCCTGGGCCTTCACCTTGCCGGTGTACTTGTTAAAGAACATGGGAATGATGGTCAGGATAAAGCCCACAGCCGGTACAATGGTCACCAGCGCCAGCAGCATTTTTTGGGTGCTGGCAGACTGTTCAAAGAAGATTTGACGCCCGGCGTTATCCATCAGGGATTTGTCTACGGCCTTAAAGTCCGTTTGCGCCAGCAGCTGACCGAACACGAAGGTGGCAATCGCGGCGTTTACCTTAGACAGGAAGGTTTGGAATGCAAAGCACACGCCCTCCTGGCGCTCGCCGGTCTTCCACTCCAAATAGTCGATGGAGTCGGCAATCAGCGCGTAGGTGATCACATTGTAAATGCCCAGGGGCAGACCCATCAGGAACAGGAAAATCCACAGGATAAAGATGTTGATCTTGGTTACATCTTGTGCCAAAATCACATAGCAAAGGCCGTGCACGGCAAAGCCAAACAGGGCGGAGCCAATGTAGATCTGCTTTAAGCTGAACTTCTTGCGCAGCAGGGGGAAGATGGCCATGGCAGGCACCATGCCCACGCCGATGGCTACGGTCAGAGTGGTGACGATAGTGCCCCGGGGGATCCAGAAGTCATAGGCTGCCGCAACGTCCACATTGGGTACCAGGGTGCTTTGTGCGCCGGGCAGGAAGTCCATAAAGATCTGGCGGAAGTCTGTATAATTCTGAATAATAATGTAATTGCCGATATAGTCCGCGCATTGGTTGGCGGTAACCATAGTGGAGCCCAGAACGGAAGCGGCAATAACGATCAGCAGCAGCTTGTTCTTGCCCAGTACCACAAAAGTCTCCTTGAAGGAGGGGGTGTGGTCCATCTTGGGCACGCGCTCTTTGGATACAAAGAAGATGAGAATGGACAGCCCGCAGCCCAGCAGGGCAAAGATCAGGGCGCCTACAAAGAAACCTTTGTTATAGCCCATGTTGCTCTGGTACAGAATGGGCACCAGCAGCGCCGGCAGAATGCCACCGAAGGTGGAGCCCAGGCGGGCGGTGGAAATAAAGGAAGTACGCTCACTTTCCAGCGGGGTAATCACAGAAGACAGACCCCAGAAAGGCACATCCTGCACGGTAAAGGCCACGCCCCACAGAATGTAGGTGACCAGCGCCCACACAAAAGCGGCGGTGGAACCCTCCTTAAAGGGCGCAGTAAACAGCAATATGGTGCAGATAGCAATGGGCACCGGTGCAAACAGCAGATAGGGCCGCATTTTGCCCCACTTGGACTTGGTGCGATCTACGATCATGCCCATCACCGGGTCGTTGAGAGCGTCAAAGATACGGCCAATCAAGATGATTGTGGTACTTTGAGACAGGGACAACCCGGCGCCGTTTTGGAAGAATACCAAGGTAAACATGGACATCAGCGTGTAAATACCGGAGCGGCCGAAGGCACCCACGGTAAAGCATATCCGCTCCCTGGTGGTTAGGTATTTCTTTTGTGGTTCGTTCATTATTTTTTCCTCACTTTCAGGGCGGGGAGAATCACAGGTGCGGCTTCTCCGGCATTTTTCATTTCACGCAGCAGCAGGTATTTCATCTCCTGGCGCACATGGCTGTAACGGGGATCACGGATCAGGTTGCAGCGCTCAATGGGATCCTTCTCCAAATCATAAAGATAATCCTCAAAGTATACACCGGCATTGTACTTCAGATAGCCGGTAGGCGCTAAGGTGCGCACCGCGTATTTGAACCGGTCCGTACGAATGGCGCGGCCGCACTGGCTTTCGCTGATCTGCATAAACACACAGTCGTGAAGCGGCTGTGTCGTCTGCTGCATTTGGCACAGATCCTTGCCCATGTAACTGGGCGGTATGGGAATGCCCGCCAGACTCAGGAAAGTGGGGGGCAGGTCGATGAGGGAGGTGAGCCGGTTCTCTGCCTTGCCGCCGTCAAAGCCGCCGCCTTTGATGATCAGCGGGGTGTGGGTGGCGCTGTCGTGGCAGGAGCGCTTGTACTCCAAATTGCGGGTCTTAAAGTGGCTGCCGTGGTCTGAGGAATAGATGATAACCGTGTCGTCATAAATGCCCAGATCCTTGAGCTTTTGCACCAGGCGGCCCACATTATAGTCCAACCGATTGATGGCGGAGATATAGTCTGGGTACATCTCTTTATAGTCGCCCTTTAGAAAGGTGAGGTCCGGGGGCAGAGGATAGTCCTTGTATTGATTGACGGTCTCTTTATAGCCCTCGTAATGATGGTGGTCGTTTTGATGGTGGGGCTCCAGCTGGCTGATAAATAGGAAGAAGGGTTTGTCTGCCTCCCGTCCGCTCTCCAGGTATTCCAGGGCAAAGTCGTTGATACAGTCAGCCCGGTAGCCGGTAAAGTCCAGCTTGTTGCCGTCGCCGTCAAAGATGTAGCCGTCGTAGCCGTGGCTGGTGAATTCCAGCACATCCGCTGCCCGCCAGTAGCGGTACTCGCCCTGCTTCTCTTTCGGTACCGGCGTGGCCTCGCAGTGGGTGCCGATCCCCGGCAGCCGGTCAGAGGCCAAGTGCCATTTGCCCACATAAGCAGTGTCATACCCGGCTTCGTTAAAGTAATGGGCCAGCGGGGTAATGCTTTCCGGCAGGGGAATGCCGTTCCAGTAGCAGCCGCACTGGGTAGCATACACACCGGTTTGCAGGCAGGCACGGGCCGGGCCGCACACCGGCTGGCAGGTAAAGTTGTTCTCAAAGAGGGTGCCCTCTTTGGCCAGCTGCATCAGGTTAGGGGTCACCGTTTCATTGACGGTATCCCACCGCTGCTGATCGCTGAAGTAGAAGATGATGTTCTTACGCTTTGCCATGTTCAACTCCTGTTCCTGAACTGCACCCGTGGGCGCAGCGTATTGTCTTTTTATTTATCCGGCCATAAAACCGGTGATTGCATTATAGATATTCAGGCAGATAAATACGCCCAGCACCGCGGAAAATACCCGGGTGACGATCTTGTTGTTGGCCTTTTTATTCAGTGCTGCGCCAATGATACCGGCGATCACAGCTGCCGGGGCCGCAATCAGCAGAATGCGGTAGTCGAACTTGGGCACCGTGGCGGTGGCTACATAGGTCACCAGCTTGGACAGCTGGCTAAAGAAGATGACGGCCACGCTATACACAGTGGCTTCCTTCATGCTCATAGAGAAGAACAGCAGGAAGAACATAATGTTGATGGGCCCGCCGCCAATGCCCAAGAAGCTGGACAGAATGCCCAGCACGACGCCACCCAGAAGAATGGTGATCGGGTTCTTTAAGTGAAAGCTCTTTTTGCCCTTGTTCACATACCATAGGGCCACTGCCAGCAGACAGGCCAACATTACAGCCTGGTAAGCCATAGCCAGGTTGTCGCTGAGCAGTCGGTTAAACAGATCAAAAATGTGTTTGCCTGCAAAGCCGCCTAAAATAGACCCGGCAGAGATCAGCAGCACGGTCTTAAAGTCCACCTTCGTCTTGGCACGTAGGTGCTTCACGGTGGAACTGCAACTCATGGCAAAAACGGACACGGAGGAGATAAAGTTGATGACCTCGGTGGTGTCGTCTACCAGCAGGGTCAGCAGCGGTTTAATAATCACCCCGGAGCCACCGCCTAAAAAGGCGCCGATGCCGGAAGCGAGAAAGATAATTACGCCGTAAACAACAAACATCATTGATTCTTGCCCTCCATCTCTTGCTCTAAGTAAACGGTGGCAGAATTGTATGCCAGTTCAAAGCCCTCTTTGTCGAGAAGCTCTTTGATTTGCAGGTTCAAACGATTTTTGATTTGCCCCAGCTCCACTACGGTGGGGGCGATCACATAATAGTACACCTGCACATCCATGCCGTGGGCGCCGTAATTCACAAAATCTGTTCGAATATCGTCCTGTACGACTGCCGGATCGGCCTGCAACAGTGCTCGCAGATCCTGCTCAAACCGCTCTAAGTCCGTGCGGCTGTGTTTATAATGCAAAGTGAAAGTTTGGTCGATCAGTCGCTTTTCCATATCCGCATAGTTGATAATGCTTTGATTGGTCAGGGCTGTATTGGGCAGCACATAACGGCTGCCGTCCAGCGCCCGCAGGGTGGTGGAGCGCACGGCAATGTCCTCCACCGTGCCGCTTAATTCTCCAACGGTGATAAAGTCCCCCACGCGAAACGGCTTGTTAAATACAATGATAAAGCCGGAGATCAGGTTCTCCACCGCATCTTTACAGGCAAAGGCCACAGCCACGCCGCCGATGCCTAAAGCGGCAAAAATGCGTGTGGCAGAGTAGCCCAGCAGTTCCAGCACCAGCAGTGCGCCGATGCAGATGATCACAATCTTGGCTACATTGGAGATAAAGCGAAAGGCGGTCAGCCGGGTTTTGTCCCCGCCGGCTGCCGTGTCAAAGGTATAATTGTCCAGCTCGCCGTTCAGTAGGCGCACGCCGCCCCAGCAGGTGCACACAATGCCGCCGGCCTTAATGAGAAACAGGCCGATCTTATGTAGCTCTCCGGAGGGGGCGATGATTTGCAGACCCAGGGCAATGCCGGCCAGTACCAAGAAAAAGGCCAGGGGCTTTTTCAGTCCGTCTTTAATCAGCGATTGCACCCGGTGTTTGCGGCGGCAAAAGGTCTTGCCAATGATGGTAAGTATTCCCCCGGAAATGATATTTCGTAACAGAAGCAGCACCACAACGCTCCCCACAGCGATCAGAGTGCGGATCAGCAGTTCTTCAGTGGTTTCTACCCCTTGTATGTTTTTGCGCAGGTTCTCTACGAACTGCGGTATTGCGATGGTCAGCATAGACATTCCTAACTGCCCTCCAAAGAGGACGCTTTGTTTCATAAGCCGTAAAATCTATTATATAATTTGTAAAGGGCCTTGTCAATGCAGCGAGGCGTTAATGGTCGTTGTCGTCCAAATGGGTCGGAATACAGTAAAAATTGCTTTCCCACGCCGGAATGTACGGACTGTGGCGGAAGTACAGCTTGTAGTCCGGGCAAAGGCTTAGAATTTGCAGCGGTAGGGAGAACAAATCTTCGTTGCGATGGTAGGCGCATACATATAGTTTGGGCCGCCAGGTGATAATGGTGTGGGCGGCGCCGGTCAGCGCCTTGCTTTCACTGCCCTCAATGTCCATTTTCAGCAGGGTCACCGGCGCGCCTTGCAGCAGGCTGTCCAGATCCGTGGCTTCCACCGCCGTACCGGTGAGCGACAGGTGGGAATTGCGCCCGGCGCAGGCATTAAAATGCAAAGTGGTCTGCCGGTCCCAGGCGCTTTTATTGTAAAGGTGAACGCCTTGCATACCCTCGGTGGAGCGGCACAGCTTTTTGAAGTTTTTGCCATCCGGCTCCAAGGCGTAAATGGATTTGTATTTTCCGCACGAATACTGCAAAAATTGGCGAATTGTGTCGCCGTTATAAGCGCCCATATCCACCAAAATCTCCTGTTGGTTCACTTGCAAAATTTCGGTAAAAATCTCGTCCATATTTGCAAACGAATTGTAAAGGCAATCAACTTTACCGCTGATTTTGTAACGCAATACGGAATGATACACCCGGCGGCTCTCCTCATCGGCCAATTTGGCGTAAACAGTCTCTATTTCCGCCCGGTGGGCAGCGGCGTATTCCCGGGTAAACAGCCCGACGCCGGCCACCGGAATATCCGGTGCATACACCGGGTGCTCCTGATTGATCCGGGCGATGT
>ERZ773237.2875-NODE-2875-length-10862-cov-2.656611_pt1 | contig 10862 bp, 10 predicted proteins | sample MGYA00580990_ERZ773237 | MGnify/ENA primary metagenome ERZ773237 (study PRJEB29015, sample SAMEA2737749) | human gut metagenome | biome: human gut; feature: human-associated habitat; material: faeces | place: China | collected 2012 ...
ATTTATTTCCGTGCGGATGCCGGCCGGGAAATCGGGTATGGACATTTTATCCGTACCCTTGCGCTGGCCGACATGCTGAAAGATGATTTCGACTGTGTATTTGTCACCCAGTCCCCGACCGTATATCAGAAAACCGAAGTGGCTAAAGTCTGTGAACTGACAGAAGTTCCCGCAACAGAGGAAAAATTCAGTCTGTTTCTGGATATGCTGGATGGAGATGAAATCGTGGTGTTGGACAATTATTTCTATGATACGGATTATCAGCGGGCGGTTAAGGCTAAAGGTTGTAAATTAGTGTGTATCGACGATATGCACGATAAGCACTATGTGGCTGATGTGGTGATCAATCATGCTTTATCTGAGAGTATACTTTTTTCAAAAGAAGTTTATACTCATCTCTGTCTGGGGCCTTCATGGGCTTTACTACGGAAACCTTTTTTAGAAAACGCTTTATTTGTGCAGAAGAACCGCCTGAGAGCTTCCGGCGTAGAACGGGTAACAGTATGTTTCGGCGGAGTAGATGTATTCCGTTTAACAGAACGGGTGAGTGCCATATTAGCTAAAATCCCGGGTATAAAATATATTGATTGTATAGATTCCCTTCACCGGCGTGATGCCCGGGGAATTGCAGACAGTCTGATGGCAGCTGATATGGCATTTGTTTCTGCCAGTACGGTGTGTATGGAGGCTTTTGCTTGTGGGGTACCTGTTGCGGCAGGTTATTACGTGGATAATCAGATCGGAGTTTATGAAGAATATAAACGTCGTGGTTATATTATTCCGTTAGGAAATTTGCTCGATCGTGAACTGGAACAACGTGTAAAATCAGCTGTGGCGGGCAAGTCTTCTGTTAATGTTTATGTCGGTGATGTGGCCCGAAAATATGTGAATTTATTCGGAAGTATAACACAAAGTAATAATTTTTATTTGAATGGGTTAGCTTTTGTAGATTACACTTCTTTAGCTGTTTCTTACCATAAAGAAATATGGAAATGGCGGAATGATGAGCGGATTGCCTGTTGGATGGAGAATAGTCGGCCTTTTTCTTTCGATAATCATTTAGCTTTTGTTGACCGGTTGAAAGGAAATACTTCCCGGATATATTGGGGGGTATTTCGAGGGACCGATTTTATTGCATCGGTGAATATAGAGTATCTTCAGATTGATACCGTATCTTCTGTTTCTAGTATAGTAGAACGTGGAATATTCGTCGTGCCCGGAATGACAGGTACAGGTATTGCCGGGGAAGTCGACCGTCTTTTGGATGAAATTTTGCGAAAGAAAAAGGTGGATATCGTTCAAGCCAAAGTCAAAAAAGATAATAGCCGTTCCATTCGTTTTCATTTAAAGAATCATTACTATCGGTTAGAAGAAGATGCCGATTATTTTTATTTTAGAAAGTATATTTCATGACAAAGACATTGATCGTTGCAGAGTTGTCTGCCAATCATAATGGTAGCAAACGGCTTGCCATCGAAACTGTCCGCGCAGTGGCACAGACAGGAGCGGATGCGATAAAATTGCAAACCTATACAGCTGAGACATTAACGCTTGCCAGCCATAAAGAAGATTTCAGAATAAGTCAGGGAACCTTGTGGGATGGACGGTATTTATATGATCTGTATAAGGAAGCCTATACACCTTGGGAATGGCATGAAGAATTGTTCCGGATAGCCAGGGAGGAAGGATTAATGTGTTTTTCCACACCGTTCGATCGAACAGCAGTGGATTTTCTGGAGACATTAGGTAATCCGGTTTATAAAATTGCCAGTTTTGAGATTACGGATATTCCGTTGATAGCATACGCGGCCCGGAAGATGAAACCGATGGTTATATCCACAGGTATTGCAACCAAGGAAGATATCCGCCTGGCTGTGGAAACTTGTCGTTCTGTCGGGAATGAGGATATAACATTATTGAAGTGTACTTCTGCCTATCCTGCTTCTATAGAGGATGCGAATCTTCTGACTATATCCGATATGAAACAGTGTTTCGGAGTGAAAGTCGGATTGTCCGATCATACGATAGGAAATGAGGTTGCACTTGCTGCTACTGCCTTAGGTGTAGAGATGATCGAGAAACATTTTATCACCGACCGTTCGATCGGCGGGCCGGATGCAGCTTTTTCAATGAATCGGGAAGAATTTGCAGCGATGGTGAAGTCTGTCCGGAATGTGGAGAAGGCATTGGGAAAAGTACATTATCCGACCGATCCGAAACAAATTAAAGGCCGTCAGTTTTCCCGTTCGCTTTATGTGGCGGAAGATATGAAGGCTGGGGATGTGATTACAGAGAAGAATGTACGTTCCGTCCGTCCCGGTTATGGATTACATCCGAAATATTTACCGGAAATTCTGGGGAAAAAGGTAAATCGGGATTTGACTAAAGGAACAAGATTTTCTTTAGGGTTGGTGGAATAAATTGAATTTCTTCAGGAGATAAACAAATTGAATTATAAATGGAGAGTTTTGCTTTTTCCTGTCATTTAGGTAAATATCTTGTTAAGATTTCATTAGGTAATTTCTGTTTTAAGAATCAAAATAAAAGGGTATTCGGCTACTGTTCGGATAGACAGAACTGTACTTCTGGATTTTGCTATTTGGAAGTTGAAGATAGAGGAGATTGTCTTGTTTTTAAGAATGATATTTTTGGTGGCTATCGTTTGTATTATTGGGAAGCAAAGGAGGTAATCTATGTGACCGATGATATTTTTAACTTTCTTAAAGTTGAAGATTGTTCAAAATTTGAAGAGAATGAATATGAGGAGAAATTTTACAGACGGCATGGGTATACTTCGGGCGATTCAACTTTTTATAAAAATATCAAAAAAATGCCTCCTGCCGGAATGTTGGAAATATCTGCAACAGGCTATAAAGTAACAACAGTATGTGATTTTGCCCGGATACCGAGAACTCCGGATGAAAGGCAATTGCGTATAGCTGTTGAAAGTTGTGTGGAAAGAGGGTTGTTACCTTTGAAAAATAATGGAAAGAAGAATATTCTTTGTTATAGCGGAGGGGTGGATTCTTCTTATATTGCTCAGAAATTGGTGGCATTAGAAATTGATTTTGAAGCAGTTTATTTTTTGGATCGGAAAATAGGAACTATGGAAAGGTCTATGAGAGTAGCAAGGGAAAAAGCAAAAAAACTGGGGAAAGAATTGTTGGTTATCGATATAACCGATAAGCAAGAGGAAAATATCGAAGAGGCAATTCGGAGGAAAATGTTTTTCGACCGGCATTATTCTAAGATACATTTTTATGGAGTTGCGGAACTGGTAAAAAAATGGGGTGCTGATATCGTTATGATCAATGGACAAAATTCAGACGCTATTCTTTCATTTGGACCTTCCGAAACAAAACTTACATCGTATCTTAAGAGGTATTTACTGTATGGCAATTCACATTTTGTGAAATCGCTTTTGGCTAAGATTATATCGGCGACTTTTAAAATAAATTTGGTTTATCCTCCTCATACTGTTGAAAAATTGATTTCATTCTATGACAATTTTAAGTATTGTTTGCTTTATGATGGTCGTGATAAAGAATATACAGGTTATTTAAAAGAAAAGATTTTGTCTTTTCAGGAAAAATTTAATTTTTCTGATTTGAATAACTTTTATATGTACTTGAAATTATTCTCTTATGTTCAGGGATCAGATAATCAGATTGTCATACAGTCGGCTAAGCATTGGGGAGTACAATTGGTTATGCCTTTTACCAATTCTGATTTGGTGAAAGCTACTTTAAAATATAAAGATGATAGAAAAGAATTGCATAAGCCCAAATATGTTTTGAAGTGAGGTATGAAAAAGTGGATTCTGGCTATTATTATTTTTTTGTTTCCTTCTGTCATAGTAATGTTTTTTTTAAGATTACTTGGATATAAAATAGGAAGAAAATGCAGGATTGGTTTTTCCTGGGTCATAGTAAATGAATTGAAGATGGCTGATTATGCAAAAATAGGACATCTGAACTTTATTTATATCCCGTTATTACATATGGGACAAGCATCGTATATAAAAAAATGTAATGTAATCAAGGGAAGTATTTGTTTAAATATAGAATTAAAAGGTATAGTAAACCAGTTTAATTACATGACTAGTGCATTTACTCATAAGAATAGTATATGTAAAATAGAAAATAATGCTATCTTGGGAGTAGGGCATACCCTTGATCTTACTTCTGATATTCGGTTAGGTGCATATTCTATTTTAGCGGGAAAAGGAAGCCAGGTTTGGACTCATGGCTTTTATCATAGTAAAAAAACTCATGACCGTTGGCGTATTGATGGAAAAGTTGAAATAGGTAAGAATGTTTATATTGGTAGTAGGGCGATTATTTGTGCAGGAGTTCATATTTGTGATAATTGTACGATAGGGGCAGGGGTGGTTGTTGCTAAAGATATTGTTAAAGAAGGATTGTATGTAAACCAGGCTTTGCGTTATATCGAATTTGATCCGGATGAAGCCATCACCAAACTACATAAGGTAGCGGAATATATTTATGAAAAATAAAGGAATTTATTTGCTGAAAAATGCATTATTCTTTTGTATATCTAAAGGTATTGCTTTTCTGGCACCGCTTCTGTTTGTAAAGTTTGTTACTTTGGAAGAATATGGAGAGGTGGAGTTTGCTTATTCTACCGGTAGTGTTTGTGCAGTATTTTTGATGCTGGGACTTGGGGGAGCTTATCCTTATTTTATTTTGAAAAAACAGGAAAGACATAAGGAACAATATTTTTTTCTCTACGGTTATCTGATTTTTTTCTTAAGTTGTTTGTTTGCCTGTTTTTTCTATAGCGGACAAATTTCCCAACCGACTTATTTCGTTTATCTGTTTTCGGCTATTTTTGCTTTGCAGCGGTTGTATAGTGCTATTTTAAAATCGAACGATAAAGGATATATCGGGGTATTGTATGACGGAGGCTATTATTTTCTGCTGGCAGCAGTCATGCTGTTGTGTTATCTGATTCATTCTTCTGCGTATATTTTTCTTTTACGAATAGGAATGGAGGGATATTTGGGTGTTCTTGTGTTATTATTTTGTTATAAATACTATCGGACTAAAACGGGTATTCTGCAAAAGCAGGAATGTTTCGGGATATTAAAGTATAGTTGGTTATTGATTTTGTCGGGAGGTATTGTGTTTTGGCTGACTTCCAGTCCGCGGATTTATATAAAATACCTGATGGGATACGAACAGGTGGGATTATATAGTATGTATTTCAGGTATGTAGGAATTTCTGTCGTAATTTATCAGTTTTGTTATATTGCGTTTTTTAAGAAGCTTTATCTGTCAAAGTCTGACCGACTGGATAAGTATTTTGCGTTATTGATGTTAATTGTGTTGGGAGCCTGCTTTTCGTTTTATTTTTTTTATCCCTTGTTTGCGTCTTATTTATTAAAGGATACAGAGGTCGTTTTATCTGCTAAGTTATATATGTTATTGGTATTGCAGATGCCGGTTTGGGTGGGAATCGCTTTGAACGAAGGTATCATATCCCGGGAAAATGCGGTAAAACAGATGAATATATATTTGGGGATTCAGGTAATGCTTTTCCCTGTTGTTTTGTTTTTTTTGAAAGAATGGATGACGCTGGAACTTTTTACTTTCCTGAATGTTCTCATGTTCAGTATGGCTTATTTATCTCAGATCAGGATATTAAAAACCAAAAGCATAGCCCTGCCAAAATGTAGATTATATGCCTGTATGACAATGGGCGTCGCTGTATTGTATTATTTCGTATTTTAATCTTTCCATGAAAAAAATAGTATTTATAGAGAACAGGTACCGCACTTTGTTTTGGGGCCGTATGGCTGGGCTGTTGGAAGAGGAGGGTTATGAGGTATTTTTTATAGTGGAGAATCATTCTTTTAGTCCGCATCGGAAGAATGTTTATCAGATTCCTTATCCTGCTGTAAATGATTTAAAGGGTGCTGAGGATAGGCCGGAATTTGTGGAAATCCGGCATTCCGACCGGGCTTTGAATTATTTCCGGCTCGGTTCGTCAAGTCATTACGGTTATTACTATGATCAGATAGAGAGTATTTTAAAGGAGATTGAGCCGGATGTGGTGTTCGGAGAAAGTACAGCGTTTCATGAGCTGCTGACGATAGAAATATGTAAAAAAATGAATATACTCTATCTCCATCCGAGTTCCTGCCGTTATCCTGCCGGCAGGTTTTCTTTTTACCGCTATGATACCCTGGAACCTTATAGTGGGAGTGGAGAAGAATGGACTCAGGAGGAAGCTTTACAAACGATCGATGGGATCGTTCACCGGAAGATTGTGCCGGATTATATGAAAAAGAAAAAAGTAAAGCTTTCTTCCCGCCTTACCCGTTTAAAGGAGTTGGTAAAATTGACCGTTTCTTATTATAAGGGAGAACATTATGATACTCCTGCTCCCTGGGTGAAGCGGTGTATTGAACAGGAAAGGAAACGCAATATAGCCAGGTGGAATCTACTGGCAGAAAGACAAACCGGGAAATTGGATGCTTCGGGGTTTAAGATCCTGTATCCTTTGCAAATGCAGCCGGAAGCGAATATTGATGTCTGGGGCAGGAAATATAATAACCAGTTACAGTTGATCAAGCAATTGGTTGGGGCTGCGCCGGAGGATGTTTATCTGGTTGTAAAACCGAATCCGAAATCGAAGTATGAGCTGTCTTCGGATTTGATAGATTATGCGGAAAAAAACGAAAGGATTATTGTAATACATCACGACGTTCCGATGATTCAAGTCTTTCAGAAAATAGATCTGGTCGTGACAGTGACCGGAACGATTGCCATGGAATGTATCTGGGCAAATAAGCCTGTATTGACTTTGATCAAAACTCTTCACAACAACGCTTCGAATGCCGTATTTTTAGAAAATACAGATGATTTGCAGACCTGGATAAATCGGATACAAAAAAAAGAATTTCCAATAATCGATGATCGGCAGAAAGCTGAATTTTTGAACTTGATTGTCCGGACTAGTTTTGCCGGAAAACCTTATGAAGCAGGAGTAAGAGAAGAAGGTAATCTGGAACAGTGTAAGATGGCTTTTAAGAAGGTTTTGGATAGTTTGTGAAAAGGGGAAATATTTATGTGCTTTGTAATTCATTGATTATGAATAATTTAATAATAAGGGGGGGGGGAGAAAATCTGAGTATGATTTTGCCGGGGAATTGCTGTTGTTTGTATTGTATTAGGGCATATATCGAAGGAAATTCATTTGGTAAATTACTTATATAGTTTTCATATACCGATCTTCTTTTTTCTTTCCGGTATTTTTTTCAATGCCGGGGAAAATCTTGCTTCATTTTTGAAATGCAAATTTTTCTCTATTCTTTTACCATTTTATATTTTTGAAATCTTTTCTATCATTTTGTATGTTTTAGTGGAGTATCGGTTTAGGGAAAATATTTCTTTTTTTTATCTGTTATTGGTATTTTTTATGCTTCTCCTTTTGATGGATATTTGAACGTAAATGTACCCTTGTGGTTTTTGCCTGCTTTATTTTCTTCTCAACTGCTTTATTATTTTATAAATAAAAGCCGTTCTTTTAAGCTTATTGCGCTTGTTGGTATTGCTATAGGTGGAGTTTGGTTGATAAAATACGATATAAGGTGGTTACCTTTTGGTTTGAACCAGGCATTTATAGCAGTCTTGTTTTTGGGAGTAGGCAATTTATGGAAAGATCAATGGATGGGTTTGCCTTGGATTATATATTATGTAGGGGGGGAATAGCTTTGGTTTTTGTTATTGCAAGCTGGCCATTTGCAAGATTTGATTTAGCATCTCTAAGGGTGATGCCTTTTTACAGCTATTTGATAGATGCTTTTATGGGTATTGGATTATTATTATGTATTTCCCGAATATTAAAAGGCATCTGTTTTATAAACTATATCGGTAAGAATTCACTTGTGATTTTTGCGTTACAGGCACCGGTTATCAGGGGAGTTATTTATTTGACAAATAAATTGTTACATTGTAATGTAGAGTATCTGCGAATGAATATCGGATATAGTATCATGGTGACAATAGGGGTCCTTATTTTGATGTGGCCTGTTGTAGAGATATATAACAGACTATTGAATATTATAAAAGGTCGTTTTTTTTACAAAATTTGAAAATTAATGAAAATGAAGAATAGCATAATTGATAAAATGGAATATTATGCGGATTAATATTGAGTGTATTTTAAGTAGATTTCCTGTGTTCATTATCTTCTTGATGATATTCGGGGAAGCTTATGGAGTGACTGTCATAGGAAATTTATATAGAATAATATTGGGTGTTTTGGGTTGTTTGTCACTATTTATTTATGTGATTTTTCATAAAATAAAATATACTAATCTCGATTTATTACCTTTTTTGTATACACTGATAGCTTTATTTCTATTATTAGTATCTCTTTTTTTTTGGAGTGGAACCCATAATATTTACTCATATTTGGGCTTGGTGGTGGCCTTACTTGTTTATGTCATTGATTTTGATTTTTCCAATAAGCTGATTCGATTTTTATTGATTCTGACATTTTTATTAGCTGGGATTGAATTTCTGACAAAACAATATTTATTTATAAATGTAGTAAGAGGAATAGAGTTTGATGAGAAATTGATGGGGGGAACCGTAGGCGTATTCAGGTCTAAAGGTTTATTTTATGGTCCGACTATTTTCGGAATGTTTGTTGCAGGGGCTTATTTATTAAATTATAAGAAGTTTAGCTATTTATTTTTAGCTCTTTTATCTTCTTTTTTTGCCAATGCAAGATTAGGTATTGTTCTTTTATCGATTCCTTTATTTTTTATGATAATAAAGAAAGAAAACAGAAAATATTTTCTTATTATAATTCTTGCTTTCATTGCGCTGATTACTTATTCTTTATCTAACTCTTCTCAGTCAATAGAACGCTTAATGTCCGTTGGTGAATCAGGAAGTCAGAGTGCCCGGATTGATTTTTGGCTAAGTGGTTTAAATTTATTTTTTAATTATTCTTTACCTTACCTGTTTTTCGGAGATAATGGTTTGTTTTATGAACTTTATGATAACAATCCGGAAAGTGGGTGGATATGTTTACTTACAGATAATGGAATTGTAGGTTTTTTGTTTTATTTAATTCCTTTAGTTTATTGTTTTTTTCGTTTTCTAGGACAAAAAGAATATTTCTTGACTTTAATAGTATTAGTGTTTGCGGCTTTCAATTTTGCCATTACATTTCATTTGAGTGGAACGGGAAATTTAATGTATTGGTTAATCATGTTCGAGTTTTTGAATAAAGCCGTTTATGGATATTCGAAATTAGGGTTAAATTCTATAGAAAGAAAAGGAAAATTAGGATAGTTACTTTTGTATTATATAGAAAATTTACTGATTAATTTAATTGAATGGTTGTTTTTTGAATGTTATTGTTTCGCTTCTTTTTCAGGAGCTTAAAGACTTATTCTCTTTTCTAAAATGAAAATCTTACATATCTCAAAATACTATTATCCTTATGCCGGTGGGATTGAGGATGTATGTTATAATGTGGTGCGTATAATTCAGGAACATACGGAATTCCGGCAGAAGGTGATTTGCTTTAATGACAGCAGGAAAACAGTTTATGATAGCTGGGAAGGAATTCAGGTGATCAGGGTGGGAGTCATAAGCAAAGTGGCCAGTCAGGCTCTTTCATGGAAATATGGGAAAGAATTGAAAAAGCTTTTGCGTGATTTTCAACCGGATTGTATCCATTTCCATGCTCCGAATCCTTTTGTTGCCTTTTTGCTTTTACAACTGATACCCCAAAAATGCAAACTGATTGTTCATTGGCATTCGGATATTATTGCTCAGAAGTATTTGTATACTTGTATCCGACCGGTTGAAAAAGCTTTGTTACAACGGGCGGATATAGTTGTAGCTACTAGTTCTGCTTATGCTGAAAAATCTTTGCCTTTGCAACCTTATAGGGAGAAATTGAAAATTATTCCTAATATGATCGATCCTCATAAGTTCGTGTTTACAGAAGAGGTGAAAAAACAGGTACAGAAAATAAAAGTGGCTTATCGGGAAAAGCCACTTTTACTTTTTGTAGGAAGACATGTTCCTTATAAGGGATTAGCTTATTTGATAAAAGGCAGTGTCGGTATTCATCCGGAATGTGAGATTCTGATCGGAGGGCAGGGACCTTTAACTCCAATTTTAAAGCAACAGTGTATAAGTCCGAATGTCCATTTTATAGGAAAAATTCCTGCCGAAGAACTGGTTGCCTATTATTATGCTGCGGATATTTTTATGTTTCCCTCTATTACTAAAAATGAAGCCTTTGGAGTGGTATTAGCCGAAGCGATGTATTGCTATACTCCGGCAATTACATTCACTATCGAAGGGTCGGGAGTGAATTGGGTAAACTTGCATCAGGTAACAGGGTTGGAAGTGGAGAATGGAAATGTAGCCCTGCTGGTGAAAGCTATTAATGATTTGCTGGAAAATAAGGCACAAAGGTTACAGTATGCCCGACAGGCTCATAACAGGGTAGAAAGGCTTTTTTGTGTAGAAAATGTAGCAGCTGAAATTGTTGGATTATATGTATGAAGAATATATTGGGGATTTTCTATATTGATCGGATATACTGCGGGATATGGGTTTGATTTACCTGTTTTCGTTACTTGAAAAAGACTCACAATCAGCTCGGTGTTGGTGAAGAAGTGTTTGTGCTACGATACAGTTCGAGGTTCCGAAAGTTTTTGCGATGGGTTTTAAAGCACCCTATATGTTGGGAGAGGGACTGGCGCGGACGCTGGAGTTTGAGTTTGTACATCCGCAGACGGATGAGGGACGTTTAAGAACGGATGAAAGGATTTGTGATTTATGATGGAGTAATTGAATGAGGAG
>ERZ773237.2887-NODE-2887-length-10823-cov-12.877879_pt1 | contig 10823 bp, 7 predicted proteins | sample MGYA00580990_ERZ773237 | MGnify/ENA primary metagenome ERZ773237 (study PRJEB29015, sample SAMEA2737749) | human gut metagenome | biome: human gut; feature: human-associated habitat; material: faeces | place: China | collected 2012 ...
CACAACAACAGAATAGCAACTTATCAAGAGCGGCTGAGGGAACAGGCCCGATGAAGCCCGACAACCTGCGTGTATGCGCAAGGTGCCAAGTCCTGCGGGAAACCGAAAGATAAGCGTTACCGCGCGCAGTCTTTCCGGCTGCGCGCTTTTTGTTTCCACGGTTGCGTTTCTGCCGAATATTTTATAGGAGGCTATCCCCAATGTCCAAAGTTCTTTTCACGTCCGAATCCGTCACCGAGGGGCATCCCGACAAAATCTGTGACCAGATCTCCGATGCCATCCTCGACGCCATCCTGGCGCAGGATCCCGGTGCCCGCGTTGCCTGCGAGACGACCTGCTCCACCGGCCTCGTCCACATCATGGGCGAGATCACGACCAGCTGCTACGTGGACATCCCCGGCACGGCGCGCGAGGTCATCCGCTCCATCGGCTATGACCGCGCCAAGTACGGCTTTGACTGCGACACCTGCGGCGTCATCACCAACATCGACGGCCAGAGTCCCGACATTGCGCTGGGCACCAACGACGACGTGGCCGGTGCGGGCGACCAGGGCATGATGTTCGGCTACGCCTGCAACGAGACGCCCGAGCTGATGCCGCTGCCCATCAGCCTGGCCCACAAGCTGGCCAAGCGCCTGACCGAGGTGCGCAAGAACGGCACGCTGGATTACCTGCGCCCGGACGGCAAGAGCCAGGTCACCGTTGAGTACGACGACGGCAAGCCCGTGCGCATCGACGCAGTGGTCATTTCCAGCCAGCACAGCCCCGACATCAGCCAGGGGCAGCTGCATGAGGACATCCGCCGCGAGGTCATTGAAAAGGTCATTCCTGCCGAGCTGCTGGACGAGAACACGAAATACTACATCAACCCCACGGGCCGCTTTGTTGTGGGCGGCCCGCAGGGTGACTCCGGCCTGACGGGCCGCAAGATCATCGTGGACACCTACGGCGGCTATGCCCGCCACGGCGGCGGTGCGTTCAGCGGCAAGGACCCCAGCAAGGTGGACCGTTCCGCCGCGTATGCCGCCCGCTGGGTCGCCAAAAACGTGGTTGCCGCGGGCCTGGCTACCAAGTGCGAGGTCGAGTTGGCCTATGCCATCGGCGTGGCAAAGCCCGTCTCCATCATGGTGGACACCTTCGGCACCGGCACCGTTGCCGACGAGAAGATCGTGCAGGCTGTCGAGAAGGTCTTTGACCTGACGCCCGCCGCCATCATCCGCGACCTTGACCTGCGCAAGCCCATCTACCGCCAGCTGGCCGCCTACGGCCACATGGGCCGCGAGGACCTGGGCGTGAAGTGGGAGAACACAGACCGCGTGGACGCCCTGAAGGCCGCCGTGGCGGAGTAAATCAGCAGGAATTTTCCGGTCCCCCCGTGCAGCGTATGCGCGGGGGATTTTTGTTTGTGCGTAGCGCACCGGTAGGGGCCGGACGTGTCCGGCCCTTACGTGCGTGGTGATTATTTTACGTGTGCGGCGGCGCGGGGCGGCCAATACATTCATTTATTGCAAATAAATTTGCCAAATGCCGCGCAATGCGGTATAATATCCTTATCTGTGAAAGTGCGGCGATTTTGCGGGAAAGGGGCGGCTATGGAACAGCAGGAACAACAGCTTATGAAGCTGGAAGGCACCGTCGAGCACGTCATCTACGAGAACGCCGACTCCGGCTACGCGGTGTTCGAGGTGGACGCGGGCGGCACCGATGTGGTCGTCGCCGGCAACGTCGGCGGGGTGGACAACGGCATGAGCGTGACCGTCTACGGCCACATGGTCAACCACCCCAGCTACGGCGAGCAGTTCCGCGCCGAGACCATCGAAGCGCGCCTGCCCGAGGACCGCACCGCCATTTTAAGCTACCTGTCCAGCGGCGTGCTGCCCTACATCGGGCCGTCCACCGCCAAAAAAATCGTGGCAAAATTTGGCGATGATACGCTGACGGTCATCTCCGAGACCCCGCAACGGCTCTGCGAACTCAAGGGCATCACCGAGCAGAAGGCGGCTATCATCTCCAACGAGTTCCGCCGCATGTACGGCGTGCGGGAGGTCGTGGCCTGGTTTGCCCGGTACGGCATGACCGCCCAGCAGGCCGTGACCTGCTACCGCGCGCTTGGGCCGCACACCGTCGAGGCGCTGACCCAGAACCCGTATCTGCTCTGCGGCGAGCCGCTGCAATTAAAGTTCGGTCAGGTGGACACCATCGCGGCGGCGCTGCAATTTGAGACAGGCTGCCGCCTGCGGGTGGCGGCGGGGCTGCTCTACGCGCTGCGGCACAACGCGGGCAACGGTCACACCTGCCTGCCGCGGGATAAATTGCTTGAATCTACGTCGAAATTTCTCCGCCTGCCGCTGGGCGACCTGGAAGCTGCGCTCGACGAGCTGCTCTCCTCCGAGGAGCTGCGCACCCGCACGTTTGACGGCGTCGAGTACATCTACCTGCCCGACCTGCTCTCCGCCGAGGAGGACATTGCCGCGCGGCTCGGCCAGCTTTCGACGTTCCCCACCGAGGCCCCGCCGACGCTGGATGCGGACATCCGCGTGCTGGAAATGGCGCAGGGCTTTGCATACGCGCCGCTGCAGCGGCAGGCCATACGCCTGGCGCTGTCCAGCCGGGTCATGGTGCTGACCGGCGGCCCCGGCACCGGCAAGACGACCACCGTCAACGCGATTCTGAGCCTGTACGAGGCACTGTATGACCGCGTGGCTCTGTGTGCCCCCACGGGCCGCGCCGCCAAGCGGCTGAGTGAACTGACAAACCATGCTGCATCGACGATTCACCGCTTGCTTGAGGTGGACTACAGCAGCGGCAGCGTGCGGTTCATCCACAACGAAAAGAACCTTTTAAAATATGACGTCATTATCCTCGACGAGATGAGTATGGTGGACGTCAAGCTGTTTCAGGCGCTGCTGGCTGCGGCGCGGTACCACTGCCGCATCATTATGGTGGGTGATGCCGACCAGCTGCCCAGCGTCGGGCCGGGCAACATTCTGGGCGAGATTTTAAAGGCGGGCGTTGTGCCGACGGTACGTCTTACCGATATTTTCCGCCAGGCGCAGCGCAGCCTGATTGTCCAGAACGCCCACCGCATTGTGGAGGGGCAGATGCCGCAGAAGGGCGGGCCGAAGGACGATTTCTTCCTGATCGAGTCCAACGGCCTTGCCTGCCAGAAGCTGGTCTGCGACCTTGTCAGCACGCGGCTGCCGAAAGCCTACGGCTTTGACCCCGTGCGGGACATTCAGGTGCTTTGCCCGACGAAGGTCGGCCCCACCGGCAGCGTTGAGCTGAATAGGCGGCTGCAGGATATTCTGAACCCGCCCGCCAAGGGCAAGGGGCAGATCGGCACGGCGGAGAGTGCCAAAATATTACGTCTGGGCGATAAAGTCATGCAGGTCAAGAATGACTACGACATCACGTTTGAGCGTGCCGGGGCCGAGGCCGGTGTCGGCGCGTACAACGGTGATTTGGGCATCATCACGGCAGTGGACGTGGACGCGCGCAGCGTGACGGTCCAGATGGATGACAAAAAGTACACCTACACCGCCGACCAGCTGAACGAGCTGGAGCCCGCTTACGCTGTGACCGTCCACAAGAGCCAGGGCTCGGAGTTCCCCGCGGTGATCCTGCCTGTGGCCGACGTGCCCGCCCGGCTGTGCTACCGCAACCTTTTGTACACCGGCGTGACCCGCGCGCGGAAGCTCTGCGTTCTGACCGGCACCGCCCGCACCGAGCAGACCATGGTCGAGAATGTGCGGCAGAATATGCGGTACAGCGGGCTGCGGTATTTGCTGAAGGACGCGGCGACACCGACAGAGGAAAAGCAGGAACAGCTCTCGGCGACGTAAGCGGGCACGGAGGGGTCAAGACCCCTCCCTACGAACCGCCCGTTCACCCCGGCCTGTAGGGAGCGGTCTTGACCGCTCCGCAGGGGAGCTGGGGTTGACGGGAAAGCCACGCACGTAGGTGCATACTGGCGATAGAACGACGATATTTTACCAATGGAGAACAATCCATGAAACAATACGACATCGGAATTGACCTGGGCACGACCTCCATTATCATTGCCACCGAGGAGCAGGGCGTTGTGTTCCGCCAGCCGACCATCGGCGCGGTGGACACGCGGACGAACTCCATCCTTGCGGTGGGGGACGAGGCATTAAAAATGGTGGGCCGCGCACCCGCGCACATTGACTTGGTGCGCCCGCTGCGGGACGGCATCATCCAGGACCACCGCATGACGAACGAGCTGATCGTCCGGTTTGTCAATCAGGTCTGTCGCTCGCGCATTTTCAAGCCGCGCATTGCGGTCTGCGTGCCTGCGGCCATCACCGGCATCGAGGCGGACGCCGTTGTGGAGTCCGTCATGGCGGCGGGCGCCAGGCAGGTCTACCTTGTGGACGAGCCTGTGGCAGCGGCGCTGGGCGCGGGCTTGCAGATCCGCCAGCCCCACGGCTGCATGGTCGTGGACATCGGCGGCGGCTCCACCGACATTGCCGTCATCAGCATGGGCGGGCGGGTCAAGGCCGCCAGCCTGCCTGTGGCGGGCAACGCCTTTGACAGCTGCATTGCCCAGTACGTGCAGGAAAAATACCAGATCGCCATCGGCCCGCTGACCGCCGAGCAACTGAAAAAGCAGGTCGCCTGCTGCACCAGGAGCGAGTTTGAGGGCGTTATGGAGGTGCGCGGTCACTCGTGGGAGACGAACCTGCCCGCGCGGCGCATCATCTATACCCGCGACCTGTACGAACCCGTGCAGGAGCTGGCCGCCCGTATTGCCAACGCAGCCCGCAACGTGCTGGAAAGTACCCCGCCCGAGCTGGCGGCGGATGTGTCCGGCACCGGCATTTTGCTGACGGGCGGCGGCTCGCTGCTGCGCGGGCTGGCCGGGTATATCGCGGGCGAGCTGCACACCGATGTGGCCATCGCCCCCGACCCGCTGAACTGCGTGGCCCGCGGCACGGCCATCAGCCTGAGCGAGGGCAAGTATCTGAGCGCCGGGTTCCGGGATGCCACGCCGAAGGTGTGGAATAGAAGGTTGAACCATAGTCACGACCCGTTTACGGGGGAGTGAGGAACCGTTGACTGCGTGGCCGACCCGGGAGGCTTATGCCGACGGGAGCGGGCGTGAACCATACGCTGCGCACGTAGGGGCTGGGCACGCCCGGCCCTGCACTTCCCCGCAAACGCCCGATACCGGGAAAACCGCCTTCTTGGCCCCCTCTGGGAGGGGGCTCCCGCCGCAGCGGGTGGGGGAGAGAACTTCGCGGCTATCCGAAATATTTCGGGCTATGGCAAGGTTCTCTCCCTCCGGCCCTGCGGGGCCACCTCCCTCGCAGAGGGAGGCAGGGGGAGCGCTTCCCCGCAAACGCCCGATACCGGGAAACCCGCGGGCCGGACATGTCCGGCCCCTACTGCGCATTTTTAAATAAAATCAAAACGAAAGGTGAACTCCATGGCTGACATCACCAAGGAATATCTCGCGCTGCGCGACCAATATATTGAGAGCCGGTTTGCGCGGCTCAATCCCGTGCAGCGGCAGGCGGTCTTTGCCACCGAGGGCCCGCTGCTGATTCTGGCGGGCGCGGGCTCCGGCAAGACCACCGTGCTGGTCAACCGCATTGCCAATATCATCCGATTCGGCTCCGCCCACGGCAGCACCGAACTGCCGCGCCCCGTGACCGAGGCCGACCTCAACGACCTGCGCAATGCCGTTGCCGCGGGCCGCGATCTGCCGCGGGAGACCGCCTATCTGGCCGTGCGCCCCGCGCGTCCCTGGAACGTGCTGGCCATCACCTTTACGAACAAGGCCGCGGGCGAGCTCAAGGAGCGTCTGCGTGCCATGCTGGGCGACACGCTGGGCGGCGACGTCAATGCGTCAACCTTCCACTCCGCCTGCGTGCGGATGCTGCGCCGCGACGCCGAGCGCATCGGCTTCCCCAAGAGCTTCACGATCTACGACTCCGACGACCAGCAGCGCGTCATCAAGCAGATCTACAAAGACCTGATGATCGACGACAAATTTCTGCCCGTCAAGTCGGCCATCGGGCAGATTTCTTCCTTTAAAGATAAGCTCCTGTCCGCCGAGGATGTGGCGGGGGAGCCGTTCGCCAATACGAAGGCACAGCTCGTCTCCAAAATCTACACGGCCTACGCGGGCCGCTTAAAGGCCGCGGGCGCTATGGACTTTGACGACCTGATTTTCCACACCGTCAAACTGCTGCAAAATGACGCGGAAGCGCGGGAATACTACCAGAACCGCTTCCGCTATGTCGTCGTGGACGAGTACCAGGACACGAGCATTGCGCAGTTCCATCTGGTGCGGCTGCTGGCGGGCGGCACCAACAACGTCTGCGTTGTTGGCGACGATGACCAGTCTATCTACAAATTTCGCGGTGCTACGATTGAAAATATTCTCAACTTTGAGAAGGTTTTCACCGGGGCAAAAACGATCCGTCTGGAACAAAACTATCGCTCCACCGCTAATATTCTGAATGCCGCCAACAGTGTCATCAAGAACAACATGGGCCGCAAGGGCAAGACCCTCTGGACCGACCACGGCGACGGCGAGAAGGTCCACCACTATACCGCAACGAACGAGCAGGACGAGGCCAGTCACATTGCGGACGTCATCGGCGAGCATTTGAGAGAGGGCGCGAGCCTGAAGGACCACGCCGTGCTCTACCGCATGAACGCTCAGTCCAACCCGATCGAGACCTACTTTGCCCGCGCGGGCATCCCGTACCGCATTGTGGGCGGCCAGCGCTTCTTTGACCGCAAGGAGGTCAAGGACATCAACAGCTATCTGGCCGTCATCGTAAACCCGCGGGACGACGTGCGCCTGCGCCGCATTATCAACGAGCCTGCGCGAAAAATCGGCATGACGACGATTGAAAAGATCGGTGAGCTGGCAGCCTCTAAGGGCGTGCCGATGATGGAAATCATCGCCCATGTGCGGGACTACCCGGAATTGCAGCGCGCCGCCGCGGCGCTCGAGCGCTTCTATGAGATGTACCGCGAGCTGTGCGATCTGTCGGTAAGTGAGCCGCTGGACCAGTTTGTGGGTGACGTCATCGCCAAGTCCGGCTATGAGGCAATGCTCAAAGCCATGAAGGAGGAGGGCGAGACCCGCCGCGAGAACCTGGGCCAGCTGGTCAGCAGTATCAAGACCTACGCCGACCAGAACGGCGAGGACGCGACGCTGTCGGGCTTTTTGGAGGAGGTCGCGCTGATTTCCGATTTGGACAGCTATGACAACGACGCCGACAGCGTCACGATGATGACGATCCACTCGGCGAAGGGCCTGGAATTCCCGTATGTTTTTGTCGTAGGTATGGAAGATGGTATCTTCCCCGGCGAGATGGCCAAGTATAATGAGGAGGACATGGAGGAGGAGCGCCGCCTCTGCTACGTGGCCATCACCCGCGCCAAGAAGGAGCTGTACCTGTCCACCTCCCGCACGCGGATGATCTTCGGCCAGACGCGCCGCAACCCGCCGTCTGCCTTCCTGAGTGAAATCGACCCCGGTCTGCTGGACGAGACCCAGAGCCCCGAGCTGACCGGCTACGGTGGCGGCTTCGGTGCGGGGTACGGCAGCTACAGCACCAACGTCCCGGGCGGGCGCAGCGGATACTCCGGTGCGTCCCGCGGATATTTGAACAGTGAGTATAACGCCAAGCCCCGCGGCGGGTTTGGCGGCGGCTACAGCAGCGGCTTTGCCAGCGGCGGCCACGAAAGCCCCAACTCCTACGGCGGACGCCATCAAGTGCAGGGTACGGGCTTTGGCTCGGGCTACGGACGCAGCCGCAGCGCTGGCAACACGGCACCCGCGGGCGCGGGCACATCCACGCTGGCAGGTGCGCCGTCCGCTGCCCCTCAGAAGAAGGCGGCTGCCGCCAGCTACGCGGCGGGGGACATTGTAGAGCACCGCGTGTTTGGCCGCGGCAAGGTGCTGAAGGCCACGCCGATTGCGGGGGACTGCATTGTCGAGATTCAGTTTGACCGCGTCGGCGTCAAAAAGACGATGGCAAACTATGCGCCGCTGAAAAAAGTGGAGGAATGATATGCTGGTACAACTCATTGACCATACAAATGACCCGGAAAAAACAATCGCTGCAGCGGCAAAGCTCTGCTACTCCGATGCGCACATTGAGACGCTGCTGGACGGCCTGACGCCCGAAAAGACCGAGGCGTTTTTGCAGCGCCTGAACGACGTCGGCCACGCCAGCCCAATCGAGCACGCCAGCTTTACGTTCGGCATCGAGGGCGTGTCCCGCACGTTCCTGGCGCAGGTGACGCGCCACCGCATCGGCAGCTTCAGCGTGCAGAGCCAGCGCTACGTGCGGCTGGAGGATTTCCGCTACGTCATCCCGCCGGAGATCGAGGCCATCCCCGAGGCCAGAGCCCAGTTCATTGCGTCGATGAACGACGACGCGAAGAAGTATCTTGAGTTGGTGCAGACGCTCGAAAATGCCCACACAGCGCGGCTTATGGCGGATGGTTTCGATGAAAAGGCCGCCCGCGCCAAGGCGTCCAAGCAGGCCAACGAGGACGCCCGCTTTGTGCTGCCCAACGCCTGCGAGACGAAGATGGTCATGACGATGAACTGCCGCAGCTTGCAGAATTTCTTCAACCTGCGCTGCTGCAACCGCGCCCAGTGGGAGATTCGCGCCGTCGCGGACGAGATGCTGCGGCTGGTGCTGCCGCTGGCCCCGCACATCTTTGCCAGCGCCGGCCCGCGGTGCCTCGTCGGCCCCTGCCCGGAGGGCCGCATGTGCTGCGGAAAACAAACGGAGGTACGCGCAAAATACGCCAAGCTCAAGGAGGAGGCAGTATAAATGGGACAGCTTATCATTTTTGAGGGGCTGGACGGCTCCGGAAAAGGCACCCAGACAAAACTGACGGCTCAGCGCTTAAAAGAACAGGGGAGAGAACTGCGGCAGATCACCTTCCCGGATTATGACAGCGAGTCCTCGGCGCTCGTCAAAATGTACCTATCCGGCGCGTTCGGCGACAAGCCCGACGACGTGAACGCCTACGCGGCGTCGAGCTTTTACGCCGTGGACCGCTTTGCCAGCTACAAGACCGACTGGGGCGAGTTTTACCGTGAGGGCGGGCTGGTGCTGTCGGACCGGTACACGACGTCCAACGCCGTACACCAGTGCTCGAAGCTGCCGCCGATGCACTGGGACGGTTTTCTGAATTGGCTGTTCGACTTTGAGTACAAGAAGTTCGGCATCCCCGCGCCCGACGCGGTGATTTATTTAGCGGTTGACCCCGAGGTGTCCCAGCGGCTCATCACCGAGCGATACCACGGCGACGAGAGCAAGAAGGATATCCAGGAGAAGGACACCGAGTATCTGGCCCGCAGCCGCGCCGCCGCCGAGTACTGCGCCCGCACGCTGGGCTGGCACCGCATTGAATGCACCACCGCCGACGCAAACGGCGCAAAAACCATGCGCTCCGTGGAGGATATTAACGCAGAAATCCTTGCAGAATTGGCGGGAATACTGTAAAATAAATAGGTATGCTTTGGGAGTGTCGCAGGGGAGGGGTAAAGCCCTCCCGCGGGGACTCGTGGTGACGCGAACGGCCCGGGCGGATATGGAATCCGCCCCTACGTGGCAACACACCAGACTGTTCCCACCGCACACGCCCGGAGGGGTCAAGACCCCTCCCTACGAAATGACGTGAACGGGCAGCTTGTAGGGAGCGGTCTTGACCGCTCCGTTTGTTCCCGCCGCCATTCAGTCTCCGAGGGCGTCTGGGACGCCGACCCCTGCGCCTACCGCGCGATAAAAATAGTTTACTTTACAAAAAGAGGTGATGCCCATGCTGCGTAAGGCTACCGCTGATGATCTGCCCGCGCTGACGGCGCTGCGCTGCGGGGCTGCCAAAGCGAACCCCGTCGATGCGTCGGGCTGGTTGCAAAACGTCGCCGGGCTGGAAAATATTCTGGTGCTGGAAAAAAACGGCCAGCCCGCGGCCATGCTGGCGGCGGTGCCGGTCAAGTACGGCCAGCACCGCGGCGTCTGGCTGTGCGGCGCAGCCGGGGTGCAGGGCGTGCCGATGGACCGCCTGCTGCCCAAAATCATGCAGGGCTGTCTGCGTGCCTACGGGGCCAGCGGGTTTGACTTTGCCGTCACGACGCCCGACGACGCCCGGCGCGCCGAGGACCTGAAAACGCTGGGCTTCAAAAGCCAGCTGCCGCTGCGGGTCATACAGACGCCCATCCGCCGCGACCTGTTCGCCCAGGCGGCGTTTGACAGTCTGACCGTCCACAAGCTGCTGGAACGGCGGCACATCTACCAGCCCGGCTGCATCAGCCTGCCCGAGGAGGCCATGAACGAAACCATGACCCAGCTCTACCGCCGCGGGCTGACCGTGGTGTCCACCCGGCGCGGCTACGGGCTGTACTTTACCAAGGGCGACACGCTGCAATTTCTGGAATTACAGGCCGACAACGACCACTGCGCCGACCAGCTTTTGCAGGCCGCGCGGGAAAAGACCGGTGCGGCCAACGCCCGCATCCTGCTGGCCGAGAACCAGACGCTTTACCTCGGCTCAGGCCGCCGCTGCGGCTACGGAATGATCGCCTTTTTAGGCCGCCCCTTCTCCGTGACCGATGCGTATTTTAGGATGCTGCTGTAAGAGGCGGCCCTACCGGCAAGCCACGGAAGGCCTGTACCGTAGGGGCCGGGCATTTCGGGTAAGGCTGCGGGCCGCACATGCGGCCCCTACAGACTGCCGCTCTTATTGGCTGTAAAAAGCAAGAGCAATACCGCATAATTCTAAGTGCCGATACGGCGAGCGAGGTGCGGCAGCTGCTA
>ERZ773237.2892-NODE-2892-length-10813-cov-2.601599_pt1 | contig 10813 bp, 6 predicted proteins | sample MGYA00580990_ERZ773237 | MGnify/ENA primary metagenome ERZ773237 (study PRJEB29015, sample SAMEA2737749) | human gut metagenome | biome: human gut; feature: human-associated habitat; material: faeces | place: China | collected 2012 ...
TTACCAGGATGCGGCTCAGCAGTCTCCAGCAGCTTCGACAGTGCCAGTTTCTGCTGTTTGGCGGTGAAACCGTCCAGCTCTTTCAGCAGGTCGGTGCGACCAATCAGATCCACCAGACGTGTTACGCCCAGCTGTGCCATCAGCTCGCGGGTTTCACGGGCGATAAACTCAAAGTAATTAGTCACTTTGAACGGCAGGCCGTGATAGTGATTCTTACGCAGTTTGTCATCCTGAGTTGCTACACCCGTGGCGCAGTTGTTCAGGTGGCAAATTCGCAGATATTTACAGCCAAGCGCTACCATCGGGCCAGTGCCGAAGCCAAAACTTTCCGCGCCAAGAATCGCTGCTTTGATGATATCGACACCCGTTTTCAGGCCGCCATCGACCTGCAAACGGATCTTGTGACGCAAGCCGTTGGCAACCAGCGCCTGTTGGGTTTCAACAAGCCCCAGCTCCCACGGACAGCCTGCGTATTTCACCGATGAAAGCGGACTTGCGCCGGTGCCGCCGTCATAGCCTGCGATGGTGATTAAATCGGCATAAGCTTTTGCCACGCCAGTCGCGATGGTGCCTACGCCCGGTTCGGAAACCAGCTTCACGGAGATCATCGCTTTCGGGTTAACCTGCTTGAGGTCGAAAATCAGCTGCGCTAAATCCTCAATAGAGTAGATATCGTGGTGCGGCGGCGGGGAGATCAGCGTCACGCCCGGCACCGAATAGCGCAGTTTGGCAATGTAAGGAGTGACTTTATCACCCGGTAACTGACCACCTTCACCCGGCTTCGCGCCCTGGGCGACTTTTATCTGAATGACGTCGGCATTGACCAGGTACGCCGGAGTAACGCCGAAGCGACCGGACGCCACCTGCTTGATGCGCGACACTTTGTTAGTGCCATAGCGCGCCGGGTCTTCACCGCCTTCGCCGGAGTTTGAGTTACCGCCGATGCTGTTCATCGCTTCCGCCAGCGCCTCGTGGGCTTCCGGGCTTAACGCGCCGATAGACATCGCGGCGGTATCGAAGCGTTTAAACAGTTCGCTTGCCGGTTCAACATCAGCAATGTTGACCGCGTTTTCACCCGGCGTAATTGCCAGCAGATCGCGTAGCGTGGTTGCCGGACGCTCATTAACCAGCTTCGCGTATTCCTGATAGTCGCTATACTCGCCGCTTTGTACCGCCTGCTGCAGTGTGCGCACCACGTCCGGATTGTAGGCGTGGTATTCGCCACCGTGCACGTATTTCAGCAGGCCGCCCTGGCTGATAGGCTTACGCGCCAGCCAGGCTCGTTTCGACAGATTCAGCAGATCCTGCTGGAAGTCTTCAAAGCTAGCCCCCCCAATGCGGCTAACCGCCCCCTGGAAGCACAGGCCCACGACATCATCGTGCAGACCGACCGCTTCAAACAGTTTCGAGCAGCGGTAAGAGGCGATGGTGGAGATGCCCATTTTGGACATGATTTTGTACAAGCCTTTGTTGATGCCGTTACGATAGTTGAGCATCACGGTACGATAATCTTTGGCAATCGCGTGGGTGTCTACCAGGCGGCCCAGCGTTTCATAGGCAAGGTATGGATAAATAGCCGTCGCGCCGAAACCCAGCAACACGGCGAAGTGGTGCGGATCACGGGCGCTGGCGGTTTCTACGATGATGTTGGCATCGCAACGCAGGCTTTGCTCGACAAGACGGGTCTGGATCGCGCCAACCGCCATCGGAGCCGGAACCGGCAGGCGATCTTTAGCGATATTCCGGTCGGAGAGCACCAGCAGCACGGTGCCACTACGTACCATTTTTTCGGCTTTGTCGCACAGCTCTTTCACCGTCGCTTCGAGCGTGGTTTTGGTGACGTCAAAGGTGATATCCAGTGTATCTGCGCGGTAGTGCTCCTCTTTCATCGTCGTGAGCTGTTTGAAATCGGAATAGAGCAGAATCGGCGATTTAAAGCTTAAACGGTGCGCCTGGCCTTCTGCTTCACAGAAGACGTTCATTTCACGACCGATACTGGTGGCGAGCGACATAACATGCGCTTCGCGCAGTGGGTCGATTGGCGGGTTGGTGACCTGGGCAAATTGCTGGCGGAAGTAATCGTAAATAATGCGCGGCTGACTGGAGAGCACGGCGAATGGGGTGTCGTCGCCCATCGAACCGACCGCTTCCTGACCGTTTTCACCCAGTACGCGGATCACCGAATCCAGCTCTTCCGCGCTGTAGTTAAACTGTTTCTGGTAGCTGGCAAGCGTGTCGTCGTCCAGTTCGCGGCTACCCACTTCTTCATCGGGCAGATCTTCAAACGGTACCAGACGGCGGACGTTTTTCTCCATCCACTCTTTATAGGGATGGCGGCTTTTCAGGTCATCATCGGTTTCTGCCGAGTGTAGAATGCGCCCACTGCGAGTGTCGATCACCATCAGTTCGCCTGGCCCCACGCGGCCTTTTTCGACCACTTCGTCAGGCTGATAATCCCAGATACCGACTTCAGAGGCGCAGGTGATCAGTTTATCTTTGGTGATGACGTAGCGTGCCGGACGCAGACCGTTACGGTCGAGGTTACAGGCGGCGAAACGGCCATCGGACATCACGATCCCTGCCGGACCATCCCACGGCTCCATATGCATGGAGTTAAAGTCAAAGAAGGCACGCAGTTCCGGGTCCATATCCGGGTTGTTCTGCCAGGCTGGTGGCACTAACAGACGCATGGCACGGATGATATCCATCCCGCCTGCCAGCAGGAGTTCCAGCATGTTATCCATCGAACTGGAGTCAGAGCCGGTTTCGTTGACGAACGGCGCGGCGTCGTGCAGGTCAGGGATCAGCGGCGTCTGGAATTTATAGGTACGCGCACGCGCCCATTGGCGGTTGCCCCGGATGGTGTTGATTTCACCGTTATGCGCCAGGTAGCGGAACGGCTGCGCCAGCGGCCAGCGCGGTACGGTGTTAGTGGAAAAGCGCTGGTGAAACAGGCAGATAGCCGATTCCAGACGCAGGTCCGCGAGGTCCAGGTAGAAGCGCGGCAGATCCGCCGGCATACACAGACCTTTATAAATATTGACCAGATTCGACAGGCTACAGACGTAGAAGTCTTTGTCGGCTTCGAGACGCTTTTCAATGCGGCGGCGGGCGATAAACAGACGGCGCTCCATATCGCGCGGACGCCAGCCTGCCGGGGCGTTCACAAAAATTTGCTCAATGCGTGGCAGAGAGGAGAGGGCGATTTCACCCAGCACGCCTTCGTTGGTGGGGACATCACGCCAGCCCACAATCGACAACGTTTCGCGTTGCAGCTCTTCTTCAACGATGCGGCGTGCGGCAGCGGCGAGTTCAGGATCATTATTCAGGAAGAGCATCCCGACGGCGTAGTTTTTTGCTAAACGCCAGCCGCGCTCCTGCGCAACGATGCGAAAAAAGCGATCCGGTTTTTGTAACAGCAAGCCGCAACCGTCACCGGTTTTACCATCGGCGAGAATCGCGCCACGGTGCTGCATGCGGGCCAGTGCGTGTATTGCAGTACGCACTACCTTGTGGCTAGGTTCGCCTTCTATGTGGGCGATCAGGCCGAAACCACAGTTATCCCTCTCAAGGGATTTATCGTACAACATATCGTGAACCTCCCCCAGGCTCTGCGGGAACCCCACTTCCGAACCGCTGCGCACGGGCACAGAAAGAGCGTGGCGACGGGGGTTGCGTGTCATACGCGCGCCTCGCATTCGCCCCCTTGTTGTCCTTTTCGCATCGGTTAATACGGTGAAGAGGGGATCTCAATTACTGCATAAATATGATGAGCAGGCTGCTCATCCAGAAAGCTTCCAGCGGATTTCCAACTTATCGGGAAAGCTGATACAGGTCAAATGGCAAGCTTATTGGTACAGAAATGTGCTTTAGCGCAAAATTCTTTATTAATTAGCTGAAATTAAAATGGATTTTCTCTTTAAGGCTAAAAGGGGAGTCGTTAGAGAAACTGCCAATTCCTGACTGTCATAAAGGCGTGTTAACCCTTATCCTGCCTTGAACTGACGAGAAAACCAGCATTTTATACTGCCTTAATTGGTAATGACGTTTCATGCTACTGTTTTTGCCTAAAATCCATAAGGAGATAAAAAAATCTGACACAAGATAAGCAAAAGTGATTTATGTGATTATGCATGAAATTTCGGTAATTTTGATTGATTATGCAGTTGATAAAAGCAGGCCGGGACGATTGATCCAGGTCATCGCCGAATTGAGCTAAAAATGGCAGGCTTTGGCCTCTTTTCAAGGCGCGGTCTATCAGATTATGCAGTTACAGAAATTAGTCAATATGTTTGGTGGTGATCTCACCCGTCGTTATGGGCAAAAGGTGCATAAGCTGACGCTGCATGGCGGTTTTAGCTGCCCTAACCGTGACGGTACCATCGGGCGTGGCGGCTGCACATTCTGTAATGTTGCCTCGTTTGCCGATGAAGCGCAGCAGCATCGTTCCATTGCCGAGCAACTGGCGCACCAGGCGAATTTAGTTAACCGCGCTAAACGCTATCTGGCCTACTTTCAGGCGTATACCAGCACCTTTGCGGAAGTTCAGGTGCTGCGTTCGATGTATCAGCAGGCGGTGAGCCAGGCCAATATTGTCGGTTTGTGTGTTGGTACCCGCCCGGACTGCGTGCCGGATGCGGTGCTGGATCTGCTTTGCGAATATAAGGACCAGGGCTACGAAGTGTGGCTGGAGCTGGGGCTACAAACCGCCCACGACAAAACACTGCATCGCATCAATCGCGGTCATGATTTTGCCTGCTATCAGCGCACGACGCAGCTGGCGCGTGAGCGTGGGCTGAAGGTGTGTTCTCACTTAATTGTTGGCCTGCCTGGCGAAGGGCAGGCTGAATGTTTGCAAACGCTGGAGCGAGTGGTTGAAACCGGCGTGGACGGCATAAAGCTGCATCCGCTGCATATAGTGAAAGGCAGCATTATGGCGAAAGCCTGGGAAGCGGGGCGTTTGAACGGTATTGAACTGGAGGATTACACGCTCACTGCCGGAGAAATGATTCGCCATACGCCACCGGAAGTGATCTACCACCGCATTTCCGCCAGCGCCCGTCGCCCGACGCTGCTTGCTCCTCTGTGGTGCGAAAATCGATGGACGGGAATGGTCGAGCTGGATCGCTATCTGAATGAACATGGCGTACAGGGATCGGCGCTGGGACGTCCGTGGCTACCTCCAACGGAGTAGACCATTGAGGGGAATTCCGCATTTCTCACACAATTTATAACGTAACTGTCAGAATTGGGTATTATTGGGGCAGGTTGTCGTGAAGGAATTCCCTAATGAAGCAAATTCGTCTGCTGGCGCAGTATTATGTTGACCTGATGATGAAGTTAGGTCTGGTGCGCTTCTCAATGTTGCTGGCGTTGGCCCTCGTTGTACTCGCCATTGTGGTACAAATGTCGGTAACCATGGTGCTGCATGGTCAGGTCGAAAGCATTGATGTTATTCGTTCTATCTTCTTTGGTTTGCTGATTACGCCATGGGCGGTCTACTTTCTATCGGTGGTCGTCGAGCAATTGGAGGAGTCACGACAACGTCTGTCACGGCTGGTGCAAAAACTGGAGGAGATGCGCGAGCGCGATTTGAGCCTCAACGTTCAGTTAAAAGATAATATTGCCCAGCTAAATCAGGAAATTGCCGTTCGTGAAAAAGCGGAAGCAGAACTGCAGGAAACCTTCGGCCAACTGAAAATTGAAATCAAAGAGCGCGAAGAGACACAAATTCAGCTCGAGCAGCAATCCTCATTCTTACGTTCCTTCCTTGACGCTTCCCCCGACCTGGTTTTTTATCGTAACGAAGATAAAGAGTTTTCCGGCTGTAACCGCGCGATGGAGCTGCTGACCGGAAAAAGCGAAAAACAACTGGTTCACCTGAAACCTGCTGATGTTTACTCACCGGAAGCCGCTGCGAAAGTCATTGAAACCGATGAAAAAGTGTTCCGTCATAATGTGTCACTGACCTATGAACAGTGGCTGGATTACCCGGACGGGCGCAAAGCCTGTTTTGAAATCCGTAAAGTGCCGTACTACGACCGCGTGGGTAAACGTCACGGTTTGATGGGTTTTGGTCGCGACATTACCGAGCGTAAGCGGTATCAGGATGCGCTTGAACGCGCCAGCCGCGACAAAACGACGTTTATTTCCACCATCAGTCACGAATTGCGTACACCGCTGAATGGTATCGTCGGCCTGAGCCGCATTCTGCTGGATACCGAACTCACCGCCGAGCAGGAAAAATATCTCAAAACCATCCATGTTTCGGCCGTCACGCTCGGGAATATCTTCAACGATATTATCGACATGGATAAGATGGAACGGCGTAAGGTCCAGCTTGATAATCAGCCGGTTGATTTCACCAGCTTCCTTGCCGATCTGGAAAATCTCTCCGCATTGCAGGCGCAACAAAAAGGATTGCGCTTTAATCTGGAGCCTACGCTGCCATTACCGCATCAGGTCATTACCGACGGGACGCGTTTACGGCAGATCCTGTGGAATCTCATCAGTAACGCCGTCAAATTCACCCAGCAAGGCCAGGTTACCGTGCGCGTGCGCTACGATGAAGGCGATATGCTGCATTTTGAAGTGGAAGACTCTGGTATCGGCATTCCGCAGGATGAGCTGGATAAAATCTTTGCCATGTATTACCAGGTGAAAGACAGTCATGGCGGTAAACCTGCCACCGGCACCGGTATTGGTCTGGCCGTTTCTCGTCGTCTGGCGAAAAATATGGGCGGCGATATTACGGTTACCAGCGAACAGGGCAAAGGTTCAACCTTTACGTTGACGATCCACGCACCGTCGGTGGCTGAAGAGGTCGATGATGCGTTTGATGAAGACGATATGCCTTTACCGGCGCTGAATGTGCTGCTGGTGGAAGACATTGAACTGAACGTGATTGTCGCGCGTTCTGTGCTGGAAAAATTAGGTAACAGCGTTGATGTCGCCATGACCGGCAAGGCGGCGCTGGAGATGTTTAAACCGGGCGAATACGACCTGGTATTGCTGGATATTCAGTTGCCAGATATGACCGGGCTGGATATCTCTCGTGAACTGACGAAGCGTTATCCGCGCGAGGATTTACCGCCGCTGGTGGCCTTAACCGCTAACGTGCTGAAAGACAAACAAGAGTACCTCAATGCTGGAATGGATGATGTGCTGAGTAAGCCGCTTTCTGTTCCGGCGCTAACCGCGATGATCAAGAAATTCTGGGATACCCAGGATGATGAGGAGAGTACGGTGACGACAGAAGAGAACAGTAAATCAGAAGCATTGCTCGATATTCCCATGCTGGAACAGTATCTCGAACTTGTAGGACCGAAGCTGATCACCGACGGGTTAGCGGTGTTTGAGAAGATGATGCCGGGCTATGTCAGCGTGCTGGAGTCGAATCTGACGGCGCAGGATAAAAAAGGCATTGTTGAGGAAGGACATAAAATTAAAGGTGCGGCGGGGTCAGTGGGGTTACGCCATCTGCAACAGCTGGGTCAGCAAATTCAGTCTCCTGACCTTCCCGCCTGGGAAGATAACGTCGGTGAATGGATTGAAGAGATGAAAGAAGAGTGGCGTCACGACGTAGAAGTACTGAAAGCGTGGGTGGCAAAAGCCACTAAAAAATGACCCCGGCTAGACCGGGGTGCGCGAATACTGCGCCAACACCAGGGAAATCTTGGCTGCGCCGTAAATTATTATGATGAGTTACAAGGGCACAGCACTGTTTTTCAGGCCGCACGCAGTTAAGATAGCAAAACTTAAATGATTTGTTACATGAATCAGTTAAATGTGTGATGCGTAGCATTTTTATTAAAAAAATTAATGTGTTTCAGTCAATTGCGAAAGGATGATCACAATGAAGAAAATTGGCGTAATTCTGAGCGGATGCGGCGTCTATGACGGTTCTGAAATTCATGAAGCGGTGTTGACGTTGTTAGCTATTTCACGCAGCGGTGCGCAGGCGGTCTGCTTTGCACCGGATAAGCAGCAGGTTGATGTTATCAACCATTTAACGGGCGAAGCGATGACGGAAACGCGCAATGTGCTGATTGAAGCGGCACGAATAACGCGCGGTGAAATCCGTCCTCTGGCCCAGGCCGATGCCGCTGAACTGGATGCGTTGATTGTGCCGGGGGGTTTTGGCGCGGCGAAGAATTTAAGCAATTTTGCCAGTCTTGGTAGCGAATGCACCGTTGACCGTGAATTAAAGGCGCTGGCACAAGCGATGCATCAGGCCGGAAAACCGCTTGGTTTTATGTGTATTGCCCCGGCGATGCTGCCGAAAATTTTCGATTTCCCGCTGCGTTTGACCATCGGTACTGATATCGATACCGCAGAAGTGCTGGAAGAGATGGGCGCGGAGCATGTGCCATGTCCTGTCGATGATATCGTGGTTGATGAAGACAATAAGATTGTCACCACCCCGGCATATATGCTGGCGCAGAACATTGCAGAAGCGGCGAGCGGCATTGATAAGCTGGTTTCCCGCGTGCTGGTTCTGGCTGAATGAGTAAAAGCCGCTTAACGGTGTTTAGTTTCGTTCGCCGTTTTCTTCTGCGGTTAATGGTTGTCCTCGCCGTTTTCTGGGGCGGGGGCATCGCGTTGTTTAGCGTTGCGCCTGTTCCTTTCTCAGCGGTAATGGCCGAGCGACAAGTCAGCGCCTGGCTGCATGGCAATTTTCGTTACGTGGCACATTCTGACTGGGTCAGTATGGATCAAATTTCGCCGTGGATGGGACTGGCGGTGATTGCCGCAGAAGATCAGAAGTTTCCTGAGCACTGGGGCTTTGATGTCGCCTCCATTGAGCAAGCCCTGGCCCACAACGAGCGCAATGAAAACCGTATTCGCGGTGCGTCAACGATTTCTCAGCAGACAGCCAAAAATCTCTTTTTATGGGATGGGCGTAGCTGGGTTCGAAAAGGGCTGGAAGCTGGATTAACGCTGGGGATAGAAACGGTCTGGAGCAAAAAGCGTATCCTGACGGTTTACCTGAATATCGCCGAATTTGGCGACGGTGTGTTTGGCGTCGAAGCTGCGGCACAACGTTATTTCCACAAACCCGCGAGCAAACTTACCCGATCGGAAGCTGCATTACTGGCAGCTGTATTACCTAATCCACGTCGTTTCAAAGTCTCCGCGCCATCGGGCTACGTGCGTAGCCGTCAGGCGTGGATTTTACGGCAGATGTATCAGTTAGGCGGTGAGTCGTTTATGCAACAACACCAGCTGGATTAAGCTTCGCGCGAAGTGAGGGTCAGCGTTTTGCTTTCACGAGGTTGCAGATCTTTCTGCAGGGCAATAGCCAGCGCCGGTTGGGCGATAAATCGTTTCCATAACCGCTCTTGCTTACGCAGACAACACCACTTCGACCAGGTCGCCAGTGGAATCAATGTGCTTTCACCAATGTTGTCGCAGACGACGGGGATAACCTCTGACTCACTGATGCGGTGACAGAGGATATTCTGCGGCTTCAGCGACATCGTCACGATACGTTTATCCTGCAAATAACGCTTCAGCTGTTTCAGTAGCTGGCGCAGTTGTGCAATGTCTTCTTCGTAACGGCATTGTTCAGCAAATTCGGTCAGCGTAATGGAGGGTTTGCCGTCAAAATCTGCAATCACATCGTAGACATAACCGGTTCCGCAATCCGTCTCAACGGTACCGTGATAGCGCGGTATTCCACTCCAGTCTTTTAACCGGCGACCAAGATGCGCGTAGTACTTTAACTCACGGCGGATCTCTTTATCGCCACCATCGCCACGATGGTAGACAATCTTGATACAGCGTTGGGCATCTTCCGGATGCGCATAACATTTCCGATGTCTTCCGGTGCCCAGGGGACTTTGTTCAGATAAGCGAATCATGCCATCTCCTGGAAATATTTTCTGACGATCTCCAGTATGGTCGATTAACTTAAACGAAACCTAAACAATGCTTCTTAAGGTTTTCTTAATGTTCTTCTGAAAGTGAAAAGCGCACAAAATGTACAAATGACGTTGATTGAGAACGATTTCAGTACGCGCTTTTCTTATTGTCGGGGGAGCTTGAAGGGATTTGAATGTCAAAGTGATGAAGATTAATCTTCATCAAAACCAGAATTAAAGAGGGCGATAACGGCGGCCAGTGCTTCCTCTTCCTGTGGACCGGTCGCTTCAACTTCAATCTGCCGTCCTTTGGCAGAATCCAGCATCAGCAGTGCAATAACGCTGTTGGCTTCGGCCTCGGTACCTTCGTCATTACGTAACAGCACTTCTGCGTCAAAACCTTGCATTAATTCAAACAGCTTCATTGCAGGCCGGGCATGCATGCCCAGCTTGTTTGTGATTTCAACAGTTTGCTTGACGGTCATGGTTTACGTTTTTCCAGCGTACGATGGCGTGACTGGACGTTTTTACCGCGCGAGCGGAAGTAGTCTGCCAGTTGCTCTGCAATATACACCGAACGGTGCTTCCCGCCGGTACAACCAATGGCGACCGTCAAGTAGCTACGGTTGTTGGTTTCCAGCATAGGTAACCATAGCTCAAGATAGCTTCGCGTCTGGTAGATAAAATTGTGTACTTCTGTGTGGCGGTCGAGGAACGCGGCGACAGGTTTATCAAGACCTGTCATTGGACGCAGTTTCGGATCCCAGTGCGGGTTCGGCAAGAAGCGCACGTCAAAGACGTAATCTGCATCGATAGGGATACCGTGTTTGAAGCCGAAAGACTCAAAGACCATGGTCAGTTCACGTTCACGTTTACCCAGCAGACGGGTACGCAGCATTTCTGCCAGCTCGTGAACGGACATTTCTGAGGTATCGACAATCAGATCCGCT
>ERZ773237.2903-NODE-2903-length-10761-cov-2.561928_pt1 | contig 10761 bp, 10 predicted proteins | sample MGYA00580990_ERZ773237 | MGnify/ENA primary metagenome ERZ773237 (study PRJEB29015, sample SAMEA2737749) | human gut metagenome | biome: human gut; feature: human-associated habitat; material: faeces | place: China | collected 2012 ...
TCATTATGCCATTCATGGGCAAACAGCGGCGGAGGTCATTTACACACGCGCCGATGCGGAGAAGGAATTCATGGGTCTGACTACTTTTTCGGGCAGCCAGCCCATGCTGAAAGAGGTAGTAGTTGCCAAGAACTATCTGAACGAGAAAGAGCTTCGTGCTATGGGGCAGCTTGTGTCCGGCTATCTGGATTTTGCGGAACGTCAGGCAGAACGGGAACAGGCAATGACCATGCAGGACTGGTCGGCGCATCTGGATCGGATTCTGACCATGAGCGGAGAACAGTTACTGGTTGGCAATGGAAGCGTCAGCCACAAGCAGGCCATCGACAAGGCAACCGGCGAGTACAGAAAATACAAAGCCCGCACCCTTAGTGAAGTGGAGCGGGATTATCTGGATTCCATCAAGCTGTTGGAGCAGAAAACAGATAACAAGCAAGGCTGACTGAGGATATGACAATGAAAAAAGAAAGGATAAAAGTCTATATCTACACGCGGGTGTCCACCGCTATGCAGATTGATGGATATTCTCTGGATGCCCAGAAGTCCCGAATGAAAGCCTTTGCTGACTTTAACGATTATGAAATTGTGGGCGAATATGAGGACGCCGGAAAATCCGGTAAGTCCATAGAGGGTAGAATCCAGTTCAATCAGATGATGGAGGACATCAAGTCTGGCAAGGACTGCGTATCCTATGTGCTGGTGTTCAAGCTCTCCCGTTTCGGCAGAAATGCGGCAGATGTGCTGTCCACCTTGCAGGTTATGCAGGATTTCGGTGTCAATCTGATCTGTGTTGAGGATGGTATTGATTCCTCCAAGGATGCAGGAAAACTGATGATCTCCGTTCTGTCAGCGGTTGCCGAGATCGAGCGTGAGAATATCCGTGTTCAGACGATGGAGGGCAGAATCCAGAAAGCCCGTGAGGGCAAATGGAACGGCGGCTTTGCTCCTTATGGATATACGCTTGAAAAAGGCAAGCTGTATGTGAATGAGGAAGAAGCAGAAGCAATCCGCATCATCTTTGACAAGTACGTGCATACCGACATGGGCGCAAACGGTCTTGCCCGATACCTCGCCAATCATGGCATTGGAAAAATCCAAAGACAGAACGGCAAGAATCCTCTGTTTGATGCGGCGCTTATCCGCAGGATACTGAAAAATCCTGTTTACTGCGGCAAGATCGCCTATGGCAGACGCAGGACGGAAAAGGTGCATGGCACAAGAAACGATTACCGTCTTATTGAACAGGACAACTATCTGTTGGTCGATGGTCTGCACGAAGCACTTGTTTCCGAAGAACTCTGGCATGATGCACAGGTGAAATTGGTTGCCCAGGCAAAGAAATACGAGAAGGTCAACCATGGTAAGGATAACAAGGTGCATCTGCTGACAGGCTTGCTCAAATGCCCGATCTGCGGAGCCGGTATGTACGGCAATAAGAGTGTCAAGCACAAGGCAGACGGCACGAAGTACAAGGATTTCTACTACTACGGCTGCAAACACCGCACCATGACCCGTGGTCACAAGTGCGACTATAAGAAGCAAATCCACGAAGAACTCTTGGAAACCGCTGTCGCAGAGGTGATTACCAAGTTGGTCAGCAATCCGAAGTTTGCCGCTTTGATGCAGCAGAAAATCAGCATGAAAGTGGATACTTCCGCTATCGAACAGGAGATTGCAAACTACGAAAAACAGCTTCGCCAGAGCTATTCCATCAAGTCCCGATTGATAGAGGAAATTGATACACTTGACCCCGATGATAAACATTACATCAAACGCAAGGCAGACCTTGATGATCGTCTTTACAAGATGTATGATAAAATCGAGGATACGGAGTCTCTGCTGATTGAAGCCAGAGCAAAGAAAATGGCAATCGAAGCTGAAAAGCTGACTGCCGATAATATCTACAAAGTTTTGATTTACTTTGATAAGCTGTACGCCGTGATGGATGAACAGGAACGCCGACAGCTTATGGAGTCGCTGATCTCCGAAATCCATATCTTTGAGGAACGGAAGCCGAACGGACAATGGCTGAAATCCATCAAATTCAAGCTCCCGATCATAGAGGAAGATATGGAAATAAGTTTGGACAACGATACACAAGATGAGACGGTGGCGCTGCTCAAAAGGCGGGAGGATGACCAAGGACCTGACAATTAAAAAATAAGCAAAATGCACAAGAAAAAGATGGAAAAATTGTAGATTTATGCTTGACAAATGTCGAAATATGGGTTATTATATCTTTTACTTGATGGCATTTTCTTAACGGAGTCTTTATACGACTCCGCAAGTTCATCTTGTTGGCAAACCAGTCGAAAGGCCGGGACGCAAAGCTATAGTGTCTAAATGAGCGGAGCCGCTCACATGACAGACTGGCCGCACCATTTGCTGCGGTCAGTCTGTTTTTTGCCGCCGGCCCCTGCGGCGGCCCCCATTTATTGATCCTGAGGTGAATCCCTATGGCATATATGCGGCTGGGCGACCTGCTGCTGTCTTCGGGCGTGATCTCGCACGAGCAGCTTGAGCGGGCGCTGGAACTGCAAAAGGAAAGTAAGGAGCGTCTGGGCGACGTGCTGGTGCAGAGCGGCATCATCACCGAGCAGCAGCTCATCGAGGCGCTGAAAATACAGCTCGGCGTGGAGTTTGTCGATCTCACGGCGGTCTCCATTCCGGTGGAGCTGGCGAAATATGTGCCGCGCACGCTGGCGAAGAAATACTGCGTGGTGCCTGTGAAGCTGGTGCGCGACACCCTCTACCTCGCGATGAGCGATCCGCTGGACTTCATCGCGCAGGAGGAGGTCAAGGCCGCCTCGCGCAAGCGCGTGATCCCGATGATCGCCACGCACCGCGCGACCGAGCAGGCCATCAGCCGCCTCTACGGCAGCGAGGGCACCGCCCGCGTCATCGAGGAGATGAAGCGCGAGGCGGGCTCTTCGACGCCGGACATCGTCCCCGTGCAGGTTTCACAGGAGGCGATGGACTCCGGCGACAGCGCGCCGACGATCCGCTTTGTCAGCAGCCTCATTGAACGCGCGTTTTCCGAGCGCGCGAGCGATATCCACTTGGAGCCGCAGGACGGCGAAATGGTCGTGCGTATGCGTATCGACGGTCTTTTGCGCCGCGTGCTTACGGTCCCCTCCGAATTGCAGAGCACCGTCATCTCGCGCCTCAAGATCATGGGCGGCATGAACATTGCCGAGTATATCGCCGCATCTTTGACATTGCGCGGCTGGTCGTCCCGACGATCTGTGTGGAGCTGACGAAAACGGATGAGGGCTACACGCTTAAAAAGAGCGAGCACTGCTGCGCGGTGTGGAAAAAGAAGCGCCGCTGCGAAAACTGCATTTCGCAGGAGGTGCTGCGCACGCAAAAGCCACAGACGAAGATCGAAACGCGCGAGAGCGATATCTATTATGTGCTCGCGTCGTTCATCGAGGTGGACGGCAGGCCGTATTCGCTCGAGCTGGTCAAGCGCATCAAGAGCGACGACATGTTCGAGCGCGAAAATGTGCTCAACCAGCTGCTCGTGCGCAACCGGCAGGTGTATATGGACTCGGTCACCAAGGTCTACAACCGCCGCTATTACGACGAGCGGCTCAAGAATCTGGAGGGCCGGTTCTCGTTCGCCATGATCGACATGGACAACTTCAAGCACATCAAAGACCGCTTCGGCCATCAGGCGGGCGACACGACTACGGCGTTCCGCGCGGTGCACACGCTCAAGGGCGTGGCGCTGAACCTTGGCCTCGGCTCGCTCGCCCACGCCAGCTCTCAGATGACGGAAGTGCTGCGCGCGGTTAGGATTCGATGCCTGAAAGCGTACAGCCACTCTATGTGGCGGTGCAGAAGGAGCACACTGCCGTGTGCAGCGCGCTCGAGCAGCTCGAAAAGTAATTGAGAATAAAAAAAGTCGAAACCTTTCGGTTTCGACTTTTTTACTTCTTACAGCAGCGGGGCGATGATGCGCATGCCGGGGCCGATGAGCTTTCGCATAAACGGGTCGTTTTTGAGAAGCTCTGCGTCCGCGCGGACGCACTTGGCGAGCGTTTGCTGGAAATCCTGCTCAATTTTTGGGACTTCGGGGGACGCATAGAGGTACGTGCCGCATTCAAAGTGGTGGTACAGGCTGCGGTAGTCCAGATTGATCGTGCCGACGGTCGCCTTGCAGTCATCGCTGACGAAGACCTTCGCGTGAACGAAGCCCGGCTCGTACTCATAAATTTGTACACCGTTTTCAAGCAGCCTGCGGTAATACGTGTGCGCAAGCGAGAAGGCGATCTCCTTGTCAGGCACATGCGGCAGGATGAGCTGGACCTCCACGCCGCGGCGCGCGGCATAGGTCAGCGCCGTGATCATCTCGTTGTCAATGATGAGATACGGCGTCATGATGTGTACGTAACGGTTGGCACGGTTGATGATATCCATATAGACCATCTCGCCGACGAGGTCGCGGTCGAGCGGGCTGTCGCCATAGGGGATGACATAGCCCGCTTCCTTTTCGTGCGCCGGCTGCGGCACGTCGAGATACTTGCTGTAGACTTCGGGCGTAAAGTGCACGGAGCTGACGTCCCACATCTGCAAAAACATCAGCGTCAGGCTGCGCACGGCGTCGCCGCGCAGGGCAATGGCGGTGTCCTTCCAGTGGCCGAGGCGCGAGGTGCGGTTGATGTACTCGTCGGAGAGGTTGATGCCGCCTGTGAAGCCAATCTTGCCGTCGATGACCATGATCTTGCGGTGGTCGCGGTAGTTGTAGTGCGTGGAGACGAACGGGCGCAGCGGCGCGAACATCTTGCAGGCAATGCCGAGCTTTTCGAGCTTTTCGGGGTAGGAATAGGGCAGCAGCGCGACCGCGCAGGTGCCGTCGTACAGCACGCGCACCTCGACGCCCGCGTTGACCTTTTCCTTGAGAATTTCAAGGATGCGGCCCCACATGTAGCCCTCCCTGACGATGAAATACTCGAGGAAGATGAAGTGCTCGGCCTTTTGGAGCTCGTCGCACATGACCTCGAACGCATCGTCGCCGAGGGGGAAGTATTGCGCCTGTGTGTTTTGATAGCAGGGGAAGCCGCAGGAATTCAGGTAGGAGGCAAGGCTTTGGAGCTCCTCCGGTAATTCCTCCTTGGAACACGCGCTTTCCGAGGGGGCGAAGTGCTCCGTCTGCGACAGGATGTCGTTGTAGCGGCGGATCATCAGCCGGTGGCCGAGGTCGGTCTTGATGTAAACATACAGAATCAAGCCGAACACTGGCAGCACCGCGAGGATGAAAAACCACGTGAGCTTGATGGTCGGGTTGTCGTCGTTGCCGAACAGAAACAGCACGACTGCCGCCGACAGCAGCGTGTTGCCGCCCCAGAAGTAGGGCAGAAAGCCCTCGAGCTTGTAAAAGGCGGCAAAGAGAAACAAGATCTGCATGATCAGCGAAAGGATGATGATGCCCGTGCGGCCGAAAATGATCTGCACGAGGCCTCGCTTGCCCTTTTCTAAAAGAAGAATGTGATTGTCGTCGTCTTTCATAGATGTCCTTTCTCAAAGATGACCGTGCCCACGCGGGGCAAGGCACCTACATTTAATATATATTTACTTTATCATAACATGACTTTGCCGAAAAGCCAACCCATTTCCGCAGCGAAGCGTGAAGCGCACGCAGACGGAGGAAACGGGACTTGGCGATTTGATTTTCCTGTGTTAAAATGGCGAAAAAGGCAGAAAGGGGACGAGAAAATGGAGCTTAAGACGCAGGTCCATAATATTCCGCCGCTGTATGACGAAAAGTCGCGCGTGCTGATCCTGGGCTCGTTCCCGTCGGTCAAGTCAAGGGAGGCGGCGTTTTTCTACGCGCACCCGCAGAACCGCTTCTGGCCGACGCTCGCCGCTGTTCTGGGCGAGGAAGCGCCGAAGACGGTCAAAGAGAAGAAAGCGATGGTCCTGCGCCGCGGCGTCGCCATGTGGGACACCATCGGCTCATGCGAGATCGTGGGATCGTCGGATGCGAGCATCACGAACGTTGTGCCGAACGATCTGTCCGTCATTTTGGATGCGGCGGACATTCAGGCCATCTTCTGCAACGGCGGCACGTCCTACGCCTGCTATAAAAAATACTGCCGCGCGAAGCTCGGGCGCGAGGCCGTCCAGCTTCCCTCCACCTCGCCGGCCAACGCCAGATGGACGAAGGAAAAGCTTGTCGAGGTCTGGGGCGCAGCGCTGAAACCGTATCTTTTTTGACGCGGCGTTGACAAAGAAAGGCAAATAGTTTATGATACAGGCTCAATCGATACAAGGAGTGTGAAACCATGGGCAAACTGGCAGCGCCGGTGCGCGCTGACAAGGAAATGATGTTTACGAACCGCCAGCTCGTCGCGCTGATGTGGCCGCTGCTGCTCGAGCAGCTTCTGGCCATTACGGTGGGTCTTGCCGACTCACTGATGGTTGCGACCGTCGGCGACGCGGCGATCAGCGCGGTGTCGCTGGTCGATTCGATCAGCAATCTGATGATCTACATTTTCTCGGCGATGGCGACCGGCGGCGCAGCCGTTGCGGGCCAGTACATCGGACAAAGACAGAAGGAGGACGCCTGCAACGCGGGCCAGCAGCTCATCGCGCTGCTCGGCGCGGTGTCGATCTTCTTCGTGGCGCTGCTGTACCTCTTCCGCACGCAGATTTTGACCGTAATGTTCGGCCATATCGAGCCCGACGTCATGGCGGCGACGAACACTTATTATTTATATGTGATGGCATCCATTCCGGGCATCGCGCTCTACAACGGCGGCGCGGCGCTGTTCCGCACGATGGGCCACAGCGACGTGTCGCTCAAGGTCTCGCTCCTGATGAACAGTATCAATGTGATCGGCAACGCCGTTTTGATCTTTGGCTTCGGTATGGACGTCGCGGGCGTCGCGATCCCGACGCTCGTGTCCCGCACGGTCGCGGCAGTCGTCATCCTCTCGCTGCTCTTCAACCGCGATCTGATGCTGCACCTTTCTGATATCCGCGGCTTTCGTGTCGATATGCGCCTAATGAAGAACATCTTCTACATCGGCGTGCCGAGCGGCGTCGAAAACGGCATGTTCCAGCTGGGGCGTCTCGTGCTTTTCAGCCTGATTTCGACGTTCGGTACGGCATCGATGGTGGCGAACGCCATCGGCAACACCATCTCAAACTTCAACTGCTTTGCCGGTCAGGCCATCAACTTGGGCCTTGCCGCGGTCGTGAGCCAGTGCGTCGGCGCGGGCGAATTCGATCAGGCACGCGCGTATCTCAGAAAAATTGTCAAGTGGACCTACGGCATCATGGCGGCCGTCAACCTGACGATTATCGCGCTGCTGCCGCTCATCATGCGCGTCTACAACGTTTCTCCCGAGGCGGAGAAGCTCGCCGTCACGGTCACGCTGATCCACGGCATCTCATCCATCTTCATCTGGATACCGGCGTTTATGGTGCCGGGCTTCCTGCGTGCGGCGGGCGACGCGAAGTTCACGATGCTCGCCAGTATGCTGACGATGTGGGTCGTGCGCGTGCTGCTTGCGTACGTGCTGGGCAAATACATGGGCTACGGCGTCATCGGTGTGTGGTTCGCACACGCGATCGTGGACTGGTCGGTGCGCGGCGCCATCTTCTTCCTGCGCTACCGCAGCGGCAAGTGGGAGACGATGGGGATCAAGACGTGATTTTTTTTTAAGGATGCCTTTGGCATCCTTAAAAAATAGGGGATGCGCTCCGCTTCGTGCCTCGCCGCCCGCAGGGCGGCTCGACACGCGCTCTGCGTAAAGTATTTTTCCGACGCGCCGGTCGTCGGAAAAATGATTTGAGATCATTTCGCGGCTGCGGCCGCGAAGATAAAGAGGTCTCCGCTTAAAAAGCGGAGACCTCTTTGCCTTCTGTTACACTTTTACATTTCAACGGTGATGTTGTCGGTGCCGTGCTGCTCGAATTCGCCTAAGTACGTGTCCATACGCTCGCGCAGCTCGTCGACATTTTCGGGCGTGGGCGCGTCGCTGTCCATATCGCGCAGGGCAAGCTCCTGAGCGAGAATTTCGAAAAACATCGTGTCCTCGTAGGCCATGATGGCCTCGTGGATGCCGCCCTCGGCAAACGCGCGCGAGGGGATCAGTTCGCCCTGATAGGCCTCGACCAGCGGCACCATGCCGTGGGAGAGACAGTTGGCGAATACGGTGCTCTCTACATCGTCGTATTCGCGGATACGATCGTCGCCGCGGGTGGAGTTCATCACCCAGTTGCCGACGTAGACCAGATCAAGAAGACGGCGGAATTGCTTTTCCGTCAGATCAATTTTCATAGTGACGCCTCCTTTGACGGAACAGAGAATCTGCTTATCGGAGATTATAGCACGCGCTTTTGCATTTTACCATAGCAAAAACAGGGAAACGCACAAAAAATGCAAATGCGCCTTGTGTCCCGCTCTCCGCCGTAGTATGATGACAGAAACAAATGAGAAAGAGGACTGTATGAAAAGAAACGTTTGGCTCACCGTGCACGGCGAGCAGCAATACGAAGGCATGAGCGCCGACAGCTCAGATCTCCGCGTGCGCGGCACGATGGAGGAAACGCGCGACGGCTATCTCCTGCGCTATGAGGAAACGGACGGGGACGGCAAGGTGACCACCGCGACGCGCCTTGCCCTCGCGCCGGACTGCATCATTCTGACGCGCACGGGCGAGGTGACGAGCGAGATGGTCTTTGCGGAGGGGAAGGAGCACACCTCATTCTATGCCGTGCCCTACGGAACCTTGCCGGTCGCAGTGAAGGCGGAGTCGGTCAAGTGGAAGCTAGACGAGGACGGCGGGATGCTGGCCCTGCGCTATGCAATTACTATCGGCGGGCAGAGAGGAAAATGCGCCCTGCGCATCCGCGTGAGAACAGAAGAATAAAGGAAAAGGAGTTGCCTGCGGCGGCTCCTTTTTACGCGCCCATGAGCAGCCGCACAAAAAACGCGGATGCGAGGAACATCACCACGTCGGCGCAGAGCGCGGCGGGGATAGTATAGCGCGTTTTCGTAATGCCCGCCGCACCGTAATAGACGGCGACGGTGTAGAACGTCGTTTCGCTCGAGCCGAGCATGACCGCCGCAACGCGGCCGACATAGGAATCGACGCCGTAGGAGTCCATGATCTCCGATCCGACAGCCAGCGCGCCGCTGCCGGAGATGGGGCGGATGAAGAGAAGCGGCGCAGTCTCGGCAGGAATGCCGATCTTGTCGAGTGCGGGGGCTAAAAGCGCGCCGAGCGCCTCCATCGCGCCGGACGCACGGAACATGTAGACGGCGGAGAGCAGTGCGATGAGTGACGGCAGAATGTGCAGCAGCACCGTGAGTCCCTCCTCCGCGCCTTTGGTGAGGGCGGAGTAGACGTCGACACGCTTGCCGAGGGCAAAGCAGGCTGTGAAGGTGAGCAGTACGGGCACGATGAGCGTAGAGAGCGCCATAGGTTCAATTCCTCCAGAAGTGGGCGAAGAGCTTTGCGGCAAGGAGCCCTGCGAGGACGGACAGAAGCGACGTCAGCCACACGGCGGGCAGAATGTCGAACGGGTCGGCGGCACCGAGCGAAGCGCGCACGCCTGCGAGCGTGGTGGGCAACAGTTGAATGGATGCCGTATTCAAAACGACGAGCAGGCACAGCTCATCCGATGCGGTACCCTTGCAGCCGCGGCTCATACGGCAGGCGGCGCGGATGCCGAGCGGCGTGGCCGCATTGCCAAGGCCCAAAAGATCGGCAGAGAGGTTAGCGGAGATCGCGGCCAGCGTCTCACTGTCGCGGCTCGCGTTCGGCAGGAGCCTCTTGAGCAGCGGGCGGAAGAGGGAAGCGAGGCGGTCGGTGAGATGACACTGGTTCATCACTTCCATCACGCCCGTCCAGAGGCACATCACGCCGCACATCGCCAAACACAGCTCGACCGCGCTCTGCGCGCCCTCGAGCGCGGCCGCGCTGAGCGCATTCAAGTTTCCCGTCAGCGCGCCGAAAATGAGCGAGACTGCCACCATTCCCGTCCAAAGCCAGGCCATTGCCATGTCCATCAACTCCTTTGCCCCTAAATATATCGGCAGGGAGGGGGCAATATGCCGCGTTTTTGCGCCAAATCCGCCACAGTTGCCGCGAAAAGAGACTGCTAAAAAATTTCTCAAGAAAAAAGTGAAATTTGTCTTGACATGTGCAACGGAATTTGGTACTATATGCAAGTCCGCGATTGGGCGCATCCTGCCCTATTTGCGCGATATTGCGATGAACCGGGAGATTGCTCAGGTTTCTGAGGTAACTTTCGGGGAGTATGTCCGAACATCGGGCGGCTGAGAGAATATCTGTACGTTGCGTAGATCGCTGCGCCATGTGTGGACCGGCCGTTTATTCGTGCCGGTTTTTCTATGAGCCGGAATGATACGCACGGATAAGCGTACAAGAAAACCTCTCACCGTACGGCTTCGACAAAGCAAGAAAACCGTACAAAATGAAGGAGAAACCGAAAATGGCAAAAGAAATGATTCGCATTCGCCTCAAGGCCTATGACCATCAGGTCATCGACCAGAGCGCAGAGAAGATCGTCGAGACCGCCAAGCGCACCGGCGCTACCGTCTCCGGCCCCATCCCTCTGCCCACCAAGAAGGAAGTCGTCACCATCCTGCGGGCCGTCCACAAGTACAAGGACAGCCGCGAGCAGTTTGAGCGCCGCACCCACAAGCGCCTCATCGACATCACCAAGTCCACCCCCAAGACGGTGGAGGCCCTGATGGCCCTGGAGCTGCCTGCCGGCGTGGAG
>ERZ773237.2912-NODE-2912-length-10737-cov-2.650066_pt1 | contig 10737 bp, 9 predicted proteins | sample MGYA00580990_ERZ773237 | MGnify/ENA primary metagenome ERZ773237 (study PRJEB29015, sample SAMEA2737749) | human gut metagenome | biome: human gut; feature: human-associated habitat; material: faeces | place: China | collected 2012 ...
CCGTTCTCGCCCCGCAGCCCTAAGTACCGCACACAGGTGTACGCCCCGCCGGCAGCCATACCGCCTAAGAAGCCGCAAACGCTGGCAAATAAATTTGCATTGGCAAAAGTGGGTTTAATGATGCAAAGTGCCCCTAAGAATGCCGCCACAATAGCAATCGCCTGCTTGGGCCGCACTTTTTCTTTAATAAAGATCGCAGAGAACACCAGGGCAAAAAAGGGACTCATTTTATTGAGCATAGACGCGTCGCTAAGGTCCAGTCGATCAATGGCATAGAAGTTACCCACCATACCGGCCACGCCCCCAACGGAACGAATAAGCAGGTACTTGATGTTCCCCGGTTTGGGGTGAAAGCTGTCTTTCTTGCGCACCATCATCACAAAGGCAAAGATCATCGCCACAAAATTGCGAAAAAAGACCTTTTGCATGGTAGGCAGATCGCCGGACAGGCGCACAAAGGTATTCATACCCGTAAAGCACAACCCGGACAGCAAAATGCAAAAAATGCCCATGGTCTTGTTGCTGGTTTTAGCCACAGCACCCACCTCCTACTTGATTGTATCCAGGTAAGCCTTGGCCCGCTGCAGCTCTGCCGCCACCCGGTAGCCGCGGGAGTAGATCTCAATCATATAATGCACCCGATCACCCAAAGTGCGGTACAGCCGCTGAAAGTCAAAGCTTCCCTGCCCCGGGGGCTGGCAGTCCTTCTCCGGGGAATGATCGCTGATGTGCACATGGACGATCTCCTTTTGGAAGGTATCCAAAAACGCAAAGGGATCCTCCCCGGCACGCACCGCCTGCTTAATGTCCAGCACCATATGGAAGTCGTCTCCCAGCGCGCGGCGCATCCGGTCGCAAAAGGCAATATGCTGGCTCTTAAAGCGGTTCACATTCTCCTGGCACACAGTCACGCCCTCGGCGCGGCCGATCTCCACCAGCTGCAAAAAGCGCGCAAAATACCGCTCCTCCGGAATGGGAATCTTGGGCTGGGCAACCGCCCCGTGGATCACCACAAATTGGGCGCCCAGCAGCGCTGCCGCATGGCAGGTTTCTTTATAAATATCAATGGTATCTTCAAATCGGCGCTGGTAATCGCCAAAAATGCAGCTGCTTTCCATAAAGCTGGAAAAGGGGTGCACGGACACCACCTGTGTGCCGCCGTCCCCAGCAATGGCTGCCAGTTGGCGCACAAAGGCCGGGCGCAACTCCTGCCGAGCGTTAAAGAACACCTCCGCAAAAGGAAAGCCCAGTTCCGTCACCTGCTGCAAAGCCCGCTCCGTCTCCAAAGGATAAAAGCAAGCGGTAGAAGCTCCGGCTTGCATCAGCCCACCAGCTTTTCAATGGCAGCCAGGCGGGTGCAAATGCACAGCAGCTCCGCTGCCAAGGCCATCTCCTCATTGGGCGGGAAAGAAGGTGCAATGCGAATGTTGCTGTCCTGTGGGTCAATGCCATAGGGATAAGTGGCGCCCACGCTGGTGAGAGTCACGCCGCCGGCCTTACACAGCTCGCCCACTCGCTTGGCGGTGCCGGGCAGCACATCCAGACTGATAAAGTAACCGCCCTTGGGGGAGAACCAGTCAGCGATCCCCAGGCCGTTCAGCTCCTTGTTCAGGCGATCCAGTACAATATCAAACTTCGGCTTCAAAATTGCCGCATGTTTCTTCATGTGGGCACGCACGCCGTCCGCATTCTTGAAGAATTCCACATGGCGGTGCTGGTTCATCTTGTCATAGCTGATGGTCTGCACCGTCAGGCGCTGACGGATCAGGTCCAAATTTTTCTTGCTGGCCACCAGGCAGGACACGCCTGCGCCGGGGAAAGTGATCTTAGAGGTAGAGGCCACCTCAATGACCAAATCCTCATTGCCGTATTCCGGCAGCACATCAAAAATATTCAGCAGCTTATCGCCGTCCTCGTCCAGGTCATGCACGCAATAGGCATTATCCCACACAATGCGGAAGTCCTCTGCCGCCGGGTGAAGCGCTGCAATACGGCGCACCACTGCATCGGAAAAAGTGATGCCGGTGGGGTTGGAATACTTGGGCACACAGAACATACCCTTCACGCTGGGATCCTTCACCAGTTCTTCAATGGTGTCCATATCCGGACCGTCGGTGTTCATAGGTACATTCACCATTTGCAGCCCAAAATACTGGCACACGGTAAAGTGGCGATCATAGCCGGGCACCGGGCACAGGATCTTCACTTCCTTTTCCTGGCTCCAGGGTTTACCGCCGATGCCGTGGGTGTAGCACTGGCAGATAAAATCAAACATCAAAGTCAGACTCTCGTTGGGGCCGATGATCACATTCTCGGCCGGCACCTCCAGCAGCTCGGCAAACAGCTGCTTACAGCTGGCAATACCGTCCAAAATGCCGTAGTTGCGCACATCCACGCCGCCGGACACATATTCCTTCACATCATTCATACCCACGGACAGATCCAACTGCTCTTTGCAGGGCTTACCTCTGCTCATATCCAGTTGCAGTCCCTTGGCCTGAAATTCCTTGTACCGAGCCAGCAGACTCTCCTGCTCCCGGAGCAATTCGTCTTTTGTCATCTCTTGATATGCTCTTGCCATACGAAAATACCTCGCAATCTAAAATTTCCGTTCATTATTTTACCACAAACGACTGCGCCTTGCAATTCTAAAGCCAACAAAAAAAGAGCGCCGCAGCACTCTTTTCTTATACGCATTGCCTATTTTTCGTTTGGATTTGCCAGTGTGTCTGCGTCCTTTTTCTTTTTGGTGAATACCAAGAGCTTGGAGAACACATAGTTGAGGATCACCACCAGCACGGAGCAAACAATCTTGGCTACAAAGCCCTTGACCCCAAACAGGTCTTGATCCAGCCCGATCTTAAACAGCAGCAATGGGCCGAACCACTCGATCACGCCGGTCGCCAGTCGAGAGGCCACAAAGGACACAAACTCCCGCGCCGCCACCTTGGGTACCCAGCTTTTGCTCTCAAACACCCACAGCTTGTTGGTGATAAAGGCAAAGATCACCGCAGCAATCCAGGCAATTACATTGCTGACCGTCATCTTCACATCGTCGCTGCCGGGGGCATGCACCAGCACCGCCTTCATCAGCAGACTGTACACCACCCAGTTCACACCTGTGGTGGCCACGCCGAAGATGAGATACATAATGATTTCTTTGTACTTGATCAATAATTCTTTAATCTTCTTCATAGGCACATTATACGCTATCCGATTCTATTTTGCAAGTTCAAAAAACCATTTTGTCTCCTCTAAAAACAAATAAGTGGGCACACCGGCAATGCTGCAGGTGTAGCGCAGTCCGGCGCCCCCGGAACGCAGAGACGCCGCCGGGCGAATATCCAGCACACGGTCCACATCCAGCCATCGCTCCTCCCACTCCATCTTTACCGGGCGAATATCGCCCTCCTCATTATACAGCGCCAGCACGCGCACATAGTTTTTCATCCTGCCTGTTCCTTTCCGATTAAAAATCCAACGGGGTGTATGGTATGGTCATCGTGGGGATTAAAACGGGACAGCCCGGTATCCCCCAGCAAACTGGCCCGCTGAATACAGTAGTTGCCAAAGCGGCGCTTCAAATCATCCACCGTGCGCTCCAGCTTGGCTGCCCGCTCCCGCTGCTCCTGGGTATGGGCCAAATCGAACTGCACACAGGGTTCCAGCTCAAAGTCCGTCACCGACAATCCAATGCTGCGCAAGGGTGCGCCCCAGCGATAATTGGCACAAAACAGCGCCATGGCCGCCTGCAAAATCTCCGTGCTCACATCGGTGGCGGCGGCCAGCTTGTGTCGCCGGGTAAAGGTTTGCAAATTCTTATCCCGCAAGGAGATGCACACCGTGCGCCCTTGCAGTCCCTGCTCCCGCATACGGCGGGCCACGCTCTCTGCCAGCACGGTAAAGACCACCTTTACATCCGTATCATCCACCAGATCCCGGGGCGTGGTGGTGGAATTGCCCACACTCTTGACCGCCGCCTTGGCGTCCATATGCTGCACCGGCGAAGTGTCCTCCACCCGGGCAAAGGCACGGAGCATCAGCCCGTTCTTGCCCAGCAGACCTTGCAAAAAATCCGACCGAGCCGCTGCCAACTCGCCGATGGTATAAACGCCGTAAGCGTTCAGCTTGCGAGTGGTGGCCGGGCCGACGCACAAAAGATCACTGCACGGCAGAGGCCACACCACCCGGTGGTAGTTTTCCCGGCTGATAACCGTCACCGCGTCCGGCTTTTTATAATCTGAACCCAATTTGGCAAAGATTTTGTTAAAGCTGACCCCCACGCTGACGGTAATGCCCAGTTCCGCCTTTACCCGACGGCGAATTTCCTGGGCGATCTGTTCCCCGGTGCGGTCATCGCCGGTCACATCCAGCCAGTTCTCGTCCAGCCCGAAAGGCTCAATATAGTCGCTGTAATCCTCATAGATCCGCCGTGCCATCTTGGAAAAGCGCATATACAGCGGAAAGTTCGGCGGCACCACCACCAACTGCGGGCACTTTTGCCGCGCCTGCCACAGCGGCTCCCCCGCCACTAAGCCGTAGCGGGAGGCAATCTCGTTTTTCGTCAGGATAATTCCGTGGCGGCTCTCTGTGCTGCCGCCCACCGCCACCGGCTTGTCTCGCAGCTCCGGGCGGTGCAGGCACTCCACCGAGGCATAAAACTTGTTGCAATCCACATGCAAAACGGTGCGCTCCATTCCCTACGGCTCCTTTCCTTGTTATCGAACATTTGTTCTACAACATAGCATACACCGATTTTGACTGTTTGTCAAGAGCCGGGGCGGCAAAAAATGCAGGTAGATTTTGCCTTGACGGTAGGTGCTTTTTCTTATATACTAATGGGTAGAATTGAGGTGCGACTATGCCGTTTTACGATATTGCCGGGCTGGTGGTGGAGATCAAGCACCCCACCGGCAGAACAGAAAAGCAAGCCCGTCCCTACCTGTGCAAGGACCAAGAGGGGCAGACGGCGGACATTACCATTGATGTGACGGAGCAGCGGGTAACGGACGCTATGGCCGAGCACCCGGAGATGAACCGGGACGACTGGTACTATATGCTCACCGGCTCGGATTTTTACACCCAGCTGCTGAAGTTCCGAGGCATTTTGCTCCACTCCAGCTGCGTGGTGGTGGACGGCGCGGCCTACGCTTTTTCCGCAGACAGCGGCACCGGCAAATCCACCCACACCGCCCTGTGGCTCAAGCACTTTGGCAACCGGGCGTATATGCTCAATGACGACAAACCGGCCATTCGCCTGGTGGGCGACCGGGTGTATGCCTGCGGCACCCCCTGGAGCGGAAAATATGATTACTCCACCCCAGGCATGGTTCCCCTGGCGGGCATTTGCTTCCTGAGCGGGCGGAGGAGAATTTTATCCACCCGGCAGACACCAAAAAGGCAGTGTTCAACATTTTCTCCCAAACGGTGCGCAAGCTGGGGCCTAACGCCATGGAGCGGCTGTTTGATATGCTGGAGACCATATTCGCCAAGGTGCCCCTGTACGAACTGGGCTGCAACATCAGCGATGATGCGGTGCGCATCTCTTACAACGCCATGAAGCCGAAAGATCAAAGCGAAAAGTAAATACAAGCGAAAAAAGAAAGGCAGTTACCCAAAAACGGGTAACTGTCTTTTGTTATCTATGGCGTTATTCCGCTGTGTCCTGCGGCAGGGCGTTCTTCGGCTGCGGCAAATATACCCGAGCCTTAAACAAATCGCCGTCAATGAGCAGCTCTAACTTCCCTTGCTGGGCGCTGCACAACTCCTGGGCAATGCTTAGGCCCAGACCGTTGCCCTCCTTGGTGCGGGAAGCGTCGCCCCGCACAAACCGTTGGGTCAGCTCCTGGGGTGAAATATTCAGCGGTTCGGCAGAAATATTTTTAATTTCAAACACGCCGAAATCCCCTTGCTTATACACTCGCACATACACCCGGGAGTCTGCGGCAGAATACTTCTTGGCATTTTGCAGCAGATTTTCCAGCACCCGGTAGGTTTTGGACCCGTCCGCAAACGCCTGTACCCGGGGCAAATCCGGATCCAGCACCAGTTGCAGCCGGTTCTCCTCAAATTCCTTTTGGTACTCCCCGATCGCCTGGGCGGTCAGTTCGCCCAGATCCAGCACCATAGGGTGCAGGGTGATGTTGCCGGAGGACAGCTTGGACGCCTCAATCAAATCCTCCACCAAGCGAGCCAGCTTGGTGCTCTTTTCCGTCAGCACAGCCATATATTCCTTGGCCTTTTCGTCCGACTGGGGGCACTTGGACAGCAAATCCGTATAAGTAATAATGGAGGTAATCGGGGTCTTTAAGTCGTGAGACACATTGGTGATCAGCTCCGTTTTCAGCCGTTCGTCCCGCACTGCCTGATCCACGGCGTTGTGCAGCTCCTGATTGGTATAACGCAGGCTGCCGGCCATGGCTGCCAGTGCCGGGTGGAGATGTGCCGCCTCCACATCCGTGCGGTTGGCTGCGGCCTCAATCACCCGATCCAACTGGAACAAGAAGCGCAGCGCATAGCCCACGCAAAAACCGTTAAAGCCCAGGCCTACCAAGCCGCTGATCACACCGACCACCGGCGCCTCTCCATTCAGAAACGATGCAAACAGCACCACCAATACAATATTGATCAGCAGATAGCCTACGGCGCAAAAAACCATATTGCGCTTAAAGTGCCGCGGGGTATAGGCCAGCCCCCGGATCACACGCCGATTAAACCGGTGCAGTTTGCACAACAGACGCCAAATTCCCAAGCAAATATAATACAGCAGAGTGCCCTTGTACAGGTGTTTCTTAGACTTGCAAAGGCGCACAAAAGACAGGGTCAACTCTGCATACAGCCCCCAGACCACCGCGCCCAAAGCGCCGCAGGCCGCTAAGAACAGTCCGCCGTAATACAGGGTGCTGAGCTGATAGCCATAAAAATGGAACAGGTCGGTAAGCAAGCCCTCGAACAGTAAGTAACCCAGTCCCAAAACAGCAGCTGCAATGATCGCCGTGTGCAGTTCCAAGGGAATATAATCCATCCACAGCAGGCGCACGCCGTCCGTACCGGCACGGCGCCCGCAGCCCAGGCACGCCAACACCAAAAAGGCAAGGGCCAGCACCGCCAGGCAAACAGCCGCCACGGTCATCGCCACGGTATTCATATTTTGCATACGGGTGCACAAGGCATTCAATTCCACAAAGTTCGGAAGCATATCGTTGCCGCCGGCCACGGTGGGGTCAATGCCCACATAAATGCTCATATCCCCGTCCATTAGGTACTGCACAGCGTCCGATCTGGCATTGCCGGCACCGTAATCCGTGCCCCGCAGGTTCTCCCTTGCTTTGGTCTTGGAATAGTACACCGGCGCGTTTTTCAGCATAGCCGGCGTTTGACCTTCGGGCAACTGGCTGACCACCTGACCGGTGATATTGTCCTTGGCATAGAATTGCAGACATTGCAGTTCCTGCAAATCCCGGCGCATCTCCTGCTGCCTCGCGGCAGAATATTGATACGGCTCCACCACCGTTTTGTCATAGAGTTTTTTAATGTGAGTCTCTGCCGATTTCACCGTCTTGCTCAGGTTCTGGTCGGCATCGTACTCGTTCGCTTCTACCGTTTGGCCGTCCACTGTAAAAGCGACCGTGTAAAAGCGGATTAGGTAGTCCGGCTCTTCCGACATATCGCTATAATACTCCACGCCGTCGGAACTGCGCAGCCAATTTGCCAGCTGCAAATAGGGCAGATAATCCTCCCCTGCCCGGGTGCCGTTGACGATCTGTTGCAGATCCCGAATCAGCCCCGGTGCGTCCCGATCCTCTGCCACCACTTTCTTGATGGTCTTGGCGGGCACTTTATAGTTGGGTATATCCTTGCCGATATTTGTAATATTCTGATTTTTCAGCCCGGCATAGAACACCAGCGTTTTGCGAATGGCAGTGGCCTGATCCTTCTTATACTGCTCCAGTGCGGCCGCCACGCTGTCCGCCTTGGCTTTCTTAAGCGCAGCCACCTTTTGTTGCAGCTGCTTTTGCCCCGCCAGGAGCGCGATCTCATTGACGATTACATCCAGCTCCGCTTTGAAAATCGTAGTCTGTACCAGACTTCCCTTTTTCGCTACGGACGGATCGGTAAATGCATCATCGTTATACAGACCGCTGACCCGCATCACGGCGCTCAGCAGTGCCACCGAGCTAAAGGCCAGCACCATAGAGAGCACCACGCACAGCGCCTTAAACCATCTGCTTTCTCTAACACTTTTCCACTTTGTATCCAAGTCCATACACCACCTTTAAGTATTTGGGCTCCTTGGGGTTGATCTCGATCTTTTCACGAATGTTGCGAATGTGCACCGTCACGGTCTTTTCCGTGCCGTAGGCCGGTTCGTTCCACACCGCTTCATAGATTTGGGCACTGGAGAGCACACGACCTATATTGTGCATCAGATATTCCAATATCTTATACTCCCGGGCAGTCAGCCGTACCGGGTCGCCGTCTACCGTCACTTCCTTGGTATCCGTATCCAGCACCAGGCCGCCGGTGACCAGCTGGCTCTCCCGCACCTCCAGGCTGCCAAGACGCACATAGCGGCGAATTTGGCTCTTGACCCGAGCGGTCAACTCCAGCGGGTTGAAGGGCTTGGTCACATAATCATCGGCGCCAAAGCCCAAACCGGCGATCTTGTCCGTGTCCTCGCTTTTGGCCGACAGCAAAATAATGGGAAAATTATATTTCTCCCGCAGCTTTAATGTGGTTTTCAGTCCGTCCAGCCGAGGCATCATAATGTCCAGCACCATACAGTGGATCTCCTCCCCCTGTACTTGCTCCAGCGCCTCCAGACCGTCCCGGGCACACAGCACCCGATAGCCCTCCTGGCTAAGATAAATGCGCAGAGACTCTAAGATCGCCGCGTCATCATCGCACACCAATACCGTAAACATTGCTCTCATCTCCCTCAAGTGATACAAAGTGCTTGCTCCATTGTACCACAAAAATCCCCAACGGAAAACCCGTTGTACACATTTAACCACACATTCTTAAAAGCAACGCAAAGGAAATCTAAAGAACCGGTAAAGTTTGGTTGGCAAAACAAAAAAACTGCCGCAGCATAAGCACTGCGACAGTCTTTGTATCTTTATTGCTTAGAAACAGCTTGAGCGGAGGGATTGTAAGGGGTGCCGGTATGTGGCTGTTCTTTCTTAGGCCGGTCGTTGGGCACAGGGTTGTTGTTTTGCCCCGCCGTAGGGCCTTTGCGCTTTTCCACATCGCCGCCCTCTTTCAGGTGCTTGATGTAGGCGGTGTAGTCATCGTTCCACCCGGCGTAGGCCGTATTCTGCCGCTTATCCTCCAGCTGCACATGGTCCTTAATGTACTGCCCCACATAGAGCGATACTTTTTTGGCGCCGTAGCAGTTCAGGTGGTTGCCGGCGTCCCGGCTGTCCGTTTTCCAGCTAAAGCCGATCTCCTTGCGTTTCAGATCCATATCCAGGAACGGAATGCCGTTTTTCTTGGCATAATCATTCACCGCATTGTGGCGGGCATAAGTCCAGGTGGTTTGGGACGGCACCTGCACCAAAATCAGCTGGGCGCCGTTCTTTTTGCACAGCGCATTCAGCTCGTCCAACTTGCGCACAAACAGCGGATTGATCTGGTCTCGCTTTTTGGTCTTTTTGATATATTCCTTGCCCCGATACGGCACCTTGGCACCGGACACAAACTGCCCCTTAGAGGCAAAGCGGGCAGAGTAGGACTTGCGCTTAACCGCCGTCTTGGGGTCAAACTGCTTCCACCGATCGTGGTACTCCAGTACGCTGAACTGGCTGAGTATCTGCTTACGCGCATCCCGAGCAATCACTTGAGCAGAGTTGGAGTTGGTATACAGCTGATCCGTTTCCAGGATCACCACCTTGGGCTTTTGGGTTTTCAGGCACTCCTCCACCGCGCGAACAGACTCGCCGATCAGCTGCTTACCGGTACCGCTGATATAAGAGGTAAAGCCGTAATTTTTCCACATTTCCATAGGCGAAAAGCCGCTGTAAGCATCACTGTTGCCTACAATAAACACATCCAGCGTGTCCTTCTCCAGCGACAGATAGCCGCTGGCGTTGGGGTTCACGAACCCGGCTGCGTCATCATTGTTCTTCGGCTCCAATAGAAAGGAAATTCCGTAGAGCAAAAGCAGCAAAATCAAAATAAAGGACACCAGGCGGGTGCAATTTTTCAATATCAACTTGGTCTTTGCAGTCATCATGCACCCCTCCTTAGAATTGACCGTAAATAGGCGCTACCGTTTCATAGCCGGTACCGTAAGCACCAAAGACGATCACGCCGATAATCAGCGCCAAGAACACCGCATACCGCAGCACCACCGGACGGCGAGCCAGCTCCGAGCGAATGGTGTGGCCCTTCTCTTGCAGCACCTCTACAATGCCTACCACCAGCACGCCGATACCCATAATCAGGAAATCCTGCCAGTCGTTACCCAGGGACAGCGCCGTGCCGTTGGTTAAGCAAGCGCCGTCAAAGTCCGTAAAGATACGCGCCAGGCTCTGGCCCCACTGGGTAATGGTGTGGCAGCGGAACAACATCATGCCCACATTCACAATCAAAAAGGTGCGCACCATTTGGAACAGGGCAAAGCCCTTACTCTCCGGCGCAATATGCAGTGCGTGCAGCAGCTTGTCCGACACCGGGCGCAGGGACATACCGATCATCATTAAGATGTAATAATACAGCCCGTAAAGTACATACTTC
>ERZ773237.2917-NODE-2917-length-10723-cov-3.526247_pt1 | contig 10723 bp, 9 predicted proteins | sample MGYA00580990_ERZ773237 | MGnify/ENA primary metagenome ERZ773237 (study PRJEB29015, sample SAMEA2737749) | human gut metagenome | biome: human gut; feature: human-associated habitat; material: faeces | place: China | collected 2012 ...
GTATAGGTTTCCGTTACCTAAGAAGTAACGGACAAAAATGGGGTAAAAAAAGATGATTCTAACAAACAAGAAATCTATTAATGCTGGGCCTAGCTATGGGACAGGGGAAGGCGTAGCACACTCAAAACGCTGGTATGTCGCCTTGGTTCGTATGCATCACGAGAAGAAAGTTTCGGAGTATTTAGACAAGATGGGCATTGAAAATTTCATCCCTCTTCAACAGGAGATGCATCAATGGAGTGACCGTCGTAAACTGATCGAATCCGTCCTTCTTCCAATGATGGTCTTTGTACATGCCGACCCGAAAGAACGGGTGGAAGTTCTGAGCCTTTCTACAGTGAGCCGTTATATGGTGATGCGTGGTGAAAGCAATCCTGCCGTTATTCCTGATGAGCAGATGGCCCGTTTCCGTTTCATGCTCGACTATTCCAAGGAAGCCGTATGCATGAGCAGTTCTCCTTTAGCCCGTGGCGAGCAGGTCCGTGTGATAAAGGGACCTTTGTCGGGGCTTGTCGGCGAACTCGTCAGTGTTGACGGTAAGAGTAAGATTGCTGTCCGTCTGAATATGCTGGGATGCGCCTGTGTGGATATGCCTGTCGGTTATGTAGAGCCTATTATGGCTGCTGTTTAAGGCAAGGGATATGGATGCCGTTATTTTACAGGAAAACATAGAGGGTTTATTAAGTTTGGTGCGCATGCTGCTTCCTGGTGGGGGGAATGCAGGCCGCGTGTATCTGGATGACCTTTCCGCCTTACAACGATCAATCCACAAACAGATAAACGATTTATATTCACAACGGGGGAAGACACCGGAACAGGATGCTACCCTGTGTTTGGCCATCCTTCAGGGATATAATGTGTCGATGTACGCCAATCCGGAAGACGAAGAAAGAAAACAGGCTGTTTTGACCCGTTCTCTGTCTCTTCTCGATGTTCTTCCCCCTTCTCTTCTTAAGCAACAGTTATCTGCCGTCTGTCATGGGATGCAGGAACTGTGTGAAATCAACTGAAACTTTTTTATTTGTCAATGAAAATACAACGACTTTTTAGCATTCTACTATTTTGTTTGATGCTGGGAAGTGGCTCGCTTATGGCTCAGTCCATGAGTGACTCACAGGTACTGGAATATGTAAAAGACGGCATTCGCCAAGGCAAGGAACAGAAGCAGCTTGCTTCCGAACTAGCCCGTAAGGGTGTAACCAAAGAACAGGCAATGCGTGTGAAGCAGCTATACGAGCAGCAGAACAATGTAAATACCTCGAAATCAACGGGCACGGACATCAACGAATCCCGCCTGCGTGAAGAGACTAAGAAGAATACTTCCGATATGCTGGAGGATCATCCGACTACTCAGGACCTTGCCCGTGGTGATCAGGTCTTCGGACGTAACATCTTCAATACCCGCAACCTGACGTTCGAGCCTAGTGTCAACCTTGCCACTCCTGCCAATTACCGTCTTGGTCCCGGTGATGAAGTCATCATCGATATCTGGGGTGCCAGCCAGAACACGATCCGCCAGCAAATCTCTCCTGAAGGTACTATCAACATTCAGAAGATCGGCCCTGTCAACCTTAGCGGTATGACAGTCTCTGCCGCCAATGACTATCTGAAGAACGCCCTGAATAAAATATATAACGGTCTGAATAATACTACCGATCCTACTTCCGACATCCGTCTGACGTTAGGTAATATCCGTACTATTCAGATTAATGTGATGGGAGAAGTCGTACAGCCCGGTACCTACGCCCTTTCTTCCTTCTCTACCGTCTTCCATGCGCTTTATCGTGCAGGCGGTGTGAGTGATATCGGTAGCCTCCGAAACGTTCAGTTGGTACGCAACGGAAAGAATATTGCCACCATCGACGTCTACGAATTCATTATGAAAGGCAACACACAGGATGACATCCGCCTACAGGAAGGTGACGTTGTGATTGTTCCTGCCTATGATGTATTGGTAAAGATTAGCGGCAAGGTAAAACGTCCTATGCGTTTTGAAATGAAGAAAGACGAGAACCTTGCTACTCTCATTAAATATGCCGGCGGCTTTGAAGCTGATGCCTACACCCGTTCATTACGTGTTGTCCGTCAGAATGGTGAGGAATACGAAGTCAACACAGTCAAGGATATGGACTATAGCATCTACACAATGCGTAACGGTGACGTTGTAACAGCCGAAGCCATCCTTAACCGCTTCACAAACAAACTGGAAATCCGTGGCGCTGTCTATCGTCCCGGTATCTACCAGCTCAGCGGTAAACTGAACACGATCCGCGAACTTGTCCATGAAGCTCAGGGTCTGACCGGTGACGCTTTCCTGAATCGTGCCGTCCTCTATCGCCAGCGTGAAGACCTGACCAGTGAAGTTGTTCAGATAGACATTAAGTCTATCATGGACGGCACTTCCCCAAACCTTGCCCTAATGAAGAATGACATCCTCTACATTCCAAGTATCCATGACCTGGAAGACCGGGGTAATGTCACAGTTCACGGTGAGGTTGCCTACCCTGATTCCTATCCTTATGCGGATAACATGACACTTGAGGATCTGATCATTCAGGCCGGTGGCTTGAAAGAAGCCGCCTCTACTGTCCGTATTGATATATCGAGACGAATCAAGAATCCTCGTAGTACTGCGGATAATGATACGATTGGTCAGATGTATACCTTCTCTTTAAAGGATGGTTTTGTAATAGATGGTCAGCCCGGTTTTATCCTTGAGCCTTATGATCAGGTTTATGTCCGTCGCAGTCCGGGCTATCAGGCACAACAGAATGTAGCCATTGAAGGTGAAATCCTTTTCGGAGGAAATTACGCCATGACCAGCCGTGAGGAACGTCTTTCCGATTTAGTGAATAAAGCCGGCGGTCCGACCAATTATGCCTATCTGCGTGGTGCGAAACTGACCCGTGTGGCTAACGCTAGTGAAAAGAAACGTATGGGTGATGTAATTCGCCTTATGAGCAGGCAATTGGGCGAAGCCATGATTGACTCTTTGGGTATTCGTGTTGAAGATACTTTTACGGTTGGAATAGATTTGGAAAAAGCCTTGAGCAATCCTAAAAGTAATGCCGATCTTGTCTTACGTGAAGGTGATGTGATCTCCATACCTAAGAATACTAATACTGTAACTATCAATGGTGCTGTCATGGTTCCGAATACGGTTTCTTATATGAAGGGAAAGAATGTGGATTATTACCTGAATCAGGCCGGTGGCTGTTCTGATAATGCAAGGAAGAGTAAGAAGTTCATTGTTTACATGAATGGTCAGGTGACGAAGGTTAAGGGTAGTGGTAAGAAACAGATTGAGCCGGGGTGTGAGATTATTGTGCCTGGTAAGGCTAAGAAGAAAGGGAACATAGCTAATATTTTAGGTTATGCTACTTCCTTCAGTTCTTTGGGAATGATGATTGCTTCTATTGCTAATTTGATAAAGAAATAAATGACCTATTATGATTGAAAAGCAATCTTATCAAGAACCGTTTTCTGAAGTGGATAAAAGGAAAGATGATGAAATGGAAATAGACTTGATGGCTATTTTTTATAAGATTATTACTGTTCGTGGAGTACTATGCAAAGCTGCTGGAGTGGGAGTAATAATTGCTATAGTGGTGGCATTGAGCATTCCCAAGCAATATACAGTAAAGGTTACCCTTTCTCCTGAAATGGGTAATGCGAAGGGAAGTAATGGTTTAGCCGGACTTGCTGCCTCGTTTTTGGGAGATGGGGCTCTAATAGGGGAAAGCACAGATGCCTTGAACGCTTCTCTTTCAGCAGATATTGTTTCTTCAACTCCTTTTTTATTGGAACTTTTAGAAATGGAAGTCTCCGTTTCTAAAAAGGATGATAAAATGACTTTGGGGTCTTATCTCGATGAAGAGTCATCTCCTTGGTGGGATTATCTTATAGGTTTTCCGGGCATAGTAATAGGAGGAGTTAAATCATTATTCGGAGAAGATACGGTTCCTGCCAGTGGAGGGCGGCAAGGAACTATCGAATTGACGAAAGAAGTAAATGAGAAGATTAATTTTCTTAAAAAGAAGATTAGTGCATCCATTGATAAGAAAACCGCCATAACGAGCATTACGGTCACCTTACAAAATCCGCAGATCACTGCGGTTATAGCAGATTCTGTCGTTCATAAATTACAGGAATATATTATTGGGTATCGAACTTCAAAAGTAAAAGAAGACTGTGCGTATTTGGAACGGTTGTTTAAAGAACGTCAGCAGGAATATTATGCTGCTCAAAGAAAATATGCGGATTATGTAGACGCCCATGATAATGTGGTTCTTCAAAGTGTACGTGCTGAGCAGGAGCGTTTACAGAACGACATGAGTTTGGCTTATCAGATATATAGTCAGGTTGCTAATCAGTTGCAGGTATCCAGAGCCAAAGTACAGGAGGAAAAGCCAGTCTTTGCAGTAGTTGAGCCTGCCGTTGTACCTTTGAAACCTTCAGGTATGGGACTCAAAATTTATATTTTATTATTTGTGTTCCTGTCCGTATCTGGTACTCTCGTGTGGGTGTTTTTTGGCAAAAGTCTGCTGGCTAGCTTGAGAAAAGAACTGAAAAATAAGGAGATAGAACAGGATAAATGATGCTAAAACGTCGTTTACAACATTCTTACATCAATTAAATTCACTTACTATATTATTAAACGAATGATACGTACAGCTATGATAATGGCTGCGGGCATGGGAACCCGTTTTGGCCAATATACAGAATTGATACCTAAAGGGTTCGTCAAAGTGGGAGGTATTCCAATGATAGTTCGTTCTATTGATACTTTGTTATCATGTGACATTGAGCGAATTGTAATCGGTACAGGATATAAACAAGAAGTTTATGAAGAATTGAAGACAGACTATCCTATGCTTGAAACCTGTTTTAGTCCTCGTTATGCTGAAACAAATAGTATGTATACTTTATATAATACGCGGGAGATTCTGGGCAATGATGATTTTTTATTGTTAGAGTCAGATTTGATTTTTGAGAAACAAGCAATAATGAGCTTATTGGAGTGTCCTGCGGCAGATGCAATGCTAATAACTCCAGTGACAAAGTTTCAAGATCAGTATTATGTGGAACATGATGATAATTTTCGCCTTTCTTCATGTTCTGTCAATAAGAATAAACTAAACGCTAAAGGCGAATTGGTCGGCATCCATAAACTATCCGGTTCCTTTTACAAAATAATGTGTGCTGATTATGCGAGTATTGTTGATGAACAACCCAATTTGGGATATGAGTATGAATTACTACGAATATCTTGTTCTCAATCTCCTGTTTATGTGCATAAAGTAGAAGGGCTGAAATGGTATGAAATCGATGACATATCAGATTTGGAATATGCAGAGAAATATATTGTTCCGTATTGTTAATTAAAATAATATATCAAATTATGAGTAAGACAGTTTATATTGGGATGACTGCGGATATTATGCATCCAGGACTTATCCGCATTATTAATGAGGCTACTAAATACGGTGATGTTATAATTGGTCTTCTTACAGATAAAGCTATTGCGGAGCATAAACGCCTTCCTTATCTGACCTATGAACAACGAAAAGAGGTAGTTCAGAATATTAAAGGCGTATGTAAAGTTGTTCCTCAAGAAGAATGGAGCTATGTTGAGAATCTCAAACGCATTAAACCTGACTATATAATTCATGGTGACGACTGGAAAACCGGGCCTTTACGTGAAGAACGTGTGCGCGTATTTGAAGTGATGAATGAACAGGGAGGAAAGGTTATCGAAATTCCATATACTTTGGGAATTAATTCATCTTCTTTGGATAAAGATATTAAGGCTATAGGTACAACCCCTGATGTACGTTTAAAATCACTTCGTCGTTTGATAAATGCCAAACCCGTAGTTCGTATTTTGGAAGCTCATGATGGACTATGTGGCTTGATAATTGAAAATCAGGAAATATTAAAAGGGGATAAGAGGGAAGTATTTGACGGAATGTGGTCTAGTAGCCTTACGGATTCAACCAGTAAAGGTAAACCTGATATTGAGGCGGTTGATTTAACTACCCGATTGCAAGATTTGAATAATATTCTGGAGTGTACTACTAAACCTATTATTTTTGATGGAGATACAGGTGGTAAAATTGAACATTTCGTATTTACAGTACGCACTTTAGAACGTCATGGAATTTCAGCTATAATAATTGAAGATAAAGTTGGATTAAAAAAGAATTCATTGTTTGGTACAGATGTTATTCAAACTCAAGATACAATCGAAGGTTTCTGTAATAAGATCAAAGCAGGAAAGGCATCTCAGATTACTGATGATTTTATGATTATCGCTCGTATTGAGAGCCTTATAGCGGGAAAGCCGGTAAGTGATGCTTTAGAGAGAGCTTTTGCATATGTCCGAGCGGGAGCGGACGGTATTATGATACATAGCAAAAATAAGTCGGGTGAAGATATAAAAGAATTTTGTTTGGCGTTTCGAAAACAGTATGCTCATGTACCTATCGTGGTTGTGCCTACTACATATGATCATATTTATGAGTCTGAATTGTGTGATTGGGGTGTGAATATAATTATTTATGCTAATCATATGCTTCGTGCCGCTTATCCTGCTATGATGAATGTCGCAAAGATAATATTAGAGAATGAACGTGCTTTAGAGGTGCGCGAACTGTGTATGCCCATAAAAGAAATATTGGAACTGATTCCAGGTACTAAATAAAAAGAGGAATATCATTATGTTAAGCGTAGAAAAAGTTTATGAAACGTTTCTGAGTCATGACGTTGATTTTTTTACAGGAGTTCCAGACTCATTACTAAAAAATATTTGTGCCTATATCACAGACCATACTTCACGTGAGAAACATATCATAGCTGCTAATGAAGGTGCGGCTGTAGGAATTGCTTCAGGTTATTATATGGCATCAGGTAAGGTTCCTGTGGTTTATATGCAAAATTCCGGCTTGGGTAATACTGTTAATCCTCTGCTGTCTCTTGCAGATGAACAAGTATACAGTTTTCCAATGCTTTTGATGATTGGCTGGCGTGGTGAACCGGGAACAAAAGATGAACCTCAGCATAAAAAACAGGGTGAGGTAACTTTAGATTTGTTGAAAGCAATGCGGATTCCTTATATAATTCTTGATTCAAATGAGAATGATGCATTTATTCAGCTCCATGATATCATACAATCAGCAAAAACTAAGAATATTCCTCATGCAATAATTATTCGGAAAGATGTTTTTGGCAAATATAAACTTCAAAAAGAGTTCGGATGTAATTATCCTTTATCTCGTGAGGATGCTTTGCAAATAGTTGTGGATTATCTGCCTGAAAATTCAGTGGTCGTTTCTACTACTGGCAAGCTTTCTCGTGAGTTATTTGAATATCGAGAAATGAAAGAGCAAGGTCATGAACATGATTTTCTCACGGTAGGCTCTATGGGACATAGTTCATCAATCTCTTTGGGTATTGCTATAGCAAAGCAAGATAGACCTGTTTATTGCTTGGATGGTGATGGAGCATTTATTATGCATTTAGGGGCAATTAGTAACATTGGCGATTTATCTCCTAAAAACTATTATCATATTTTGTTTAACAATGGTGCTCACGAGTCTGTAGGAGGACAGCCTACTTTAGGATTTAGTTTAGATATTCCGGCTATTGTCCGGGGGAGCGGATATAAGCATACTTATACTGTTTGTACAAAAGTTGAAATTGAAGAAGCAATGAAGCAGCTTCCAAAGTTATGTGGTCCTGTTTTGTTGGAAATAAAGGTTAAGATAGATTCTCGGGAGAATTTGGGACGTCCCACGACTACTCCTATAGAGAATAAGGAGCATTTTATGGATTTTTTAAAATAAATATATTCGATGAAAATAGAAAGAAAAATATTATTAAATCCTGGGCCTGCCACTACTACTGACAGTGTAAAAATGGCACAAGTTGTTCCGGATATTTGTCCTCGCGAGAAAGAATTCGCAGGTATGATGAAACAACTTCGGGACGATTTGGTCAGAGTTGCTCATGGGAATTTGGAAAAACATACCGCTGTATTATTTTGTGGCTCAGGAACCATCAATATTGATATATGTCTAAATTCTCTTCTTCCTGAAGACAAAAGGGTGCTTATAGTGAATAATGGGGCATATAGTACCCGTGCTGTAGAAGTGTGTCAATATTATGGTTTGCCTCATATTAATTTGGAATTTTCCGTTTACGAACGTCCTGATTTATCGGTGGTGGAAAATGTGTTGCAAGAAAATCCTGATATAGCTATGGTTTATACTACTCATCACGAGACGGGTACAGGAATTCTGAACCCTATTCGCGAGATGGGCGCTATAGCTCATAAATATCAGGCTAAATTTGTCGTCGATACTACTTCTTCTTTGGGCATGATTCCTTTTGATATAGAGAAAGATAATGTGGATTTTTGTATGGCATCTGCTCAAAAAGGACTTCAAGCGATGACAGGTCTTTCTTTTATTATAGGCAATGAGGAACAGATTAAGTTTTCAAAAAAATATCCCAAGCGTTCTTACTATTGTAATCTTTATTTGCAGTATGAGAATTTTGAGAGAACAGGTGAAATGCATTTTACTCCACCGGTACAAACTATTTACGCCACTCGTCAGGCATTAAATGAATATTTTGAAGTGGGTGAAGAAGCTAAGTTTGCCCGTCACAAAAGAGTTTTTGAGGCTATTCATTCAGGTATAAATGAAATTGGTCTTAAAAGTGTAATAAAGCGTGAATGGCAGTCAGGACTGGTTGTCTCAGTTCAATACCCAGAAGATCCCAACTGGGATTTTGAGAAAATACATGATTATTGTTATGAGCGTGGATTTACGATTTATCCAGGTAAGATATCAACTGAGGATACTTTTAGAATCTGTGCTTTAGGAGAGATAGAAGTAGATGATATTGAGAACTTCTTTAAAGTACTAAAAGCTGCATTAAATCATTATAACGTCACATTACCGATGTCATGATTGCAGAAATATTATTGAAGATTCGTCATTTTTATTTTTCCCTTCGTGGTATACACTTCCATCCGGAAAGTGTTATTTCTGGAGTGCCTATTCGTAGCTTTCGCTTAGTAGGCAAATATGGCAATATTAATTTGAGGTGATGCATTAGGAGTTCTTTATTCTTATAAAAAGGCATCGGTAGTTATAGGAGATAATGTTTGTGTAGGGTAATTTGCTTTTAGTGGGAGAGACCATATTAGAATTGCGGTAAGGGGCGAAGAAGATAATAACCAATTAGTGAGAATATTGGAAAAATATAATTGATATCGGTAAATGTAGTTGTTTTTATACTGTATTTAAGTAATGGAAAATCTAAAGCAGAAAACTGTATCAGGAATAATGTGGAGCGCTATAGAACGTTTCTCTTTACAAGGAGTACAGTTTATAATTCAAATAATATTAGCTCGTTTGTTACTACCATCGGATTATGGTATGATCGGGATGTTAGCTATTTTTCTTCAAGTCGCTCAAGTATTTATAGATAGCGGTTTTACAAATGCTTTAATCCAGAAAAAAGATAGAACTGAAGAGGATTTTGCCACTGTCTTTTATTTTAATATTCTTGTCGCAGTATTATTCTATGGTATATTGTTTTTTTCGGCTTCTTTGATTGCAGACTTTTATAATATGCCGACTTTAGTTCTTGTAATTCGTTTTATAGCATTGTCGTTGATAATAAATGCTTTATCGGCTATTCACAGAACGAAATTAATTATTTCTGTAAACTTTAAAACTCAATCTAAAATTTCATTAGGTGCAGCTTTTATATCAGGCGTGATTGGAATATGGATGGCTTATGTCGGTTGCGGGGTTTGGGCTTTAGTTTGGCAAACTCTCTTAAATAGTATAATTTTGACAATTTTGTTTTACTGTTTAGTTCATTGGAAACCTTTACATACTTTCTCCAAAAGTTCTTTTGAAAGATTATTCAATTTCGGATCTAAATTATTGATCTCAAGTCTTATCAATACAGTATATCGTAATCTGTATACCATTGTAATAGGAAAAAAGTTTTCTGTTGTAGAGCTTGGTTACTATACAAGAGCAGAACAATTTGCTATTTTTCCTTCCAATAATTTAAATGCTTTAGTTTCTAGAGTAGCGTATCCTATTTTAAGTTCCATTCAAGATGATGATAAATGTTTAACAAACGCATATCGAAATTATATCAGATTATCCTCATATATAATTTTTCCTTTAATGGTAGGTTTACTTGTTTTGGCTAATCCTATTATTAGTCTATTGTTAACAGATAAATGGTCTGGGGTTGTTATTCTTTTACAGATATTATGTTTGGATTGGATGTTTGATCATTTGAGCCAAATTAATTTGAATTTATTATGGGTTAAAGGAAGATCTGATCTGTCGTTACGTCTTGAAATAATAAAAAAGACGATTGCTATATTCATTCTTTTTGTGTCAATTCCATTTGGGCTTGAGGTGATGTGTTGGGGTAGAGTTATTTACTCTCTGATAGCGACATATTTGAATACATATTATACTAATTCTCTTATTGATTTGACCTTAAAGTTGCAAGTTAAAGATGTATTTCCAAGTTTAATACTCTCTTTCATAATGGGGGGGATCGTTTTTATATGTATTTCTTTCTTTGAAACTGATATAGTAAAAATTGTGATTGGATGTATTACTGGGATGTCCTTCTATATTTTACTTTCTTTTCTTTTTAAGCTAGATTCTTTTTTTTGTAT
>ERZ773237.2918-NODE-2918-length-10697-cov-7.547078_pt1 | contig 10697 bp, 9 predicted proteins | sample MGYA00580990_ERZ773237 | MGnify/ENA primary metagenome ERZ773237 (study PRJEB29015, sample SAMEA2737749) | human gut metagenome | biome: human gut; feature: human-associated habitat; material: faeces | place: China | collected 2012 ...
GATGGTGCCGATATTAGCATGCGGTTTTGTTCTTTCATATTTTTGCTTTGCCATTTATTTTTCCTCCCTTAAATTAGGTTTTACTTTATATTAGGCTTGAGTGCCTTTGTTTTTGGCAATGATAGCCTCGGCAATGTTTCTCGGTACATCTTCGTAATGGTCAACTTCCATAGAGTAGTTGCCTCGGCCTTGAGTTTTAGAACGCAGGTCGGTAGCATAGCCAAACATTTCGGAAAGCGGAACAAATGCGTTGATAACTTGAGCGCCATTGCGAGCTTCCATACCTTCGATACGACCACGGCGAGAGTTCAAATCGCCGATAACATCGCCCATGTAGTCCTCAGGAACAGTAACTTCTACTTTCATATAAGGTTCAAGGATAACCGGGTCGGCTTTAGTAGCGCCAGAACGGAAGCCCATAGAACCTGCAATTTTGAAGGCCATTTCAGAAGAATCGACTTCATGGTAAGAACCATCATAAACGGTAACTTTGATATCAACCATTGGGTAACCGGCAACTACGCCGTTTTCCATAGCTTCCTTAACACCGTTTTCGATCGGTCCGATGTATTCTTTCGGAATAGCACCGCCAACAACTTTGTTCTCAAACAAGAAGCCTTCACCTGCTTCACGAGGTGAAATTTCCAACCAGCAGTGACCATATTGGCCTTTACCACCGGACTGACGTACAAATTTACCTTCGGACTTAACAGATTTGCGGATAGTTTCACGATAAGCAACCTGCGGATTACCAACAGTACAGCCTACTTTGAATTCACGCAGCAAACGGTCAACAATAATGTCCAAATGCAACTCGCCCATGCCAGAAATGATGGTTTGTGCTGTTTCCGGATCAGTATGAACACGGAAAGTCGGATCTTCTTCTGCCAGTTTTTGAAGGGCAATGCCCATCTTTTCCTGGTCAGCTTTAGTTTTAGGTTCAACCGCAACGGAGATTACCGGATCAGGGAATACCATGGATTCCAGAATGATCGGAGCTTTTTCGTCGCAGAGAGTATCGCCGGTAGTGGTATCTTTCAAACCTACTGCTGCTGCAATATCACCGGAATAAACCATGTCGATTTCTTCACGATGGTTGGCATGCATTTGCAGGATACGGCCAATACGCTCTCTCTTACCTTTGGTAGAGTTGTAAACGTAAGAACCGGAGCCGAGAGTACCGGAGTACACACGGAAGAAAGCAAGTTTACCAACAAACGGGTCAGTCATAATTTTGAAAGCCAGTGCAGAGAACGGCTCGCTGTCGCACGACGGACGTTCGTCTTCTTCGCCGGTTTCAGGATTTACGCCTTTGATATGAGGAATATCAGTAGGAGCAGGCATGAACGCTACAACAGCATCCAGCAAAGGCTGTACGCCTTTGTTTTTGTAAGAAGAACCGCAGCAGACAGGAGTCATTTTGCAAGCAATAGTTTGTTTGCGGATACCAGCCATAACTTCTTCTTCCGTCAGCTCTTCGCCTTCCAGATATTTCATCATCAGCTCGTCATCGCTTTCAGCTACAGCTTCCATTAAAGCTTGACGGTATTCGTTGGCTTTTTCAACCATATCGGCCGGAATATCAACAAATTCTTCTTCTTTACCCAGAGCGTCGCTGTAAACGATAGCTTTCATTTTGATCAGATCGACCATACCCTGGAAGGTATCTTCGAAACCAATCGGTAATTGGATAGGTACAGCATTGGCATTCAAACGATCTTTCATCATTTGTACTACATTGTAGAAGTCAGCGCCGGTAATATCCATTTTATTTACATACGCCATACGCGGTACGCCATATTTGTCAGCCTGACGCCATACTGTTTCAGACTGAGGTTCAACGCCGCCTTTAGCGCAGAATACTGCAACAGAACCATCAAGTACACGCAGAGAACGTTCAACTTCTACAGTGAAGTCAACGTGACCTGGCGTATCAATGATGTTGATGCGGTGTCCATCCCATTGACAGGTGGTAGCAGCAGAAGTAATAGTAATACCACGTTCCTGCTCTTGAACCATCCAGTCCATGGTAGCGCCGCCATCATGGGTCTCACCGATTTTATGAACCCTACCGGTGTAGAACAGAATACGTTCAGTCGTAGTAGTTTTACCAGCATCAATATGAGCCATGATGCCGATGTTTCTTGTTTTTTCAAGCGGAAATTGTCTGCCCACTTTTTTATCCTCCTCGTTATAGGGATCGGGCCATTACCAGCGGTAATGTGCAAACGCTTTGTTTGCTTCAGCCATCTTGTGGGTATCTTCGCGTTTTTTCACAGCAGCGCCGGTAGCGTTTGCTGCGTCCATGATCTCACCAGCAACACGTTCGCACATGGTTCTTTCACCACGCAAACGGGAGTAGTTGACCAGCCAGCGAATACCAAGGGTGGTCTTACGGTCTGCACGGACTTCAACCGGAACCTGGTAGTTAGCACCACCAACGCGGCGAGCACGTACTTCTAAAAGCGGCATAACGTTTTTCATAGCTGCATCGAATACTTCGAGAGGATCCTTACCAGTTTTAGCACGAACCAGATCGAAAGCATCATATACAATGCGTTCAGCAACGCCTTTTTTACCGTCAAGCATAATCTTATTAATAAATCTTGTCAAAAGTTTTGAACCGTATACAGGATCCGGCAAAACGTCTCTTTTTGTTACAGGGCCTTTTCTCGGCATGTGTTTCCCTCCTTATGGATTATCAATTCGTTGTGTAGACTTGATTACTTTTTAGCTGCTTTAGCACGTTTAGCACCGTATTTAGAACGGGCTTGATTGCGGTTAGCAACGCCTGCAGTGTCAAGTGCACCACGAATGATATGGTAACGCACACCAGGAAGATCTTTAACTCTTCCGCCTCTAATCAGGACAACGCTATGTTCCTGCAGATTGTGGCCGATACCAGGGATGTAAGCAGTAACTTCGATACCGTTAGTCAAACGTACACGAGCTACTTTACGAAGAGCAGAGTTAGGCTTTTTAGGGGTTGTAGTGTAAACCCTAGTGCAAACTCCACGTTTTTGCGGGCATTCTTTCAATGCCGGGGCAGTGGATTTTACAGTCAAAACTTCTCTTCCTTTGCGAACCAATTGATTAATTGTAGGCATATCGGCACCTCCTTCCGAATAAATAGATTTTAATGATTATAAAAATCCTTCAGCAAAGCTTCCAGATCCCTATCAACCTTTGAGTATCGCGGCTGTCGCTGCACCGACATGGATTCCGCAGGCTTTACCAAGTTCTTGCATTGTCGCTACTTTTTCTACATTCACCCGAGCTTCAGCGCAGGCATCAAGCAGCGGCTGCACAACCCGGACATCTGCGTCATCAGCTATATAAACCGTCTTTGCAGTGCCTTTTTGAATCGCTTTAGCGGTTTGCTTGTTCCCGACAACTCGCTTCGTTGCTTGCTTTAACAACTCTACTGTCATCACAAACCCTCCTTGTAAAAGCGCATAGCTATCCCGAGATACTTACATATTGTAACACTGCCACTTGGCTGTGTCAATACTTTTTCTTGTTTTTTTTACAAGCGCAAACCCGCATTAAACCGTGTTTTTTGTATTACACGGATCCTAGCGTTTCTTTTGCGTAACTTTGTAATATGTTTTACACAAAAAATCTTAATTTTGTAATCTTTTGGGACTCGTATTTCCATTTTCAGAGGATATTTTATATGTATTATTTCATCATTTTTTACAAATTTAACTACACTTTATTACCATCTCTTAAATATAAAAGAAAAACCTCAAATTTTACTAAATTTGAGGTCAATTTGATTGGATTTTATTCTCCGTATTTAAAAAATTATATTTTTTTCTACTTCCATTGCCAGTAAATCCATTTTTATTTGCGATCCTTCCAGCAAAAAAAGGTATTCCATTCCTTTCGCCTGCCAAAAATAAATCATTAAGCAATCATTTGAATCCTCTGATCTCTGCATACGAATCCAATTTATTTTCTGTTTTTGTAGTCCCCACAATTTGCTGCCATAATCAGAAACAATTAAAGTTTCAGCAACCGCTATTTTCTTTTCTGCAGCCGTTATGTTTCCTGCCTCGTTAGTAATCCCTCCTGCAATTGTTTTATCCGCTCTTTTTCTAACTGCAAAATATATTCTGCTGCCAGCGTCATCAGTCAAACAAACTTGAAAAGGTTTTTCTGTATCTGATTCACCTCTAAATTTTTCTGGCAGCAAAAATTGCATATGTTCATCTGCATATATCTTATTTTCAGCCTTTTCTTGAGCATCAACAGAGCAAGTCAAAAACGTACTAACCAATAATATAAAAAAATATGCTGGTAAATCTCTGTTTTTTATCATGTTAGGCTATCCTTCCTAAAATGTATGGTAGAAACTTGTAAGAAAATTAAATCCCTGGTACCTTCTGGCATCAGCGCCATTAGAGTTTTTTCCGTCGCGCATAGAAAAGTGCTGTACCTTCAACGACAATTTATTTCTTTCATCCATTTTTAAATCACAGCCTATGCCCAAAGCAACTTTTTTTCTATTATCTACATATGAATCCGTCAGCGAGCTATATCTAATACCGTCGGCTATCATGATATCCGCAGCCAGACGCAGGTCTGTTTTTTTAGATAAATGTTTTTTCCATTCCGCACCAAAATAATGTACTGGAGATTCTTCAACTTTTTTATTCAAAATAATTTCATTATTCTCATGATAGTACCAATAGTACAACATTAAGTCCTGATCCTTGGCTAAATTACGGTTATAGGTCAACCGCGTTTCCCAAACTGCGCCTGTATCAAAAACACTGCCATCAGCAATCTTACTTTCTGCAGAACTGGTATGAAGAAGCTCACCTACCAGCTGCCATTTTTTTTCAGCGTGCTGCCAACGTAAATACTTTTGCCATTCATTACCAGGATTGAATTTGTCATCATCGATATCACTGGTAGGATCATAAGAACCTCTGAATGAGTAGTTTGTTCCCAACGTCAGAAGATCTTTGTCCCCCCCTATTCTACGCGTAACCGCTATTCCGGGAGTAAAGTTCCAACCTTCACCAAACTCAGCAAATCTCACCAGATCTTCATCCATTCTGGCGTTGCGTTCGTAGCTTGACAGCTTCGCTTTTCCCGTAGGAATATTAATACCCAAATTATAATCAACTATATATTTATCCTTATTATTTCTCGTTGAAAAATATAATAAAGTATCTGTAAAAGTATTTATCTTGCCTTCATGTCCCGACGTTGTATTCTTTGAACTTACATAATTGAAGTTAAGCCCCCAATAGCTATTTTTATTGGCATATCCAAAATAATAAGGCTGGACAAACTGGCTGCCACTCCAACCGTTTCCGTGCCAATTATAAAAATTGTTGCTTAGAAAGCCAGATACATCCTGATAAGGATTTTCTTTTTCTTTCAATAGCCGCTCGTAATAATCCCTGCTTGCCAACACATAATCCATAGCCCCACCTGCATTATACACTGCTTCTGCCAATTCATTTTCCTGTTCATCAAGTTCGGCTGCGGCTTCGTCTCTTACGCCCATCAGAAGATCAGTTTTATTCTGCAGCACTTCATATTCAAGCAAAACTTTTTCCAGTTCAACATCAATGTTTTCGGCCTGATGTTGCAAATTACCTGCATAGGCATATGCAGTACCTACCTGCTCTCCACCCAAGCTTCCTTCTACCTGTGCATCATCAAGCGCCTCTGCATAATTGACCTGGGCTGCAGCTGCGGCCCAGGCATTTCTACTTTTCTCTTCCATCTCCCGGACTTTTTGCTCATATGAATTATTGTCCCGCTGCATATGCTGCAGCAGCTCCTGATTAGCATTCAACAGAGCTCTGTTTTTTTCTGCCTGTTCTAACAAGCTCACTACCGTTGACCAGGAAGCAGCCATTTCCATTTCCATCTGTTGCTTACTTAAAGCGGCTTCGTCCTCTTCCTGCTCAAAGCGCTTCTTATACTCTGCGGCTTTCGACAATTCAGCAACGCTATCAGCAACATCTTTTACATCCGGCGGCACTGTAATCGCACTTGCATTGACCACTGAAGGAACTAGCATGCAAATGATAGAACACATTGTTATGAATTTTTCCTGCATCTTCCTTCTATCCTTTCATCAGCTTTTATTTACGGCGTTTAGAATACAACATCATTGCTAAAGTACCGCAAATAACTACAGCAATAACTGCAAGATAATTTCCAAAGCGATTGCCGGTAAAATTTTTAAAAATTTTACTAAAACCAGAATTCTGATTTTTAACTTCTTCAGCAAAAGTCAGAGTTTGTCCATCAGTATCTATTAAAGCCACCTGCCCATTAAGATTCGTTCCATTTATAAAAGCCAAACGCATAAAACTTTTCATATTCTCGATATTAGCATAGGTAAAGGAATAAATTACATTATCGCCCTTACGCGCAACCTGAAAAATATTTTTTCTATCTATTGCGTCAGCAGCAATACTTAACCACTCACTGGTTTTTATTGTTCCATCTGCATTAACAGTTACAGGCAAGCTGTCACAAATTGTCCATTTGTCTGTTAAAATTCTGTTTTGACCGGTAGTAATAACAGTTCCGCTGTCATTACTAATAACTGCTTGTGGCCCCAGCTGTACTTTCCAGACTATGTTACCCGTATTATTTTGCCCTATCCAGTAAGCTAGTTGCGCTGCAGCCGTCAGTTCATCATTATCCGGTGTCTGACTTAACAACATGGTCAGCACAATATCACCATTGCTGTCAGTATTGAAATACCCGGGAAAGTCTGCCAGACTTTCCTGTCTCGAATGGCTGCTTACTGCCAAATAGATGCTGGTTTCTTTCTCAATCACCGACCATGCAACATCGTCATATCTTTTGGAACAGTCGATTATACCAAGATCATGATAAAAGGCAAACCGCACACGCCATCCTTGCTGATTAGCCGGCAAAACCGGCAGCTCAGCTTTTAAAATCCCGCCGTCAGCATTCTCAGCTGTCAGCACTTCTGATCTGATCGGAATATCATTGACATAAACAGTCACAGCAGATTTCTTACGATCCAGAATTTTGGCATGCCTGAAATGCAATTCCACATAAGAACCTTCTTCAATATCATAATTAGAAGGTTTGGGAATAAATATTTCTGCTTCCTGATGAAAAGCACCAGCTGCTAAAATATCGTCATTATAGCCAATATCACTAAGCGTATAAATTCCTTTACTGTCTAAACCTTTTTTACCGGAAAGTTTTTCAGCCTGCACAGGCAAAGAAAACTGTGTTTCACTGCCGCTCAATGTTCTAACAAATTTATTATTACACAAAGCGTTAACACCCAACTTTGCACCATTTTCATTATTCCCCCCCACACTTAAATTATAATGACCGTTAAGGGAAGGAAATAATTTCAAAAATGCTGTATCACCGCTGAAGTTTACATCTGCCTCAACCTGTCCGCCCAATCTTATAACATTTGTATCAAGCACTGCATCTGGCTGTTCCAGCCTCGCTTCCCAAACCACCGGCGAACCATAACCCGACATTCGTCCCATAAACGACGACAGCCGCAGCATCGATATAATATTATTATCATTGAGATTAGCAAGAGAAAAAGTAACATTATTCCGGGCGCCAAAATATTCATCTATAAAAGGATTAGGGAAATTGGCCAAACTATAATTCATAGCATCAACTTTGAATTTTATTGTTGTTTCCGGACGTATAATAAACCAATTAGCATCATTATCAATATCTTTACAGAGGCCCTCAATAGACCTGTGCAAAACACTGATGGTAATTTCATTAATCCCCTCTCTTAAACTGGTCAAGGGCAGCGCAACCTGCCAATTACTCCTAAAAGCACCATCTGGAACAAGTCTACGGCTTTCCGCCGGGATTCCATTCACTGAAACTGTCATTGTCGAAATATCCGGCAGGATTGTCGGCGAATACGAATACCACAAATCCAAAACCGGTGCCACGGAAAGCTTCATGCCGGGTTTAATTTCCAAAAATCCTGTCAGTGCCGCATTGGGGTTACGCAAAACCTTGTCATCCATAAATAAACTTATACTGTATTCATTTCCCAGCACAGCAGGCTTGGGTCCGAGTTCCATTGGTGCAGCATCCGCTGCACATATGAATCCCAAAGACCATATCATCGCCATCAACAAACATACTCTCTTGAGCATACTCCCAACACATCCTTAATATTAATCATTTCTCATAATGTTTTTTTGTATTGCGCTTTAATTTTAAAATTATATATACAAATACAGTTAAAATTACTACTAAAACTACCGCCTGAACACTGACGATCTTGTTAATTTTTAAATATTGTTCTCCTGCAGCCGTTTGCCATGACTGCTTTACTTCTTCAGCCACAACAGCATTTACAACACCATCTTCTGCTGTAATTACGATTCCTTGTGCCTGCACTTTTACCGGCAGATATTTTAAATCTAAAAATTCGTAACCCTGCTTCTGCAAACCCTCAATAATAAGGCCAACTTTATCTGGTTTTAAATAACCATGGTAGAAAAAACAAGCAACAGCACCTGGTATAGTTTTAAGCGAAGCACTTTTATTCATCATTTCTTCTACCACAAACTCGCCGCCGTCATAAAACCCCATATTCTCAGGTATAACCAACATTCCATAAAGGTATCTTGATCTCGTCATATACGGTAAGGTCATAGTAACACTGTCCGTATCATCAGAAATCTGCAATTGACCGGAATAAATATTGAAATATCTACTCAGAATCTCATATGTTTTTTGACTTGCGGCATAATGTGGAGCTTCAAAGGCTAATGGAATTAATCCGCAACGCAGTAATTCCGAAATGCCTGCTTCTATACGGGGAATAGTAAAACTTTCTTCATCCTCCATTGGTCTATCATCTTTAGCATTCCAAAATTCATAGCCTTCACCAGTCGTCGGTGAAAATTCATTTTGATGAGTGTAGCCATGCATAATAATGCTGGCGCCACGCTTTTGAGCCTCCTGCAGCACTTCTACTAATTCTTCCTGCTCGTGTAAATAATGTTTTTTCCCGTCCATAATTCCAACGGGAACTACACCGATAGCAAAAGGAATATTATATTTCTCTATTTTCTCCACCACAGCCTTAACGGCTTTAGGATCAACGATCGGACTTACATCTTCAACCCTTAAAAACGCTTTTGGTCGTTGGTCATCAGTATGCCGCTTAAATACCTGATGCAGTAAATAGCCCATATAATCATCAAACAGCTCATTAAATTCCAACATTCCAGAATAATAAATATTTTCACGCTGCCAAATTACTGGTACTTCATCAATAAACTTTTTTGCGGTTGCTATAACATTTACGTTTTTTCCTGGATCAGTATATGCAACACTCATCCAATCATAAAAACTTCTTCCCTTAAAGTTTATATAAGTCCAATCACTTACCTTACCCAATGATCTAAAATCATGCCAGCCTTTAACTTCTGCAAGCTGTTCAATATTATCTTCAAACCACAGAACCTGCCTTGCCCCTGCAATTTCTTCTACCAATTCCCGCGGCAGCTTTCTTTGCTGAAACCCGGCATAAACTATAGTATCTGCATCTTGCAACACCCCTGGTTTCCAATCATCCACAGCTACAAGGACATAATCCTCCTCAAAATGTCCCAGATGTTCTGCCAGCGAAGTAACCAGCGGAAAAGTTCCACCGTAGCGCATCTGCAGATCATAGAGCAGGAAATTTCTGCCAGCAGTCTGTGCAAAGCAGGTGCCTGTCCCCAATATCAACATTAACAATACCAATATTATTTTTTTGACTAAAAGCATCCTAGCTGCCATTCACCAAATCTTCTTTCGCCCGCAAGTATAACATTTTATAATCTGTGTCCGTATTTTCAATCGTGGCATACCCCAGTGAAGTCCTTACACGTACCATGCGCTTAGCACTACTGAGCTTGACCGGTATCAGTCCGACAGCGGTATCTATTTTGCTCACAACAATATCTAAGCCGCCGCTTTCTGTCTGAGGAAGGATCACACCAATACTGCCGTCATCTAAAATCCCCTTACAATCAGTAAAGCGCAATTTACTGGCAACAATTTCTGCCACAGTTTTTTTGATGAACATAATATCCTGTTTCTTATAAATAGATTGCAGCTGTTGCAAATTGCTAATCTGAAATAAAAGCAGGGAAAAACTTGTACCGTAACGTTTAACACGTCCTACTTCCTCTTCCAGTTGTTTAAAAAATCCCTGTTGATTATAAAAGCCCGTGCTGCCATCAAGAGTAACTAACTTTTCCAGTTCAGAAACATTAGCTATTTTGAGCATATTTTTCTCTATTACTGCCGATAATTCCCCTCCTAAAAAGCTGCCCACGGGAAAACACATCAGCACTAAAAAATTCATATATGAATCAGTTTCCAATTTTCCCATTAATACAATGTCATAGAAAATATACACACTAAAAGCAATTACAAAAGCTACCGATAAATAAAGTCCTTTGGTAGTGCCTAACAAATAGGCTGCAATAATATTAAAACTTAAACACGCAAAAACAAGAAATACCAGTTCCTTTTCATTATTCAAAAAACACAGCAGCACCAGTATTGCAGCAGTCAACAGCAACAATACAATTCCATTGAATAGTGCCTTATCACGTTTCATCAAAACTTCTTTTCCCATATTTGCAGAACCTTTCCTGACCATATCTTTCTTCAATTAGAGCTCCGCTCTGTTT
>ERZ773237.2939-NODE-2939-length-10600-cov-2.766240_pt1 | contig 10600 bp, 9 predicted proteins | sample MGYA00580990_ERZ773237 | MGnify/ENA primary metagenome ERZ773237 (study PRJEB29015, sample SAMEA2737749) | human gut metagenome | biome: human gut; feature: human-associated habitat; material: faeces | place: China | collected 2012 ...
CCCCGCCGTTCAAATAAATATTACGGACAATCGTCGAACTTACAAATGTATGCTCGGTCGAGGTCAGCACAAAGACCGTCTCGATACGTCCATCCATGGCCCGGTTAGCTTGTCCGACAGCACGTTCGTATTCAAAATCGGCCGCCGTCCTCAGGCCCCGGATAATGATGTGGGCATTCACCTGCCTGCAAAAATCTACGGTCAAACCGAAATAAGGTTCTACCGTCACCCGATCGGTATCTTCAAAAGCCTTTCTAATCAAACGAATACGACAATCCGTATCGAGAAATTCCTTCTTAACGGGATTGACACCGACAGCAATAATAATCTTATCGAACAATTTCAAGCCCCTTCTTACGATCTCTTCATGCCCGACCGTAAAAGGATCAAAGGATCCGGGAAATACAGCAATTTTTTCCATAGTCGAATAAATCAATCCGGCAAACATAGCGAAACAAACGTTATAAATAAAAGAAAAAGTCAAAAATATTGCCATTCACTTACAATTTAGAAGCAGAAACAAATTCTCACAAACAATTAATGAATTTTTTCTATATTTTCTTGCCACTTTATTAGAAGTTGTCGTTTAAATTTAATATGTTTGTACAAATCAAAATAACAAAATACAAACACTCAAGTTATGGCACAAAAATTATTAATCAGAGATCTTACTTTGAGAGACGGCCAGCAATCTTCTTTTGCAACCCGTATGACTCAGCAGCAGATCGACAGGGTATTACCGTTTTATAAAGATGCAAACTTCTATGCAATGGAAGTTTGGGGAGGAGCTGTTCCTGATTCAGTAATGCGTTACCTGAATGAAAATCCATGGGACAGATTGGAAAAAATCAAAGCCGTAGTGGGTAATGTATCCAAATTAACAGCATTATCCAGAGGTCGTAACCTATTCGGATATGCTCCTTACACAGACGAAATTATCGAAGGTTTCTGCCGCAATTCGATCGAATCGGGCTTAGGAATCATGCGTATTTTCGATGCATTGAACGATGTGAACAACGTCAAATCGACCATTAAATATGTGAAGAAATACGGTGGAATTGCCGACTGTGCAGTATGTTACACCATTGACCCGAAATATCCGAAACTGGGCTTACTCGACAAATTGAAAGGTAAAAAGAATCCGGAACCTGTATTTACCAACGCCTATTTCCTGGACAAAGCAAAACAAATGGCTGCCCTGGGAGCCGACATGGTGACCATCAAAGATATGAGTGGTTTGATCCAACCTTCACGGATTGCAGAATTAATTCCGTTATTCAAACAGAATCTGTCTATTCCGGTAGATTTCCATACTCACTGTACCCCGGGTTATGGATTGGGTGCCGTCCTGATGGCTATCATCAAAGGCGTAGATATCGTCGATACCAATATCTGGAACTTTGCCGGCGGAACCGGAGCCCCTGCTATCGAACTGGTTTATATATTCTGTAAGAAATTAGGTGTCGAACTGGACGTCAACATGGAAGCCGTTGCTAAAATCAACAAAGAGCTTTACGGCATCCGTAAAGAACTGGAAGCGGTAGATGCCAGCAAGCAATTCCCGAATCCGTTCAACCCGTTGACAGACCAGTTACCAGCTGAAATCGACAAAGAATTCGATAAAGCGATCGAAGCTGCCAAAGCAAACAACGAAGAAGCCTTATTGAATGCTTGTCATGCTATCGAGGCTTATTTCAATTTCCCGAAACCCAATGAATTGGTAAAGAAAGCCGAAGTTCCCGGTGGTATGTACAGTAATATGGTCGCTCAGCTGAAACAATTGAATTCTATGGATATTCTGGAAAAAGCTATGGAATTGATTCCGACCGTACGTTTAGCAGCCGGATTGCCTCCTTTGGTAACTCCTACCAGCCAGATCGTCGGTGCACAAGCAGTTAACTGTGCTCTGGATATTAAAGCCGGGAAACCGATGTACAGCAATGTTTCCAATCAATTTGTGAACCTGGTGAAAGGGGAATATGGAAAAACTCCGGTCCCTGTAGATCCCGAATTCCGTCTGAAAATAGCAGGTACCCGCGAGGAAATCCCTTACGATACCAGCAAATACCAAATGCAGCCAAACCCCGAATTACCGGAAGCAGGCGGTGTGAAACTGGCTGCCAATGAGAAAGAAGTATTGTTGCTCGAACTCTTCCCGCAGGTAGCTAAAAACTTCCTGACTAAACAGAAAGTGGCTGCTTATGAAGCACAGCATAAAGCTGACGCACCCCAGGCAGAAAAAGTGGTTGCTGAAGAGAAGAAAAACGAACCGATCACCGGTAAGACGGTAAAAGCACCGATGCCGGGTAGTATTTTACGTTTCACCGTAAAACCAGGCGATACGGTAACCAAAAGTCAGACTGTAGTCATACTCGAAGCCATGAAAATGGAAAACAGCATCGCAACCGACTATGCAGGTACTGTAAAACGTTTGTTGGTAAAAGAAGGTACTACTGTAGCTGCCGATGCTCCGATGATCGAAATCGAAGCTTAATCATTATAAAGTCCATGAAAAATTCTTTCATGGACTTTTTTTATATCCATTCGTCCCAAGCCTTACAAGCCCAATTTGGGAAACATAACCTTTTCGTCTCCCTCGGCCAAAACAGCATCCAGGTCTTCCCCTTCCTGAAGGTAGAGGTTAATATTATTGATCCGGGCAAACTGATGACTACTACGAAAATCCTCATATCTTTCGTCCAATAATTCATTAAAACGGTCTGTCCTTTCTTCCGGAGTCATCTCCTCCCACTCTTCTTCTTCCAGGATATCCAGCAGAAACTCTGCCGCCCAACTTCCCAATTCCTTTTCTTTATTCCAATCCGGCTCGTAACTGTCTAAAACTTTAAAAAGCTCCTGCAAATACGCAGAATCCCCCCACTCTTTATAAACCTGGACCAGATCTTCCTGATCCGGATAAGCTACGGCTAATTCTTCCAATTTTATTTGATCCATACTTTTAGAATATTAATTACTGCTTCAAAGCTCCGGAAACCTAAAATTTCCCCCCCTTCCTATCCTACAGGTAATGCTTCGGATCTTCAAATTCACAATCATTTTGATTTATCAAAAATAATTAAAAATACAGAAATACCAAGACAAAAGATCGGAATTTAAAATCATACCCCCGGAACGATTAGTATTCGATTCAAAACTTTAACAACTTTTTCGGCATATGAATTTAAAATAGAAACACATACATTGGCATATTATTTGTATTTTTGTATGAGTTATTAAATTTTTCATTTCTACTATCCTATGATCATCGACACAGGCAATATCCTATTGATAGGAGCTGTTCTCCTTTTTTTCAGTATTATCGCCGGTGAGGCCGGTTTTCGTTTCGGAGTTCCCGTTCTGTTATTATTCCTCGGTGTAGGTATGTTATTCGGTAGCGACGGCTTGGGAATACAATTCAATAATCCTCATGGAGCGCAGTTCATCGGTATGATTGCTCTGAGTATCATCTTGTTTTCGGGTGGTATGGATACCAAATACACAGAAATCAAACCTGTACTGGGCCAAGGAGTCATACTCGCCACCCTCGGGGTGGCACTGACAACAGCCATTACCGGTTTCTTTATTTATTGGATTACCGGTCTCGTATCCGATTTTTCTGCTCTCACGCTGACTGAATCTTTGCTAATGGCAGCAGTGATGTCATCTACCGACTCGGCGTCGGTATTTTCCATCCTGCGAAGTAAAAAACAAGGATTGAAAGAACAACTCCGTCCTATGCTCGAACTCGAAAGCGGAAGTAACGATCCCATGGCTTATATGCTGACGTTATTGCTCATCCAAATTATACAAACTCCTGCAGGTGAAACAAACCTATGGTATTCCTTCCTGATGTTTATCGTTCAGATGAGTGTCGGAGCCGTAGCCGGTTTCTTACTGGGAAAAATGGCCGTATGGCTGATGAACCGGTTGAATATCGGCAACCAATCTCTCTATCCCATTCTACTGTTAGCCTGTGTATTCTTTATCTTCTCTATCACCGAGCTGGTGAAGGGAAATGGCTACCTGGCCGTATACATCGCGGGGTTGGTCGTAGGCAATCACAAGATTCAGCACAAGAAAAGCGTCACCACCTTCTTCGATGGATTCACCTGGCTTTTCCAGATCGTCATGTTCCTTACCTTAGGCTTACTGGTCAATCCACGTGACTTGCTGCCCATTGCAGGACTGGGTTTATTGGTGGGTTTTTTCATGATCATTCTGGCACGTCCCATCAGTGTCTTTTTATGCCTGGCTCCTTTCAGGCAAATGAGTACCAAAGCCAAAGTATATGTTTCCTGGGTCGGTCTCCGGGGCGCCGTTCCGATCATTTTCGCCACCTATCCGCTGATCGCCCAGATTCCCTATGCTTCCCTGATTTTCAATGTCGTATTTTTCATTACGATCGTATCTCTGTTGATCCAGGGAACCACAGTCAGCTATATGGCTAACTTGTTGAACTTATCGGAAAAAGAACCCAAACAAGGTAATGATTTCGGCATGGAACTACCGGAAGAAATCAAATCGGCCATGTCAGAAATCGAAGTTGCGGACAACCTGCTGGTCAACGGAAACCGTCTGATGGACCTGAGTCTACCGGACAATACACTGGTAGTTATGGTTAAACGGGGAAATAACTTTTTTATCCCAAGAGGAGGTACCGGTTTAGATATCGGTGATAAACTTCTTGTTATCACAGACAATGACGAAGAATTAATGAAAACCTATAAAAATTTAGGTATCAACGAATATATGATTCAAAAAAATTCATAAGATAGTCCGGGCATGATGAGATATATTCTGATCGGATGTTGTTTCTTTTGCAGCCTGTTCCTGTCTTCCTGTAACAGCACGAAACGACTCGGCCAAACGGCGACTCAGACGAGCCAACTATCCCACCAACTGGGTTTTAAAGTCAATCGTAAAGACGATCTGCGTCTTTTTTCGGAAGCGGCCCGATGGCTGGGAACCCCTTACCGCTATGGAAGTAGCACCCGGAAAGGAGTCGACTGCTCCGGGTTGGTGAATCAGATTTACAAACAAGTCTATCATCGATCCCTCGAACGTTCCAGTAGTGGTATAGCCACCCGCAACTGCCGTAAAATCATGAAAAGCGATTTAAGTAGCGGTGATCTCGTATTTTTCAATACTTCCCGGAAAAAAAGAAAAGGAATAAACCATGTCGGCCTATTCCTTAAAAACGGCTATTTTATCCATGCTTCTACTTCCAGGGGAGTCATCATCAGTAACCTGAAAGAAGATTATTACCGAAAAACATGGAAACAGGGAGGAAGAGTAAAATAAGCCTATTTCAATAATCTCTTCAGAGTCTGCATCAGCTCTTCCTCTTCGATCTCGCCATTCCATCTCCAAAGTTGTTCTCCGGCTTTGTATATCATCATCAAGGGGACAGCCTGCACCTGATAATAATCTACCAACCGCCGGTTAGCCGGATCATCGATATCGAAGCATTGCAAATTCAAATGCTTGTTATTCTCCAGCTTCCGGACGATAGGTAACATTTTACGGCAATGCGGACACCAACTCGCATAAAACATCACAAAAACCGGCAAATTTCCTTTGATCAAAGCCCATAAATTCTCCATAAATACTCTTTTTATTTTAAGAATATACTTCCCTGCTTCCTGAAAAGTTTCGATTTTCCTGTATTTTGTTTTCACAATTTTTATCAGATCGGTAACCGCCGGGAGTTACCTTATCGGCTTTTCATTACAGAACAGGGTATACCTTACACCGGTCTTACCGGAGAAACTTTTACTTCGTTTGTTCCTGCTGTTTATATCGGAGAATATGTTGCCTGTCAGCTGGCTTCTAATCAAGTCAGGGATAAAAAAGGGATATAAAACTTACCCGTGCTCACGCATCTTACAGAAATAATAAAAATCGACCAAATGACCATTCTTGACTGCAGCATGATGCAAAACAGCTTCCTGTCGATACCCCGCTTTTTGCGATACATGCATAGAAGCGGGATTCGTACTGAATACAATCGTGTACAATTTTTCGTAATGAAAATTTTGAAAAGCATATTCGGTGATATCCTCCAACACTTTACTCATAATGCCATGCCCCCAATATTTTTCCCCGATCCAATATCCCACCTCGGCAGTCACTCTTTCTACATCTCCTTCGGATCCGAATCCGATACTTCCTACCGCTTTTCCTTCAACCTCGATAGCAAAACGCATCGGTTTGCCCGGCATGGCTTTTACCATACTGATGTAATCGAATGCATCCTGTTTGGTATAGGGATGCGGAAAATTATCCATTAAGTTATTCCAGATTTTGTTGTTATCGGCATTTTCTGCCAAGGATTCACAATCGGAGTAACTGAATTCCCGGATGACATACCCTTCTCCCTCGATCCGCACTCCCTGTTTTTTTCCCTGTAAAATAAAGAACTCATCTGCCCCACTCGTCGATCGGGGCAACTCGGTTTTACCTGTTTTCATAGTTGTCAGATTCTTTCGAATCTCTCCTTTTTCAGATTTGTTTGTTTTAATTTTAAACGCCACAAACATACAGAGATATTTCATCGGGTGTAACTATTTTTCCTCAAAAAAAATTCATCCGACGAAAGATATTTCTGACATTCCGAAAACCGGATATTCAAATAATTTTATACATTCGCGATTTGGATGATCACGAACAGATGAAATATAAAACACTGATAATCAAAGGTGTTTTTCAATCACTTGACGAATTTGTGTTGCTTGCATCGCCCCACTCTGCCGCCAAACCATTTTACCTGCTTTGAATAACATCAATGTCGGTACCGCCTGTACCTGATAGGAATTTACCAACTGCTTTTTCAGGTCTTCCAATACGGGATGCATCATTTTACAAGGTCCGCACCAGGTAGCGAAAAAATCTACGAACACAAGGGTATTTCCCTGAATGATGTCTTCGAATTTTGCCATAACTTTATGCTTTAGGTCTGCTTATTTATATCGCAGATCATGCTGACAAGTTACGCTTATAGGGACTCTATTTTCAATCGGTAGTCGGATCCAAAATTGACGATATAAAAACCCTGATTTTCTTTACCGGCTTGACCTTCCATCTTTTGAAAATAAAAACGCGAAAAATCACCGTTACGCGGATAAAATTCAAGTGCATCCAGTGTCCGGTCCCGGTATTTTGCCGCCAATTCAATAAAATAAAGACTCATATCGAAAGCCTTATAGGCCAGATTATTCGGTTCGGTATAAAAATATTTCCGGTATTTTAAGGCAAACCGTTTGGCAGGCTCCGTGGTATTGTCCACATAACTATAGGTAAAGATCTTCGTATTCAGTTTGAAATAAGTCTCATGATCTACCGAAGTAAAGGCCTGCCATTCCGGGAAGCCGACGACGGTAATCCGATAACCATCCGTTAAAGCCGATAATACCGGTAATATCTTACTGACTTCAGCTTCTTTCGTAGTAGGCAGAATGATTATATTTTCCCGGTCGGGCAACAATTGCAAACGCAATCCATCCAACGGAACTGCCGAAGTATTCCAATCATAAAAATTCATACTGCCGATCCGATGCATATACTCCTTAAACAAGCGAATATCTTCCAGGTCCGAATGACTGACCTCGTTCCCTGTCAGATTCAGACAAACCAGATTCGCTTCTTCCGCTTCTTCGCGCAACCAATCACTCATCGCAACAGTCAGTGCTTTCATAGAAGGGTTGACCTGGATAAAATCAGGATACACGCCAAATTCTTCACTTCGGGAAGATAAGGGATAAATGACCGGGATATTTTTATTCGTTAAATCATCCATTAAGGCCTTATACACCGAGCCATATACCGGACCGATGATCAGATCGGGATGAAACCGGTCGATTTCATCGACCATAGTATACATTTTCTCTGCACTCCGTTCGGTATCGAAAACCTTCAGGTTTACTTTGTATCCTTGATTTTTCAAGCTGTCCACCGCCAGCAATACCCCTTCATAAAAAGAAATAAATTGCTAGGAGCGGGCAGAAATCTGTACCGGCATTTTTTCCACCAGCGTATCGACAAATACAGGATAATCTTTTGCAGAAAAAGGGAGCAGTAAAGCCACCTTCACAAAAGGATCGACAGGCATCACTACTTCGGAGATATAATCCGGAATCTCCATTTTATCGGTAGCCCCGATAACAGTCGTAGTCTCTTTTTCCGGTTCTTGTTCCGTTTTTTCGTTTTTTTGCATCAGGGCATCTTGCAGGATATCGGTCACGGACGCTTCTTCCACTTTTTTCACGCTCTCGTTTCGAACCGGACGCACAGGGCGAATCTCCTGCTTTTTTCCCACCGAAGCTTCGATTTCTTCTTCACCCAATACAGAAAGATCGATTTCAGCCAAAGGCAACTTCACCACAGCTCCTACCGCCAGGGGTTGATTCTGGGCATATCCTTCATTGAATTTCAATAAACGTTTCGGTTTTATCTTATAAAGCCGGGCGATGGAATAGAAAGTCTCTCCTTTAACCACTTTGTGATAATAAAATTTGTCGTCCTGTTGCACAAAAGGATCGGTATAAGGCACTTTCAATACCTCGTATAAACTCAACGCATTATCTTTCTTATCATTTAAACTCTTTACCTCGTCGATGTTCGCTCCGTATGCCTTACATATCGAATACAAAGTCTGACCGGGTTGCACGGTATGCAAATAATAACTCTTTCCCCGAATCACAACGATATCGTTGGACTTCGTTACCGCAGTCCCTTGCCCGAGTACCTGACCGCAAGACCATAAAAGCAAAAACAGAAATAATAATTTTAGCATAGCTATTCCTATTAATAAGCAGCAAATTTAGAAAAAATAGTAGATAATTTAAAAATCTGCGCTATTTTTGCAAGTTGATGAACCCAGGCTTTCACAACAAAGGCCATAAACCAAATTGTAACCGATGAAAAAATTTCCGGCAAGACTCACCTTTTACCTGCTGAATCTGTTAGCAGCCATTCTTCTCGTTTGTGTGATAGGTTATTTTGTTCTATCCCATCTGGAGAGTTATACCCAACACGGACAATTTATTCCGGTTCCTGCCTTTAACGATTTGACAGTGGAGGAAGCACACGCGGTAGCCCGGCATGCTCATTTAACTGTTGTGGTGACCGACTCCCTGTATGACGATGCGGCCAAACCGGGAGTCGTGCTCGAACAATCACCGGTAGCCGGAGCACACGTTAAAGAAAACCGTCTGATCCATCTGATCATCAATGCCCATAACCCTGAAAAAGTGGTTTTCCCGAACCTGCAGAATGCTGCTTACCGGCAGACACTGCAAACCCTGACCAGCCGGGGATTCAAAATCGGTCATATCGAATATGCCCCGTCTGAATTTCATAATCTGGTATTGGATCTTAAACATGACGGAGAAAATATCGTTCCAGGGAGCTTATTGACCAAAGGAGCCGTTATCGATATCGTGTTAGGAAGTGGAAATGGAAGGAATACAGTCGTTCTCCCGCAACTGACCGGGAAAAATCTGCAGGAAGCCCTGGATATCCTTCGTAAATCTTACCTGAATCTCGGCGAAGTACTCCCGGATGCCAGTATAAAGAGTAAAAACGATGCCTACTCGGCTGTCATCTACGAACAGGATCCTTTGGGCGAGACGACAGTCGAAGGAGGTACTTATGTCAACCTGCATATCACCCTGGAAAAAGATAAAATTGCAGCACTCGACTCCCTGATGGTTACCGAATAAAAACGTGAACTAAAACAGCATCCTATGCCCGAATTTGAAGAAGAGGAAGAATTATTGGAAGAAGAAGAGGAAGGACAAGCATCCGAAATGTACGAACACCACCGGATCGAAGCGGATAATGGCCAGAATCTGCTCCGGGTGGATAAATTTCTGATGTCACGTCTGCCGAATGCTTCCCGCACAAAAATTCAGGAAGCTGCCGATGCCGGAAATATTCTGGTAAACGGGAAGGCTGTCAAATCGAGTTATAAGGTAAAACCCAAAGATATCGTATCGGTCGTCATGGCCTATCCCCGTCGGGAAATCGAGATCATACCGGAAAATATCCCCCTGAACATCGTTTACGAAGACGACGACCTGATGGTAGTCAATAAACCCGCCGGGATGGTAGTACATCCTTCCTACGGGCATTATACGGGCACTTTGGTGAACGCTCTGGCCTGGCACCTGAAAGGTAATCCGCTTTTTAAAGACAATAACGATCCGCGTCCCGGATTAGTCCACCGGATCGATAAGGACACGTCGGGATTATTGGTCATCGCCAAAACCGAAAAGGCCAAAACCCATCTGGGATTACAATTTTTCAACAAGACTTCCGACCGGAAGTATGTAGCCGTTTGTTGGGGTAACCTGGAAGACGAAACCGGAACGATCACCGGACATATCGGGCGCAACCTGACCAACCGCAAAGTCATGGCCTGTTTTCCGGACGGCAGTCATGGCAAACACGCCGTAACGCATTACCGGGTATTGGAACGCCTGGGCTATGTGAACGTAGTTGAATGTATTTTGGAAACCGGCCGAACCCATCAGATCCGTGCTCATTTCAAATATATCAAACACCCGCTTTTCAACGATAAAGAATACGGGGGAAATGAAAT
>ERZ773237.2944-NODE-2944-length-10589-cov-2.726979_pt1 | contig 10589 bp, 7 predicted proteins | sample MGYA00580990_ERZ773237 | MGnify/ENA primary metagenome ERZ773237 (study PRJEB29015, sample SAMEA2737749) | human gut metagenome | biome: human gut; feature: human-associated habitat; material: faeces | place: China | collected 2012 ...
TGTCGTAGCACTCCTGACCTTCGGGAACGTTGGTCACGATGGTGTACTCGACGCCGAGCGTCTCGCAGGCCTCTTTCGCAGCGTTGATGAAGTTGAGGTCGTAGGTGGAGTTTTCGTCGTGGAGCATGATGAAGCCGACCTTAAAATCGGTGACTTCGTTGTTGTCCTGATCGTCGGTGTTGGTATCGTCCTTCTTATCGCCGCAGGCGACAAGGGCGAGAACCATAACGAGACTCAAGAGCAGTGCAAGGAACTTCTTCATTTCGGTAAATCCTCCTTAAATTTTACGGCAATCAAAAGATTTGAATACCGTTATCACCATGATACATAAAATGGTAAAATTTATCAACAGGAAAAACGAAAATCGGTGATCAAACTTGACCAAAAAAGGCTTGGCTCTTTTAGTCATAGGGGAGAAAAGAGTGGATACTCCATGGAAAAAACGAAAAAAGACCCGCTCAATGAGCGGGTCTTTTGCATAAAAGTGCGGGTTGTTTGGAACGAATGTTACATCTGCACGCGGGTGCCGGTCTTGCCTTCGATGCCCTCAGCAGCCTTCTCAAGAAGGGTGATGAGCGCAACGCGGCCGGGCTTGCTCTCTGCAAACGACATGGCGGCCTGCACCTTCGGCAGCATGGAGCCGGGGGCAAACTGCTTTTCGTCGATATACTTGCGCGCCTCGTCCGGCGTCAGGGTGTCGAGACCCTTCTGATCGGGCTTGCCGAAGTTGATGGCGACCTTCTCGACCGCCGTCAGGATGACGAGCATGTCCGCGTCGAGCAGCTCTGCGAGCTTGGCGGAGGCAAAGTCCTTGTCGATGACCGCGGGCGTGCCGTAGAGCTTGCCGTCCTTGCGCACGACGGGGATGCCGCCGCCGCCGACCGTGATGACGACCGTACCGTTGTCGACGAGCGCCTTGACAGTGTTCTTTTCAATGACGTCGATCGGCTTGGGGGAGGGAACGACCTGACGGTAGCCGCGGCCCGCGTCCTCGACCATGGTGTAGCCCTTTTCCGCGGCGATGCGGTCGGCGGTCTCCTTGTCGTAGAACGCGCCGACGGGCTTGGTGGGATGCTGGAAGGCGGGGTCAGCCTCGTCGACGAGCACCTGCGTCACGACCGTGGCAACGTCCTTGTTCATGCCGCGGGAGGCGAGCTCGTTGCCGATGGCGTTCTGCAGATGATAGCCGATATAGCCCTGGCTCATCGCGCCGCACTCGGGGAAGGGCATGTCGGACTTGATGGCCTTGGCCTCAGCGGCGGTGGCCATGCCGAGGTTGATCATGCCGACCTGCGGGCCGTTGCCGTGGGCGATGATGACCTCGTTGCCCTGCGCGATCAGGTCGACGATGGGCTTGGCGGTCTCGGTGACGAGAGCGAGCTGCTCATAGGGGGTGTTGCCCAGCGCGTTGCCGCCGAGCGCAATGACGATGCGTTTACCCATGGTGATATATCTCCTTAAAAAATAAATTTGAACCGTTCGGTCGGCGCAATGGCCGAATTTCCATTGCTTTCCGCCTATATTATAGGCAATGCTGCACGAGACTGCGAGACATTTCCCGTGATTTTTCTTGTATTTTCCCGCTTTCCTGCGTGAAGCGGCCGAAGAAAAAGGGCGGCAGAAGCCGCCCTTTTCAGTTGTGTGCGGTCTCTTAGAACATCTTGCGCTCGGCGTCGGACTTGTCCATCTCCATGAGAGCGCGGACGGGGTCCTTGACCTGTGCGAGGAAGATCATCGCGGCGATGATGTAGGGTTTGTAGGAGGCCTGCTTGTACAGAGGAACGATGTAGCGGTCGAACACGGAGTTGTCGACCTCACCCTCGGGGCAGGAAAGACCGGTGATGTCGGCGGGCAGGCAGTGGAGATAGAGCGCCTTGCCGTCCTTCGTGAGCTTCATCATCTCTTCGGTGCAGGCCCAATCCTTGTGCTCGGCATTCTGCGCGAGGAGCTTCTTCTCCAGCGCGTCGATGCCGGCCTTGTCGCCCTTCTGGTAGAGCTTGGTGCGCTCCTCCATGGCCTTGAACGGAGCCCAGGACTTGGGATAAACGATGTCGGCGTCCTGGAAGGCTTCCTTCATGTCGTTGCACTTCTTGAAGCTGCCGCCGGTGGCCGCCGCGTTCTTCTTGGCGATCTCCTCGACCTCGGGCATGACCTCATAGCCCTCGGGATGGGCGAGAGTGACGTCCATGCCGAAGCGGGTGAACAGGCCGATGACGCCCTGCGGGACGGACAGGGGCTTGCCGTAGCTGGGGGAGTAGGCCCAGGTCATGGCGATTTTTTTACCTTTCAGGTTTTCCAGTGAACCAAAGTGTTCACGTAACCATGCCAGGTCAGCCATTGACTGAGTCGGGTGGTCAATATCGCATTGCAGGTTCACTAAAGCCGGACGTTGCGGCAGCACACCCTGCTTGTAACCGTCATCAAGTGCAGCGCCAACTTCACGCATATAGGCGTTGCCTGCGCCCAGATACATATCGTCGCGAATACCAATAGCGTCGGCGCAGAAGGAGATCATATTGGCGGTTTCACGCACGGTTTCGCCGTGAGCGATTTGTGATTTGCCTTCATCGAGATCTTGCTGTGCAAGGCCGAGCAGGTTAAGCGCGGAAGCATAAGAGAAGCGGGTACGAGTGGAGTTGTCGCGGAATACGGAAATACCTAATCCACTATTAAAGACTTTGGTTGAGATGTTTTCAGCACGCAGTGCTTTTAATGCTGCGGCAACGTCCAGTACTTGTTTCAGTTCATCTGGCGTCTGTTCCCACGTTAACAAAAAATCTTTCTCGTGAAGGTGAGAGGTCAGCGAATTGATATCCTTAATCAGCTCATTAACAGTTTTCATCATAAAGTCCCGGTAGTGGAATGACAGGCAAAGTGGTTTATTTCACTGTGACTTGCCAAAGTGATTGGTGTTTTCACAGCTATACCTGGGACTAACAATAAGTGTGCCAGAATTATCCACGGGGCTGCAAAAGACTAATTTGACGGATAATGTGTGGGGTTGATCACAAATTGATGCCAGCTTCCGGTTGTTTGTAAAATACGAAAACGTTTGGCTTTTTTTATCGCGTTATTTATTTGCTGCTAAGTATCAGAAATAAGATAAAGGGACAGGCGATCTCTCTTCAGTTTGATAAACTCACCGCCGTAATTCTCATATTGATATAGAAATGTGATATCTCTTCCATAATTTCATTAGAAAGTGATAAAAATCTTATGTTTTTATCAAAGCCAATTTCGCCTGAGTTAATATCATCATGATCTGTGAACCATCAACGTCTTCAATGATCGACTTTTAAGTAAGTCTGGAAGGTAAAGCTATGGAGCTTGCTACTACGCAGTCAGTATTGATGCAAATTCAACCGACAATTCAGCGTTTTGCCAGAATGCTTGCCAGCGTTTTGCAGCTTGAGGTTGAGATCGTTGATGAAAACTTGTGTCGCGTCGCCGGAACGGGCGCGTATGGGAAGTTTCTTGGTCGCCAGTTGAGCGGCAACTCACGCCTGCTCCGCCACGTCCTGGAAACGAAAACTGAAAAAGTTGTGACACAGTCTCGCTTCGATCCCCTTTGTGAAGGTTGCGATAGTAAAGAAAATTGCCGCGAAAAAGCATTTCTGGGTACGCCTGTCATTTTACAGGATCGTTGTGTTGGGGTGATAAGTTTGATTGCCGTTACCCACGAGCAACAAGAGCATATTAGTGATAATTTACGCGAATTTTCTGATTACGTTCGCCATATATCCACCATTTTTGTTTCTAAACTTCTGGAGGATCAGGGACCAGGAGATAACATCAGTAAAATATTCGCGACCATGATCGATAATATGGATCAGGGCGTGTTAGTGGTTGATGCTGATAATCGTGTTCAATTTGTTAATCAGACAGCTTTAAAAACACTCGGTGTTGTACAAAATAATATTATTGGAAAACCTGTTCGTTTCAGACCATTAACATTTGAGAGTAATTTTACCCATGGTCATATGCAACATATTGTTTCGTGGGATGATAAAAGTGAATTAATCATTGGTCAGTTGCATAACATCCAGGGCCGACAACTATTTTTAATGGCGTTTCACCAATCGCATACCAGTTTTTCTGTAGCAAATGCACCTGATGAACCGCATATTGAACAATTGGTTGGCGAGTGCCGTGTTATGCGGCAATTAAAACGACTCATTAGCCGTATTGCACCCAGCCCATCCAGCGTTATGGTGGTTGGTGAAAGCGGCACAGGTAAAGAAGTCGTCGCCCGTGCAATCCATAAGTTGAGCGGAAGACGGAATAAACCCTTTATTGCTATCAACTGTGCCGCGATTCCGGAACAGCTTCTGGAGAGCGAACTGTTCGGTTATGTTAAAGGCGCATTTACTGGCGCTTCTGCCAACGGTAAAACAGGGTTGATTCAGGCGGCGAATACGGGCACGCTGTTTCTCGATGAAATTGGTGATATGCCATTAATGTTGCAGGCTAAATTACTGCGCGCTATTGAGGCGCGTGAAATTCTGCCGATTGGTGCCAGTAGCCCAATACAAGTCGACATCCGCATCATTTCTGCAACTAATCAGAATTTGGCCCAGTTCATTGCCGAAGGTAAATTCCGCGAAGATCTCTTCTACCGACTTAATGTTATCCCGATAACTCTGCCACCGCTGCGTGAACGTCAGGAAGATATTGAATTACTGGTGCATTACTTTTTACATCTGCATACCCGTCGTCTGGGATCGGTTTATCCTGGCATTGCTCCTGATGTCGTCGAAATATTGCGTAAGCATCGTTGGCCCGGAAACCTGCGCGAGTTAAGCAATTTGATGGAATATCTGGTTAACGTGGTTCCTTCAGGTGAAGTTATCGACAGCACGCTATTGCCGCCAAATCTGCTGAATAATGGCACAACGGAGCAAAGTGATGTAACAGAGGTCAGTGAGGCGCACCTGTCACTCGATGATGCGGGCGGCACGGCGCTGGAGGAGATGGAAAAGCAAATGATCCGCGAGGCGCTTTCACGTCATAACAGCAAGAAGGAAGTTGCTGATGAACTGGGCATCGGTATTGCTACGCTCTATCGCAAGATTAAGAAATATGAGTTGTTAAACACATAACCTCAGTGAATCCGGCCTGAATTCAGGCCGGATATCCTTTTACTTCGTTTTCTCGCAATCCAGAACTGTATTTACAATCATCTGATCCCCCGTGCAGCGACAAAGATTTCCCGCCAGTCCGCGACGAATTTCCGTAATGGTTAATGGCTTCTCGCGTGGTTTCGCCAGCATTGCCGTGGTAGCCATAATCAGGCCAGGCGTACAAAACCCGCACTGCACCGCGCCGGATTTCGCATAAGCCTGCTGAACATGAGAAAGTTTTCCGCCTTTCGCTTCACCTTCCAGCGTGCGGATCTCTTTTCCTTCAGCCCAGGCGGCAAGGTATAAGCAACTGTCTATTGCTGTGCCGTCGACCAGCACCGTACAGGCACCACATTCACCCACGCAGCACCCTTGTTTGACACTTAGCAGTCCTTGTTCGCGGAGTAATTCCGAGAGTGGCGTGCCTGGTGCGGCATGAAGCTGAAAAGGCATCCCGTTAATGGTGCATTCGATGGTAATTGTTTCGCTGTGATTCATTGCAATTTTCCCCCCGCCGCGGCGACGGCTTCGCTAATCACTTTTTTGGTCATCGTCTGGATGAGATGCAGACGAAACTCTTTACTGGCCCGCCATGAAGAACGCGGGGCGACATCTTGCAGGACAGATTCGCTGATAGCTTCCAGCGTTTGCAGGTTTAATGGCGCATTTTGTGCAGTCTGTTCGGCATGTTGGCAGCGAATCGGCGTTGGCGCGGCAACACCAAATGCCAGGCGTAATTCGCTGAAATTGCCGTTATCCAGTCGGCAATGTGCGGCACAGCCAATCGTTGAAATATCCATTGCGTCGCGCATGGCATATTTAAAATGCGCGCTGCCCACGTGTTCTTTCGGCTGGGGCGGAAAATGAAAGGCGACAAGGATTTCGTCATGCTCAAGAGACACTTTGCCCGGCCCAGTGTGAAAGCCATTAATCGGGACGAAACGAACACCGCGTGGGGAGTGGATCTCCAGCTTTGCGTCATAAATTAGCGTTGGCGTGGCAGAATCTGCGCTGGTGGCACCGTTGCAAATATTTCCACCGTAGGTAGCGACGTTACGGATCTGCGGTCCGGCAATGGATGAGGCCGCAGCACATAACGCCGGGAGATGACGTTGAGTTACAGGATCTTCAATGAGCTGGGTAAATGTCGTTGCAGAGCCGATACGTAGTGAGCCATCTTCCGCCAGCGTAATTCCCCGCAGCTCCGCCAGATTATGAATATCAACAATATGGCGATAACGGTCATTGTGATGGTGGAGCTGAATCAGTACGTCAGTGCCACCGGCGAGCAGTTTGGCCTGCGGGTTGTCAGCCAGCAGGTTGATGGCATCGGCAAGGGTTGCTGCGCGATGGTAAGAAGCAAAATCAAACATGATGTTATCCTCAAATCAATCCTGCCAGATGGAACTCTTCATATAACCGTTTTGGCGTCAGCGGCAGTGTATTGATTGCAACACCGGTAGCCATCTTCACCGCGTTACGAATAGCAGCGGCAACAGGAATTATTGGTGGCTCACCCAGTGACTTATGTCCGTATGCGGATTGCGGCTCATTGATTTCGACGAACGCGCTTTCCAGTTGTGGCAGATCCGGCATGGTCGGCATTTTGTAATCCAGCAGATTGGGGTTACGGACCACGCCGCTTTTCGCATCGATGATCATCTCTTCAAATAGCGCCCAGCCAATGCCCATTCCCATTCCGCCGTGTACCTGACCTTCTGCCAGTAGCGGATTAAGAATATGGCCCGAATCATGAACGTTGAGGATGCGGTTGATGGTGACTTTACACAGCGCAATATCGACCGTCAGATCAACAAAGGTACAGCCAAACGCTGGTGGGTTAGTGGTGGTTTTGATGGAGCTTTCGGCAGAGAGCTGCCCGCCGCGTTCAGGGTGGTAGAAGGCGTCCATCGCCAAATCTTTTAACGACATTAATGGCTCTTCCGGTCGTTCAACCAGCACGATATGGCCTTTTATCAGGGTAAGATTCATCGCTGACTGATGTAGCATGACAGCGGCATGAGCGATGATTTTCTCCTTTAATAACAGTGCCGCACTGCGCAGCGCAGGCGCGGCAACATAGCTCTGGCGTGAGGCAAATGCACCGGGATCGAACGGCGTAACGTCGGTATCTTGGGTTGAAATAACGCGAACGTCGCTGACCGGAACCCCCACGGTTTCTGCTACCATTTGCGAGAAGACGGTGTCGGCCCCCTGACCGATTTCTGTCGCGCCGCTTTGCACGTTGATGGTTCCATCCTGATTCATCAGAAGGCGCGCGCCTGCTATTTCTACGCCGACAGGCCAGGTGTTAGAGGTGTAGCTAAAACAGGCGACGCCAACGCCGCGGCGTAAATTGCCTTGCTGGTTCTGGCACTCTGCACGGCGTTTTTCCCATTCAAAGATTTTCCGGCCTTTTTCAAGACACTCCGGCAACCCTGCGCTGTAAATACGTTTGCCCGTGAGCGGATTAGCATCTCCTTCGCGGGCGGCGTTGCGTAAACGAATTTCAACAGGATCAATACCTAACGCTGTCGCGGCGTCATCAAGCATAGACTCAACGGCAAATACGACTTGTGGCGCGCCATAACCACGCATCGCACCAGCCGAGGGGAGGTTGGTATAGCAGGTCTTTGAACTGTAAGCGTAGGCACAACGAGGATAAAGGTAAGCGACTTTATTCCCCCCTGCAGAAGCGATGGAGTGCCCGTGAGATGCATAAGCGCCGGTGTTAGACAGAACATCCAGACTATAACCTTTCAATGTTCCGTCGCGGTTCACGCCCATTTGCCCGTCAATAGTAAAAGCGTGGCGGGTACGGGTTGCGAGGAAACACTCTTCACGGCTAAGGGAAACTTTCACCGGAATGCCGCCAAGCTTGCTGGTCAGGAATGCTGCCATTGGCTCTTCCAGTACATCCTGTTTATTACCAAAACCGCCACCGACAAACGGTTTGATGACTCGTACGCATGACCAGGGAATATTCAGCGCCTGACCAACCACACGGCGAACAATGTGCGGGATCTGGGTGCTGGAAACGATGGTAATTCGCGAGTCATCCTCCATCCATGCCAGCGATGTCACGCTTTCCATGTGACAATGTTGAATGACCGGCGTCTGATAGTGCCCCTGTACCTGGTAGTCGGCGGCATCGATTGTTTGTTGGACATTACCCGTCGACATCGAGCTTTGTTTTAGTAAATTGCCGCCGTTATGGATTGGTGCAGCGTCATCTGCCAGCGCCGCTTCTGGCGTGGTGATAACGGGTAATTCTTGCCACTCAATGCTGACCAATTGCGCCGCTTTTTCTGCCGTGAGTTCATCACGGGCCACGACGATGGCAACGGCGTCACCATGGTGACGAACATGGCGAGTTAGCAGTGCGCGATCGGCGGTATCGCGCTTGTTTTCGTCAAGTGTCCAGGCATGCCCAGCTGTAGCGAATGGGATATCAGGCACATCTTCCCAGGTAAAAATCGCCAGTACGCCCGGTAAACTTCTGGCTTGTTCATCATTAATACTTATGGCATAACCATGTGCGATAGGGCTACGTACATATTTCGCGTAACACATGCCCGCCATAACATAATCGTCAGTATATCGTGCCCGCCCGGTGACCTTAGCAATGGCATCTACGCGCATGCATGATTCACCTGTAGCGGTTGCTTCCCGCGCTTCCATAGAAATCCCCTCGATTTGAACATTTGGTTCTTATGGCAAAGATTTAGTCTAAGCAGGCAAGATTTACGCCAGAAACGACGATAAGCGTTAAGGGAGGAAGGAAGTGTGATGATGTTAAAAAAACACAGATATGATACGAAACAGGACCCTGAATAGGGGCAGTGATACGTATCAATATGAGTGGCGATAAAATCAATGTGATAAATTGGGATTATTACGCATCAGGATGGGAAATAGGGTAAATGAGTCAGAAAATTCGATACATCTACAGTGAATATTTTGCTGATGATACTTCCCTTTGCCAAATGAAATTAACCTCTTTCTCTATTACCGCGTTTTTCCAGAAGCAAGAGATTGGGTATCAAGAGGCTGGCTGCTATGATATGGCGTCTTGTTTTTTAAGCGAGGAAAGATTTTGAGTGCGGGACGCCTGAATAAAAAATCTCTGGGTATCGTGATGTTGTTATCGATTGGACTGCTTTTGGCGGGCTGCTCGGGTAGCAAATCATCCGATACAGGAACGTATTCCGGCTCCGTTTACACCGTGAAACGGGGGGATACGCTATATCGTATTTCGCGCACCACGGGAACTAGCGTAAAAGAGCTGGCGCGACTGAACGGCATTTCCCCCCCTTACACCATTGAAGTTGGTCAGAAACTAAAACTGGGTGGGGCGAAAAATAGTAGTACACGTAAATCAACCGCCAAATCAACGACCAAAACCGCATCGGTTACACCGTCATCAGCAGTACCGAAATCTTCCTGGCCGCCAGTAGGGCAACGTTGTTGGTTATGGCCAACGACAGGGAAAGTTATCATGCCGTATTCGACAGCTGATGGCGGCAATAAAGGGATTGATATCTCAGCTCCACGGGGTACACCTATTTACGCCGCGGGTGCAGGAAAGGTGGTGTATGTGGGCAACCAGCTGCGTGGCTACGGTAATCTCATCATGATTAAACACAGTGAAGATTACATTACGGCTTACGCCCATAATGACACGATGCTGGTAAATAATGGGCAAAGCGTGAAGGCTGGGCAAAAAATCGCCACTATGGGGAGCACTGATGCGGCATCGGTTCGCCTGCATTTCCAGATTCGTTACCGTGCAACGGCAATTGATCCGCTACGTTACTTGCCGCCTCAGGGCAGCAAGCCAAAATGCTGATGGCGAATTAATCAGCAGTCAGCAGCGCGGCACTTGCTAAGGAGAGCGTAAGGTTTATAATGCCTTACGCATCTCGAAGCGGGCGTAGTTCAATGGTAGAACGAGAGCTTCCCAAGCTCTATACGAGGGTTCGATTCCCTTCGCCCGCTCCAATTTATCTTCACCTCATCAACCTGCCATTTTTGTTGTATCTGATTTTCTATATTATCTTAATTCAAGCGCTTCAGACTTTTCGCAATCGCCGTAATACTTCCCCATTTTTTTGTAAATAAAAAGCGTTTACGCAATGCAATCCATTTGTAACAACCCAGGTAAAATACCTTATTTTCAAGTTGTTAAATAAGTGGTTATCTACGCTTTTAACAAACGATTGATGGAATCTTTTATGAAAGGGAAATCTGCATTAACTCTTCTGCTCGCTGGTATATTTTCGTGCGGCACATGCCAGGCGACAGGGGCAGAAGTGACGAGTGAATCTGTATTTAACATTCTTAATTCCACGGGGGCAGCAACTGATAAAAGTTATTTATCGTTAAATCCAGATAAGTATCCTAATTATCGTCTTCTGATTCACTCAGCCAAATTAAAAAATGAAATAAAGAGCCACTATACCAAAGACG
>ERZ773237.2965-NODE-2965-length-10504-cov-3.059240_pt1 | contig 10504 bp, 8 predicted proteins | sample MGYA00580990_ERZ773237 | MGnify/ENA primary metagenome ERZ773237 (study PRJEB29015, sample SAMEA2737749) | human gut metagenome | biome: human gut; feature: human-associated habitat; material: faeces | place: China | collected 2012 ...
CAGACGGAAATGCCATATGCTGCTAAAAGCAGAGCTTCGCAGATGGCGCACAGTCCTACGGTCTTGAAAAAATCCCCTTTGAAATAGTCAAGGGAAATCGTCAGGCACATATGAGTAGGGGTCAGCATTTGCCCGCCTAGACCGCAAACCATGGCAATGCTGAGCATTTCTAAGTTCCCCGGCGCTGCTGCGGCCACAATGGGGACGACCACAGCAACTTGTCCCTGAGTGATGCCCGTGAGAATGCCAACCATGAAGCTGAGTACGGCGATAACCCATTCGAGCGGCATCGCAGACTGCGTGACGTTGGCTACCAACGCTTGCAGCAAACCGGTACTTTCCAAGAGCTCCATGAAGAAGAAAATGCAGAATACATCTCGGAAAAGCCGCCACTCCACCGCCCGGATTAGGACGTCCGCGATTTGGACAGGGCGGCGGCAAAGTTTGAGCAGTAAACCGGTGGCAAGTACGGTGATGCCTAAAGCTGCCCATGCAGAAAGCTTGAAGGTCATCATCAGCACTAATGCGATTAAGATCGGTGTGAATGAGAGTAGAAAATCAAAACGTTCTTTGCGTTTTTGAGCACCGCTAATCTCAATCCGCTTTTCTTCATTCAGCGTGACATTGTGGTAAAGAACGATCCAGCCGATAACAAACGCAGCGGGCGTCAGCCAGGCTAAATGGCAGATCAGATCAATGACCGGAATGCCGGCAACTGAACAAGCCAGAATGATGCCGGGAACGATGGGGCTGGCAAATTCGCAAATGTGACGAAACCAGAAATTGACAGCGCTGAGCCTGTCGCAGCTAATGGCTTCTCCCTGGGCGATCTGTTTCACAATAGGAGCAGAAAACCGCGCGCCGCCTATGCTGGGCAGTAAACCCAAAAATGCGGCCATGATGGCCATGCTCAGTTTCTTTGACGAGGTAAGCTGCTGGAGGTACTTGACCATGCCGTCAAGACATCCGCTTTGCCGAAGTTCAATTTCCAGACAGACGACAAAGTAGAGTGACCCCACGAGATCATACGTTCGGCTGCGCTGCAGCATGGACACGATGCCGTCAACGAGCAAGTGCGGCTCTGGTTTCAGAAGCAGCCAAATGAGCAGACCGCTGCAGAGCACAGAGAAGCCTAGAGAACGCTTCAGCCGCAGCAGAACGATCAATGTGGCAACAACTAGACCGAGGATGAGAAAGATAGACATGGTTCTGTAAGGTATTCAGAATTTCTGCGTTTTCAATGGATTTCTCTCTCTGAGCCCATTCGGTGCGGCGCCAAAAGCTTTGAACGGTTATATCGTCGGACCGGTCACGTAGATGTTCATTGAGTTGTTATAGCGGCATTGTTCTGCTTTGGTCAGATCACCGTTGATGAACAGCATGATTTCATCGAAGAGTCTCTGAGTCGCATCTGCATATGACTCTTCGCCCCGCATGATTTTTCCAACATAGCAGTCAATGTGTTCTTGGAGACACTGCCAAGTGTTTTCATTGCCGGTAGTCTTAACGACAGGAACAAAGGGAAAGCCTTGAGGCGCCCCTCTGCCGGTTGTGAATAGGATCAGATTGCAGCCGGCTGCAGCAAGACCGGTGAGCATTTCTGGCTCGCGCCCAGGAGAATCCATCATGACAAGGCCGGGCTGCTTGACGTTGTCTCCATAAGCGATGACGCGCTGAAAAATAGAGGATCCAGCTTTGGCTAGAGCGCCCAGTGATTTTTCCTCAATCGTGGTGAGGCCGCCCTCAATATTGCCTCGCGTGGGCTGCCCGCCTCGCATATCGACGCCGACAGCCTTCGCCCGGGCTTCCATTTCTGAGACGCGTTTGGCAATCTCTTGTGCAACTTCCGAGGTAACGCAGCGGCGAGCAGCAATATGCTCTGCCCCCATGAATTCCGTTGTCTCGCCAATCACGACGCTCGCGCCTGCCGCTGTGAAGATATCTGTGATTTTCCCAGCGATGACATTTGCTGAGAGACCTTGGGTGGTGTCAGAACTGCCGCACTTAAGGCCGAGCTTTAGCGTGTTGAAAGGATGTTGTGTCGGGGCGGCGGCGATTTTTTGTTTTAGATCGGCTACTACGGCTTTGGCATGCTTAACCGTTTGGGTTAAGCCGCCTTCTTTTTGAATGATCAAAAATTCAACGGGTTTTCCGAAAGTTTTTGCTTGTCGGACGATTTCCTCAGTCGGTACGCTTTCGCAGCCGAGACTGATGTACAGGATGGCGCCAAGATTCGGATTCTTAGCTAGATTGGTTAGAACTTTGGCGATCAGCGCAAGGTCCGGCTTTGTTTGAGAGCAGCCTTGCTGATGAGTAAAGCACGCGACACCTTCGATGTCAGAGAGGTGAACAACGACATCGTTTGCACATGCTACGCATGAAATGATGCCCACGAGATTACGGATGCCCACACTGCCGTCAGGTCTGGAATACCCTCGATAGCAGAGGCTGCGTGCATTAATAATGGGACGATCAGGTACTTTCGGAGTGAATACTTCCTCACAGCTCTCAAGCTGAGATGCCAGCGCATTCTGTTCAGCCATATCGCCGCGGCCGCGATTGCTTTCAACGTTTTGCACATGTACGTGACTGCCGGCAGGAATGTCGCGGGAGGCCGTCCCGATGACCTCCCCGTATTTCACAATGGAGTCGCTGCTGCGAATATCTCGTATGCTGATTTTGTGCCCGAAAGGGATATCGTCCAATGCTTTGATCCGCAAGACGTCCGTCTGCCCCCCAACCACGACCTCATCGCTGATCCTGACAGACTTGAGCAGTGTGGCGGTGTTGTCTAGCGCGGATATTTGCAATGCATCAAAGGCGGGACGGGGGGACATGATGGGCTCCAATTTTTAAGGCCGCAGGCAGCTATTCTCTGGGAAGCTGTTCTTTGGCCTCAAGCAGGTGATTTTTCATAATTTGGAACGCAAGTTCACTGTCGTGATTTTTGATGGCTTCAAAAACTTTCTTGTGTTCGCAATAGGCATCTTCTCGACGTTCTTTATTCCAGAGGGTAAGGTGCCTGGATTGCCGTTGAAGTTCACTTAAAAAAAGACTTACAGTGGCAATCACTTCATTGTGTGAGGCTTGCATCAGTCTCAAATGAAATTCAAATGACATTTCCTCTGACATTTGATTATTTTCGACAGCTGTTTTTTGGACCTCTAAAATTTCTTGAAGTGTCTTAATTTCTTCTTCGGTTGCCAGCTTGGCCGCCTGTGCAGCGCCATAGGGCTCAATAGCCAGTCGAAAATCAAAAAGATTGAGCAGGATTTGCGGAGTGATAGTGGTGACGAGAGGACCAACAACCTTCAAGATGTTGCTGAGATCAGCTGTTTGCACCAATACGCCCTTACCGCGAATTTGCTTGACAACGCCTAAGTACTCCAGAGACTTCATCGCTTCCCGGACAGGAATGCGGCTGACCTGCATCTCTTCGGCCAATTCGCGCTCAGAAGGCAGGATGTCTCCGGGCTTGAACTCACCGCTCATGATTCTTTCGCGGAGAATATCTGCGATCTGCCCGTAGAGCGTTTTATTGTTCCGGTCTAATTCGATTTTGCTCATTACAAGTGCGGATGGGTTATTGAGTAAATAAAGGAGGTGCCTACTTGTTTAAACGGCGGGCCGCCTCCTTTTCTAATGTAAACGTATTAGAAAGAGGTAAATAGACCCAGCATAGACCAGTAAGGAACTCCGACTAGTCCAAAGATTATGTAACTAAGAAGCGTAAAGAACAAACCAATGAGCCACCAAGTCTTAACGCTGACATATCCGCCGCCGAACAGAACGGGGCCGGCAGCATTCGCATAGTGCGTCAGGATGGCGCCCATAACGCCGCACATTAGAAAGACAAGGAACATGTCCCAGGCAGGCAGACCGGCTGCCAAGCCGATCGTGAACTGCACCGGAAGCACAGAGGCCATATACGCGCCGCAAGAGACAAAGAGATATCGGCAGACGGATCCGGCAGCGACCAAAGTGAGGAGCAGTGCTGCGTGGCTGAAGGATGAAAAGTCCACATAGAGCTGAAGCTGTTCTGCCATCCATTTAAAGAAGCCGAATTGATTCATGGCGCCGGCCAGCCCCAGAATGCCGCCGTACCACATCAATGTCGTCCAAACTTGGCTGTTTTTGGCAATATCCTTCCACTTGAGAACATTGGTCATCAGGCAGACGGCGATGAAGCCCAAAACCACGGCAGTGGAGTTGATTTTCGTATAAGAAGAGGTGGCCCAGCCGATAATGGCAAGGACGAATAGGCAGAGAAGAATCTTTTCTTTGCTGCTCATGGGGCCGATAGCCGCAAGGCCCTCCCTGGCAATTCGAACATTATCGATCTTGGTCAGAGTGGGCCGGTAGATCAGATACATGACGTATGGCGCGATCAGCAGCACGATGCCCGCGGGCAGAATAAATGCAGTCGTCCATTGGAGCCAAGTGATGTGCAGTCCCAGCATTTGATCAGCCAGCGCCCAAGCGACGGTATTGGCGGCATACCCTGTGAGGAAGGTGATGCCGGTACACATGGTCACCACATAAAGCAGTACCGAAATGTAGGCGCCAAAGCCGCGGGGATTTTTGTCAGGATACGAACCCAAAGATTCCGCGACGCTCAGGAAGATGGGATAGATGATGCCGCCGGTGCGCGCCGCATTGGACGGCGTTACCGGAGCGATGATGAAATCGGCAAAGGCTGCCGCATACCCGAGACCCAAAGTAGAACGTCCGAAGATGCGGATCATCCAGAAGGAAATGCGCTTGCCGAGGTTGGTATCTCGGAAGGCCTGGGCGATGATATAGGCGCCGACAACGAGCCATGTCATCGTCAGCGCGAAGCCGGAAAGCGCCACGGTATGGCCGCGCATAATGACGGCATAAAGGCCCAGGAAAATGGCGAGCGCTGTGGCTTCACCGACAGGGCGAAGCATGACCATCAAAATAGCGCCGGCATAAAACGGGAATAATCCCCAGGCCTTGGGATCCATGCCTTCCGGAGGGTCTAAAAAGAGCAGTAATAGAGGTAAAAACCCTATTAGCATCTTTATTAATTTATCTTTTTGCATTATTGATTCCCCTTGGTGGTTTTTATTTGGCGCCCCTCGGGGTAGGGCTTTTAATTAATACTTTCTCGTAAAGGAAGTATTTATTTTTTCGAAGATTAAGCTGGGTTTATCTAAATCCTCGAAATGTTTGCAAAGCCCAATAATTTCGTCCTGTACGGCGGCCGGAATAATGCCGTCAGTCATGGCTTGGAATTTAAGCGCGACGCCGTCCCAGGAAAGTGTGTTTTCCGGGTCTCCCGTTGGATTCCAGATCTGGGCATGGAGTTCCTGTCCGTCGTCGGTGACGGCTTCAATGCGGCAGGGCCAATTGCGCGGCACGCAGGCATTGATTTCGGTGTCTTCCACCACTTCAATGCGATGTTCAAGAGCCTTCACATCGGCTTCATTCACGGATTGATCCGAGAAGGATGTTTCAGTAGGCACGCCTCTTAAGAGCGTGGAGGCGACGCAGTAAGCCAAACTGAATTTGGCTTGACGGCCGGTCGCTGGCGAACGGGTGCCCGCCACGGTGTTGGCCGTTGTGTAGGTCAGCAGACGAATGGTCTTTAAGCCGCGGCCGGCGGCTTGCCGGCGAATATCGAGTGCTGCGTCAATCGCAGAATGGGTGTGCCGGCAGCACGGATAGGGCTTGAAGGAAATCAGCCCGGCACGCCATTTTTCGCCGAAGTCTTTGAAGAGGTCATAGCACACTTCCTGACGGGCATAACCGGCAAAGAATCCCTGTTTGCCTTCCAGAATGTGGGTTGCACCGCTAAAGCCGTTTTTGGCAAGCATGGCAACCAGGATGCCGTTGCCGGCAGCCGCTCCTGTATGCAGGAATTTGCTCATGCCGCCGTCGGGCAGGAACTGCCACAAGCCCGCTGACATTGTGCCGGCGTTGCCTAATGCCCAGTTGAGCTGAATGGCATCGAGATCGAGCAGTTTGCCGGCAGCCATCGCGGCGCCGAACACGCCCGTGGTCGCTGTCGTATGAAAGATTTTGTAGTGAGCAGGCGTGATGGCGGCACCGATGCGGAGCATGATTTCAAAACCGCATACGGCTGCGAGCAGTACGTCTTTACCTTGTTTGCCGGCGAATTCAGCTGCAGCAAAGGCAGCGGCTAAATTCGGGGTAGCGGGATGGCTGATGCTGTCACGGTCAACATCGTCCATTTCCAGAATATGGCCGAAGTAAGCGTTTGACATGGCGGCAAGCACAACGTTTCGGCGGCCGCAATCAATGGACGTCGCTTGAGAATTGCCGCCGAGCACGTCAGCCACGACTTTGATCGGTTGGGAAGAGCGATCTGCTGCACCCCCGACAGCGCAGCCGATCCAATCCAGGGTGTCGCGCTTCATGGTGTCAATGACAGCTGCTGGAATATCCGCATACTGAAGGTCTGCAACAAAATCTGCGCAAGCTTTGGAGGGGGACCAGATTTGATTAGTCATAGCAATCCTCAAAAAAAGAGGGGGAAAAACACGACAAAGCGGCTTTTCCCCCTTCACTCATCATCAACTACGAAGGATGAATTTCATCAATTCGAAAAGACTACTTGGTCGCTAGGATTTCTTTTTCGACCTTCTGTGCGTAGTCACGTACCTTGTCATAGCGGCTGTTGCCGTGCGAGTCCATGGTGACGAGGAACGGTCCGAAATGCTTTGCCTGAAGCGGCCACATGGCCTCCGGCATGCCGTGCTCAAACCAGTGAGGCTCTTTCGTGCCGACAATGCCTGCTGCCAGGACAACTGCACAGCCCGGACAGGCCTGAACGTAAACCTGCTTATATTTCTGCAGCGCAGCCTTGGTACCATCGCCCATGCCGCCCTTGCCGATGATGACCTTGACGCCTTGCTGGCCCACAAAGTCGGCATGCGGTTCCATACGAATAGAGGTCGTCGGTCCAATGACGCTCAGGTACCACTTCCCCTGAGCATCCTTTTTCATGACTGGACCGGCATGAAAAATCGCACCGCCGCGAAGGTCTTCGGGGAAAGGCTTGCCGGCGTCGGCGAGCTCGCGAAGCTTCAGGTGAGCAATGTCTCGAGCAGTGCAGACCTGCCCATTCAAATAAATAATGTCGCCGACTTGGAGTTTTTCAACTGTTGCATCATCAAGGGGCAGCGTCAGTTCGTATACGGCCATTGTTATTCTCCTGCTTGAAAGAGCTGTTCAGTGCGGCCGTCGGGGTAAAAACGGATACCGAAGCGACGAGCTACCCAGCAATGGAAGTTGATGACAACCGGGCAAATGGCGGTGTGGGTGGCAGCCCAGCCAATCTTCACCGCCAGAGCGGTTGTATCGCCGCCGATACCAGCGGGACCGTTCTGGAGCTTGTTGATGTCTGCGAGGAGTTCCTGTTCAAGTTCATCAAAGAGCGGATCAGGGTTGTGATCGAGCCAGTTGCGGGTCGAAATGGCTTCACGAGAGAGCTTTGCCGCCACGTCCATTTGTCCGCCCAGGCCAATGCCGATTGAGAACGGCGGGCAGGGATAGCCGCGAGCACCCATGAATCCGTTGGAGCCGCAGATCGTGTCGAGCACCAATTGCTTGAGACCCTTGTAGTTCTTGCCCAAGGTGGCTGGGGTCAAAATCTTGGCAACGTTCGGGAGCTCAGCACCGCAGCCCTTCGCGCTGACGATGATTTCGCAGTAAGGCAGATCCTTCTCATAGCGCAGTTCGTAATTCGGAACGCCGCGTCCGGAGGAGTCGCCCGGATTGTGGCGGGTCAGCGGATGAACAATTGAGGGACGGATGTAGCCGGCTTTTGTAGCTTCAATGACCGACTGGGTAATGTTTCCCATCAAGTTCGTGAGGTTAGGCTGCATCGCCTCACCCCAGCGAATCCAAACAGAAGGGAAACCGGGAGACTGGCAAACGGGTTTGTCCATTTGACCGGCGAGCTCAACATTCTTGAGCATTGTTTCCAAAAAGGTTTTTGCCTCAGGGTTGGTCTCTTTCGCCGCCGCGCGCTTCATCAAGTAGAGCACGTCGGGAGAAATGCTTGTGCAGCATTTATGCAGGAGGTCATAGACCTTCTCATATGGAAGTTCAAGAGTCGCCATTGCAGGTCTCCATTTAGAAGAAATCGGTGGTTGAGAGTGCATGTCTCTGGGGTCTCAATCACCTATTGGTATACCAGTATATCACCCCCTCATTGAGAAAAAGCAAAATTCAATGATTGAATCCAAGAAAATGGAGTAAACAATTCAACTATATGAAATATCGTTAAATTAATGGGCTGTGTTAGGATGTTTATGTGCTTTACACAATTTGACATGCCTCATAACTTAGAAAGTTTGCATTTAACGGCAAGGATTGCGAAACGTGGGTTTGCCGCGCAGTTAACGGGTTTTAGAGAGGTTGGGTCCTTCTCGATGACTAAAATCAGTCACTAACTTCAAATGAGTAGATATAAACCCTAATAAATATATATTTGAACAACTTATTTATTTAAATGAATTCATTTATTATTTGAGGTGAAAGTTTAGATCTCTGCCCGATTTACATTCCGTTGCGTACCAATGTCAACAAACTTAAGACCATTGTGTAAATCTCTTCCGTGGGTGTAATCCCCATATCAAATATTCTTTTCTTTTACCCCGGAGGTACAAGGCACTACGCACAAAGGATGGCTAATTCATTATCATTGTCCGCGCTAAGTGAAGGCATTGCGGTCTCCGCCATCATCCGGTTCCATCTTTGGGACTGAGAGAGATTCCCTGTTGTCTTCATGAACCAATTTTCGATTGCCTCTTACAGGAAGAGAAAGGAGAACACCATGGATCAGTTCCGCATTGAGAAAGACTCGATGGGCGAAGTGAAGGTTCCGAACGAGAAGTACTGGGGCGCTCAGACCGAGCGCAGCTATGAGAACTTCAAAATCGGCATTGAAAAGATGCCGGTGCAGATCGTTCGCGCGTTTGCGCTCCTGAAAGGTGCTTGTGCCGAAGCCAACCGTGCTTTCGGCAAGTTAGACGACCGCCGTGCCGACGCCATCATTCAGGCGACGGACGAGGCCTTTGAGGGCAAGCTTGACGGCAATTTCCCGCTCGTCGTCTGGCAGACGGGCTCGGGCACGCAGTCGAACATGAATATGAACGAAGTGTTCGCCAACCGCGCCATCGAGATTCTCGGCGGCAATTTCCGTGACAAGAAGGATCTGCCCAAGGACCAGTTGGTGCATCCGAACGATCATGTGAATATGTCGCAGTCGTCGAATGACACTTTCCCGTCGGCCCTCTCGATCATGGCCGTTGTGGAGACCACCAACTACCTCCTGCCGCGTTTGGAAGAGCTCGAAAAGGCGCTCTACGCCAAGAGCGAAGAATTCAAGGATCTCATTAAGTCCGGTCGTACGCACCTGCAGGACGCTACGCCGCTCACGCTCGGTCAGGAATTCTCGGGTTACGCTTCGATGCTCACGCACAGCCGTGAAAATCTCGTTGCTGCGCTTGAACCCTGCCGTGAACTCGCTATCGGCGGTACGGCTGTCGGCACCGGCATCAATGCGCCCGAAGGCTTTGGCGCCAAGGTTGCGGAATGCCTCACGAAGAAGACGGGTCTTACCTTTAAGGATGCGCCCAACAAGTTCCACGCTCTCACGAGCCATGACGCAGTCTGCTTCCTTGAAGGCGCACTTGCGGGTCTTGCTGCTGACCTCATGAAGATCGCCAACGACATCCGGTTCGAGGCCAGCGGTCCCCGGTGCGGCATGGGAGAGCTGAACATCCCGGAGAATGAGCCCGGCAGCTCCATCATGCCCGGCAAGGTGAACCCAACCCAGTGCGAGGCCGTCACCATGGCGGCCGTGCAGGTGATGGGGAACGACGCGGCCATCGGCTTTGCCGCCAGCCAGGGAAACTTCCAGCTGAATGTGTTTCTGCCGGTGAGCGCCTATAACTTTCTGCTCTCCGCCCGGCTGCTGGGGGATGTGTGCGATTCCTTCCGGGTCCACTGCGTGGAGGGCATCACCCCTAATGTGGAGCGGATGACGGCCAACCTGCACAACTCCCTGATGCTGGTGACCTGCCTGACGCCGAGGATCGGCTACGAGGCAGCGGCGGCGTGCGCCAAGAAGGCCCTTCACGACGGCACTACCCTGAAAGAGGCGGTGCTGGCGCTGGGGTATCTGACGGGGCCGGAATTCGACGAGACGGTACGGCCGGAGAAAATGGTATAAGAGAAGAGTATCCCGCCGGGGACGAAAAGATTCGCTCCCGGTGGGATACTCTGCGTTTCCGGGACGTTTACCGGACAGGGGGGACACATTCCCCGGCGGGACGGGAGGCGAGAAACCTGCCCGCCGTGCTGGAGGGCGTATGAGGACTGGATGGCGTGCCCACAGGAGGACTCTGCCCCCACTGGCGGGATACAGGGGAGCCTGCGCAACAAAACTGCCCCGGCGTGCAAAGCACGCCGGGGCTTTTCTATCAGCAGCTCTGGCCGCAGCCGCAGG
>ERZ773237.2970-NODE-2970-length-10489-cov-3.968085_pt1 | contig 10489 bp, 12 predicted proteins | sample MGYA00580990_ERZ773237 | MGnify/ENA primary metagenome ERZ773237 (study PRJEB29015, sample SAMEA2737749) | human gut metagenome | biome: human gut; feature: human-associated habitat; material: faeces | place: China | collected 2012 ...
TTTGACGGCGGGATCTTACAGCTTGCGCTGCTTTTCCGTATCGCAGTAAGCGCAGCGATAGGTGTGCTTGACGGAGTCGCTGAGCAGGAAGATGGCGTCCAGCTGGGGCTCCGCCACGGTGATGCAGCGGGGGTTCTTGCAGTGGATGATGTTCACCAGCTTCTGGGGCAGCTCCAGGTGCTTCTTGGCAACCCGCTGACCGTTGCGGATGATGTTGACGGTGATGTTAGTGGCGATGTAGCCCAGCACGTCCAGATCCACCTCCATGGGAGAGTCGATCTTGATGATGTCCTTTTTGCCCATGCGGTCGCTGCGGACGTTCTTGATGATGGCCACGGAGCAGTCCAGCTCATCCAGGTGGAGGTACTTGTAGATGTCCATGCTCTTGCCAGCCTGGATGTGGTCCAGGACCACGCCGTTTTGGATGCTGTCGATGTTCATAGCGTCAATGCCTCCTTCTCACACCTGAATGCCCAGCAGCTTCAGGATCAGTGCCATGCGGATGTACTTGCCGTTCTTCACCTGTCTCCAGTAGGCGGCCCGGGGATCCTTGTCCACCGCCACAGTGATCTCGTTGACACGGGGCAGGGGGTGGAGGATAGGTCCGCCTTGGCGTTCTCCAGCTTCTCCGGTGTCAGGATGTAGCTGTCCTTCAAGCGCAGGTAGTCCTCCTCATTGAAGAACCGCTCCTTCTGGACACGGGTCATGTAGAGAATGTCCAGCTGGGGGATGACGGACTCCAGATCCGTGGTCTGGGTGTAGGGGATGCCCTTCTTCTTCAGAGCCTCCTCCTTCACATACCGGGGCAGCTTCAGCTCGGTGGGGGAGATCAGCACGAAGTTGATGTGATCGTACCGGCTCAGGGCGTTGACCAGAGAGTGGACGGTACGGCCGAACTTCAGGTCGCCGCAGAAGCCGATGGTGAAGTTGTTCAGACGGCCCTTCTCCCGGTGGATGGTCAGCAGGTCGGTGAGCGTCTGGGTGGGATGGTTGTGGCCGCCGTCGCCGGCATTGATGATAGGTACCTCACTGAACTGGGAGGCGGCGTAGGGAGCACCCTCCTTGGGATGGCGCATGGCGATGATGTCGGCGTAGCAGCTGACGGTGTGGATGGTGTCGCCCACGGTCTCGCCCTTGGCGGTGGAGCTGGAGCTGGCCTCAGAAAAGCCCAGGGTGCTGCCGCCCAGGGCCAGCATGGCGGACTCAAAGGAGAGCCGGGTCCGGGTGGAGGGCTCGAAGAAGAGCGTTGCCAGCTGCTTGTGGGCACAGGCGTCCTGGTACTTGACCGGGTTGGCGATAATGTCCTCCGCAGTGGCGATCAGCTGATTGATCTCCTCCACGGAGAGGTCGGTGATGTCGATAAGATTTCTGGGCATGATGAACTCCTTTCAGGGGTGTGGTGGGAGGGAGCCGCTCCTCGGGCGGCAGGGAATAGCTCCCGGCAAAGCCGGAAGCGGAATGAGCGGAATTTATTTCGACGTGATCCAGGATTCGTCGGATGGGTTGGCCCGGAACCTCTTCAGCCGCTCAATGTCCTCCGGCTTGATCTTCCCCTCCTCAGCGGCCACCTCGCAGACGGCATCGAAGTTGGAGAGGGAGTGGTTGACGACGTTCGCGGCGGCCAGCCGGTCCAGGCCCTTTTGGAGCCCGTAAGTGAAGATGGATGCGACGCCGAGAACCTCGGCACCCGCCTCCCGCAGCGCCTCTACAACTTCAATGCAGCTGCCGGCGGTGGAGATCAGGTCCTCCACCACAACGACCTTCTGGCCCTTCTCCAGCCTGCCCTCGATGCGGTTCTGGCGGCCGTGGTCCTTGTTGCCGGAGCGGACGTAGCCCATGGGCAGGTCCATCAGGTGGCCCACGATGGCCGCGTGAGCGATGCCGGCGGTGGACGTGCCCATCAGCACCTCCGCATCCGGGTAATGGGTGCGGATCAGCTCCACCAAGCCCTTCTCCACGGCCGTGCGGACGGCGGGAGCGGTGAGGGTCAGGCGGTTGTCGCAGTAGATGGGGCTCTTGATGCCGCTGGCCCAGGTGAAGGGCTCGTCCGGCCGCAGGAACACCGCGCCGATGCTCAGCAGATCGTGGGCGATTTCACGTTCTAAGTTCATGGAAAAATCCTCCTTATCCAAATGTGCGAAGATGGTCAGTGCTTTCGGCCGACCCAGAAAGCACTTGCGGCCACAATGGCTGCAAGGTACAATAGCGCCGACTCGGTATAACCGAATGGCAGGGCTTTGATCCAGATTACTCCGAATGCCAGTACCATGAAAAAGACAGCAATGACAAGGGCAAGTTCCATCAAATCAAATTTCATGCAGACGTGCCCCCGTTCCGCTCAGCCCCAAAAGTCCTTGACCGCTCTCCGATAAGCGGCCACCGGGTCCTCCGCCTGGGTGATGGGACGGCCCACCACGATGTAGTCGCAGCCGGACTTGCCCGCCTTCTCCGGGGTCATGATCCGCTTCTGGTCGCCGGCGGCACTGTCCGCGAACCGGATGCCGGGGGTGACGGTCAGGAAGTCCGCGCCGCAACGCTCCTTGACCAGAGCCGCCTCCAGAGGAGAGCAGACCACGCCGTCCAGGCCGCTGGCGGCGGCGTTCTTGGCGTAGGAGAGCACCGTCTCTGCCATGGGGGTGTCGATCAGCAGCTCGTTTTTCAAGGCGGCGGCGTCGGTGGAGGTCAGCTGGGTGACGGCAATCAGCAGGGGGCGGGTGCCGTCGGGACGAGTCAGGCCCTCCAGGGCGGCCCGCATCATCTCAGAGGTCCCGGCGGCGTGGAGGTTCACCATATCCACATCCAGTCGGGAGAGGACCGCCATGGCCCGCTTCACGGTGTTGGGGATGTCGTGGAGCTTCAGGTCCAGGAAGATCTTGTGGCCCCGGGCCTTGATGTCCCGGACCACCTGGGGGCCCTCGGCATAGAACAGCTCCATGCCGATCTTCACAAAGGGCTTCTCCCCGGCGGGGAACTGGTCCAGGAAGGAGAGGGTCTCCTCACGGGTGGGGAAGTCCAGGGCGATGATGACGTCTTTTGCGCTCATATTCAAACAGTCCTTTCTGTAAATTTCTCGGTGACAGCGTTCAGCCGTGCGCCGCGCCGGTCAGGTCCGCGATACGCTCCACGCCCAGCCTTTCGCACACGCCCGGCAGGGCTTCGATGATCTTCTTGCAGGCATAGGGGTCCCGCAGGTTGGCGGCGCCGATCTCCACGGCGCTGGCCCCCGCCAGCATCATCTCACACACGTCCTCCGCAGAGGAGACGCCGCCGCAGCCGATGATGGGCAGCTGCACCGCCTCGTACACGTCCCACACCATCCGCACCGCCACCGGGAACACCGCGGGGCCGGACAGTCCGCCGGTGCGGTTGGCGATGAGGGGCTTTTTCGTTTTCAGGTCGATCCGCATCCCCAGCAGGGTGTTGATGAGGCAGATGCCGTCGGCTCCCGCGTCAGCGCAGGCCCTTGCGATCTCCGCGATGTCCGTGACGTTGGGGGAGAGCTTCATGAAGACCCGCTTTTTCGTCACCGCCTTCACTGTCCGCGTGACTTCCGCGGCAGCCCTAGGGTCGGAGCCGAAGTTTTTCCCTCCAGCGTGGACATTGGGACAGGAGATGTTCACTTCCAGAATGGACACCTGCTCCACGTCGTTGAGCTTGGCGCAGTTCTCAGCGTACTCCTGGAGAGAGAAGCCCCCCACGTTGGCGATCACCGGCCCATGAAAGATTTTTGCAATGTTGGGTACCTCCTCCGCGATCACCGTGTCGATGCCGGGGTTCTGGAGGCCCACGGCGTTCAGCATCCCGGAGGCGGTCTCCGCGATCCGGGGCTGAGGGTTGCCCGGACGGCTCTCTGCGGTAGTGCCCTTCCAGGAGAAGCTGCCCAGAAGGTCCAGGTCGTACAGCTCTGCGTACTCCCGGCCATAGCCGAAGGTGCCGGAGGCGGGGATTACGGGATTTTTCAGCTCCACCCCTGCAAGGCGGACAGACAGGCTTACCATACGATTTCCTCCTTGTACAGAATGGGGCCGTCCTTGCACACCCGCTTGTAGCCGTTTACCGTGGGTACGGAGCAGCCCATGCAGGCGCCGAAGCCGCAGCCCATCCGCTCCTCAAAGCTGAACTGGCCGGAGGTCTTGCAATCAGCGTACACCGCCTTGAGCATCGGCTCCGGGCCGCAGGTGTAGAGATAGGTGTAGTCGGACACGGCGGCCATGCCGTCGGTCACAAGGCCCTTGAGACCGACGCTGCCATCGGCGGTGGCGATGACGACCTCCGCACCCAGCGCCCGAAATTCCTCCGCTAAAAAAATCTCGGATTTTCGGTTAAAGCCCAGCACGGCGGTGACGCGCTTACCTTGTGCAGTCAGCCGCCTGGCAAGGCCATACAGCGGCGGGATACCCACGCCGCCGCCCACCAGCAGGGGGTGTTCCCCGCCGCGGGACACGTCAAAGCCGTTGCCAAGGCCCGTCAGCACATCCAGCACCGTGCCGGGAGCCATGCCCGTCATGGCCTCGGTGCCGTGGCCCAAGACTTTATAAATAAGCGTCAATTCTCCGTTCTCCCAGTCGCACACGGAGATGGGACGGCGGAGGAAAAAGCCGGAGAGTTTCAGGTTCACGAACTGCCCCGGCGCGGTGATGGCGGAGGTGTCCCCCGCCAGCCGCAGACGGTAGATGCCGTCTGCCAGCCGGGTATTTTCCAAAACAGTCAGCAGTGTCTCCTTCATTCGGCGTCCTCCCCCTCCAGCAAGGTCTTATCATACCAGACCGCCCGCCCCTCCATGGCTGTCAGCAGGCAGCGGCCCTGTACACTCCAGCCCGCAAAGGGCGTGGCCCGGCCCATGGACAGAAATTCAGCGGGGTCGATCGGATAGGTACGGTTCAAATCAAACACGGTAAAGCCGGTGGCCGGCGCAATGCCGAAGCGGCGGCAGGGCGCGTCATGGAGCAGTTCCATCAAGCGGGCAAAGGAAATGACGCCGGGCTTTACCAAATACGTATAGAGCAGCGGGAAGGCCGTTTCCAGTCCCACGATGCCCATGGCGCTTTTTTCCAGTCCCCCGCCCTTTTCCTCGGCGCTGTGGGGGGCGTGATCCGTGGCGATCATGTCGATGGTTCCGTCCGCCAAACCCTCCAACAGGGCTTCCCGATCCGCCTTGTCCCGGAGGGGCGGGTTCATTTTGAAACGGCCGTCCTCCTGCAAGCAGGAATCGTCCAGCAGCAGGTAGTGGGGGCCGGTCTCGCAGGTGACATTCAGGCCCTCGGCCTTGGCCTTGCGGATGAGTGCGACGCTCTCCTTGGTGGAGATGTGGCAGACGTGATAGCCGCAGCCTGTCTCCCGCACCAGTTCCAGATCCCGCTGGATGGGCCGCCACTCGCTCTCGGAGCAGATACCCCGATGTCCGTGGGCGCGGGCATAGGCGCCGTCGTGGATGTAGCCGCCCCGCAGCAGAGAATTGTCCTCGCAGTGGGCCACGATCAGCTTGCCGAGGCGCTTGGCCTCCAGCATGGCGCGGCGCATCATTTCACGATCCTGAACGCCCTTTCCGTCGTCGGAGAAAGCCACCACATAGGGGGCCATGGCATCCAAGTCCGCCAGTTCCCTGCCCTGCTCGCCTTTCGTGATGGCCCCGTAGGGCAGAACGCGGATCACGGCGTCTTTTTGAATGGCGTCCAGCTCCATTTGCAGCGTCTCCATGCTGTCCGGCACCGGATTCAGATTCGGCATGGCGCATACGGCGGTATAGCCGCCGTGGGCCGCCGCTAAAGAGCCGGTGCGGATGGTCTCCTTATAAGAAAAACCCGGCTCCCGAAGATGCACATGCACATCAACGAAACCGGGTAATATGGTAAAGGAAGAAACATTCAGGGACGAAGGAAAAACAATATCCTTGCAAAAAACACGATCCCCAAAGGAAACGGAAACATCACCGCCGCTGAAAGCACCTCGGCGGAACACCTGCGCACCCTTCAAAACCACGGTCACGACTATCGCCTCTCTTTCCTCAAATTTTTGATAGAATACCACGCGAGGATCGTCTTGTCAAGACAAAAAAATGGTTTTTCGACGATAAGTTTTCTCAAGACGCGATATAAGCGTATCTTATGAATTGTCATAACGATACAAATATAGCTAAGATTTTCTATCTTCTTTCTCCTTTTTGCGGAATGGACGAAAAGCCGGGCGTATGGTACACTGAATTCAAGTTGAGCCCCTTGTAACTGACGGAATGTGGGCTACCACGGGGGAACAGGGAGCATCGCTCTGAGGCGGCGCGTTTCAGAGGCCGACCGTCCGGGCACTCCAACTGCAAAGGGCAGCGGAGCACCTATTTTTATGTTTGAGGGAGGGAACGCAAATGAGAAAGGTTGCGATCGTTATGGGCAGCAAGAGTGATCTGCCCGTCGCGGAGAAGGCCGTAGGCGTATTGCGAGACTACGGTGTCCAGATGGAAGTGCGCGTATTATCCGCTCACCGCTGTCCGAATGAGGCAAGGGAATTTGCCGCGTCGGCTCGGGAGGGCGGATTTTCTGTTATCCTCGCGTTCGCCGGCATGGCGGCGCATCTTGCCGGCGCGATGGCGGCAAACACCACGCTGCCGGTGATCGGCGTGCCGTGCAGCGGGACGAAGCTTGACGGCATGGACGCACTGCTCTCCACCGTGCAGATGCCGAGCGGCATCCCTGTGGCGACGGTGGCGGTGGACGGCGGGAAGAACGCCGCGCTGCTGGCGGTGCAGATCATGGCGGTCTCCGACGCGGAGCTCGCCCAAAAGCTGGACGAGGCGCGGACGCGGGAACGGGATGCCGTGCTGCGCGCGGACGAAGAGGTTCGGGCGCTTTATCAGTAAATAAGGAATACACTTCAAGAAATAAAAGGAGAGCTGAAAGCAATGAAACTCGTATATACCGGAAAGACCAAGAATGTATTCGCACTGGACAACGGCAACTACCTGCTCAGGTTCAAGGATGACTGCACGGGCAAGGACGGCGTGTTTGACCCCGGCGAGAACAGCGTGGGCCTGACCATCGAGGGCGTGGGCAATGTCAACCTGCGCATGACCAAGCACTTTTTTGAAAAGATCAACGCCGCCGGCATCCGCACGCACTATGTCTCCGCGGATCTGAAGGAGACCACGATGGAGGTCCTGCCCGCGAAAGTCTTCGGCCACGGGCTGGAGGTCATCTGCCGCCTCAAGGCGGTGGGGAGCTTCCGCCGCCGCTACGGTGAGTACATTGAAGAGGGCGCCGACCTGCCCGCCTATGTGGAGACGACCTTCAAAAATGACGCGCTGGGCGATCCGCTGGTGACGAAGGACGGTCTTGTGGCGCTGGGCGTGATGACCGAGCAGCAGTATGACGACATCAAGGCCATGACGCAGAAGATCACCGAGATCGTCGCGGACGACCTGCGCGAAAAGGGCCTTGTCCTCTACGACATCAAGTTTGAGTACGGCTACGCGCCGGATGGCAGCGTGATGCTGATCGACGAGATCTCCTCCGGCAATATGCGCGTCTATCGGGACGGAAAGTACATCGACCCCATGACGCTCTCTGAGCTGTTCTTTGCGTAATGGGGGGCTTTTTCGGCGCGGTCTCGGACCGCGATGTCGCGCTGGATGTCTTCTTCGGCACGGACTATCATTCTCACCTCGGCACGCGCCGCGGCGGAATGGTGCTCTTTGACAAGAAGGAGGGCTTCCAGCGCCAAATACACAACATTGAAAATACGCCCTTTCGGACGAAGTTTGAGCGGGACCTCGCGGACTTCCGCGGCCACGCGGGGCTCGGCTGCATCAGCGACAGCGACCCTCAGCCGCTGCTCGTGCGCTCCCATCTGGGCCTGTACGCCATCGTGACGGTCGGCATCATCAACAACACTGACGAGCTGGTGAAGACTTATCTCTCCGACAAGGGCCAGCAATTTCTGACGCTGAGCAGCGGCCGCGTGAATGTCACCGAGCTGACCGCCGCGCTCATCAATCAGGAAAACGACCTTGTCTCCGGCATCCTCCACGCGCAGGAGGTCATCGACGGCTCCATGACGATCCTGATTTTGACCGAGGAAGGAGAGCTGATCGCCGCGCGTGACAGCATGGGACGCCTCCCTGTGCTGATCGGACAGCGCGAGGACGGCTACTGCGTATCGTTCGAGTCCTTCGCCTATCATAAGCTCGACTATCAGGACGCCTATGAGCTGGGGCCGCGGGAGATCGTCCGGCTGAACGCCAAGGGCTTCCAAACACTCTCTCCCGCAGGGAAGCAGATGAAGATCTGCGCCTTTTTGTGGACCTATTACGGCTACCCGAACTCTAACTACGAGGGTGTGAATGTGGAGCTGATGCGCTACCGCAACGGCGCGATCATGGCGCGGGATGAGGCGGAGCGCGGCGGCGTGCCCGAGGTGGATTTCGTCGCCGGCGTGCCGGATTCCGGTGTGCCGCACGCCATGGGCTATGCCAGCCACAGCGGCAAACCCCTTGCGCGCCCCTTTGTGAAATACACCCCGACCTGGCCGCGCTCCTTCATGCCCGAGGATCAGCAGGTGCGCAGCAGAGTGGCGCGCATGAAGCAGATCCCCGTGCCGGAGCTGATCGAGGGGAAGAAGCTGCTGTTTGTGGATGACTCCATCGTGCGCGGCACGCAGCTGCGCGAGACCGTGGATTTTTTATACAGCACCGGCGCGGCGGAGGTCCATATGCGCTCGGCCTGCCCGCCCATCATGTATCCCTGCCGCTACCTGAACTTTTCGCGCGGCAACAGCGCCATGGACCTGCTCGCGCGCCGCATGGTGCAGGAGCTGGAGGGCAACGAGGGCCAAAAGCATCTGGAGGAATACGCCGACAGCCGCACCGAGCGCGGAAAATGCCTGCTGCACGAGATCTGCGCACAGTTTGGCTTTGATTCACTCTCCTATCAGTCCCTTGACGGGCTGCTGGAGGCGATCGGTCTTGACAGGGACAAGGTCTGCACCTACTGCTGGACCGGAAAGGAATGACATTATGGGCATCTCTCACTCGAAAGCATACGCGGCCGCCGGCGTTGACATCGAGGCGGGCTATCAGGGCGTAAAAATGATGAACCGCTATGTGCAGCGCACGCTCACAGCCGATGTGATTTCCAATCTCGGCGGCTTCGGCGGGCTTTTCTCGCTGGATCTGCACGGGCTTGAAAAGCCGGTGCTGGTCTCCGGCACGGACGGCGTGGGCACCAAACAGCGCATCGCGCAGCTCATGGATCGTCACAACACCGTCGGCATCGACTGCGTGGCGATGTGCGTCAACGACATTATCTGCTGCGGGGCGAAGCCGCTGTTCTTCCTCGACTACATCGCCATCGGCAAGAACATCCCGGAAAAGGTCGTGTCGCTGGTCTCGGGCGTATCCGAGGGTTGTGTGCGCGCGGGCTGCGCGCTCATCGGCGGCGAGACCGCTGAACACCCCGGCACGATGAAGCCGGACGACTATGACCTTGCGGGCTTTGCCGTGGGCGTCGTGGACCGTGACAAAATTCTGGACAAGAACAAAATGCAGCCGGGGGATGTGGTCATCGCGCTGCCCTCCAGCGGACTGCACTCCAACGGCTACTCGCTCGTGCTCCATTTTTTCGATACGGAGAACGCCGACCTCGGGCAGTATTACGGCGAGCTGGGCTGCGAGCTCGGCGAGGAGCTGCTGCGCCCGACGAAGATCTATGTCCGTCCTGTGTTAGCGGCCGTTGAGGCCGCCGATGTCCGCGGCATCAGCCACATCACCGGCGGCGGCTTCTATGAGAACATTCCGCGCTGCATTCCCGACGGCCTGTGCGCGAAGATTGAAAAGAAAGCGCTGCGCATCCCGCCGATCTTCCCCTTGCTCTCGCGCATGGGCGGCATCTCGGAGCGCGATATGTTCAACACCTTCAACATGGGCACGGGCATGGTGCTCGTCGCTGCAAGAGACAGCGCCGATAAGGCGCTCGCCGCGCTGCATTCTCTCGGTCAGGAGGCCGGCGTCATCGGTGAGATCGTATTGGGCGAGGAAAAGGTGGAGCTATGCTGACACCCGCCCGCATCGCCGTGCTGGTCTCCGGCGGCGGCACGAATTTGCAGGCGCTGCTCGACGCGCAGCGCGACGGAAAAATGCCGCACGGCGAGATCGTGCTGGTCGTTTCTTCCCGCGCGGGGGCCTATGCGCTCACGCGGGCGGAAAACGCGGGTGTTGCGGCGCGCGTGCTCACGCCCTCCTGTGGGCAGGAGCCGTTTGAAAACGAGCTTTCCGTGCTGCTGCGCGAGCAGGAGATCGACCTCATTCTCCTCGCAGGCTTTACGGTCATCCTCAGCGCAGAATTTACAAAGCAGTGGCCGCGGCGCATCCTGAATGTCCATCCGTCCCTGATCCCCGCCTTCTGCGGCAAGGGCATGTATGGCCTGCGGGTGCATGAGGCCGCGCTCGCACGCGGCGTGAAGGTCACGGGCGCGACGGTGCACTTTGTCAACGAAATTCCCGACG
>ERZ773237.2982-NODE-2982-length-10435-cov-16.897110_pt1 | contig 10435 bp, 8 predicted proteins | sample MGYA00580990_ERZ773237 | MGnify/ENA primary metagenome ERZ773237 (study PRJEB29015, sample SAMEA2737749) | human gut metagenome | biome: human gut; feature: human-associated habitat; material: faeces | place: China | collected 2012 ...
TCATGATTATGAATCATGCGCTCTAACCAGCTGAGCTATCCCGCCATCATTTCTCAATTGCGGGTGCAAAGATAGAAAGTTATTTTGAATTTTGCAACATTTCAGAGAACTTTTTCTTGTAAAATTCGTTTTTAAAGAGAAAAACAGCTTAGTATATGGCTAATAAATATTTCAAAAAACATAGCATTTATTATGGCAAATAAGAAAATTTGGCTTAATTTGCCACCGAAACTTTAAAAAGCTAACCTATGAGAAAAGAAAAAATTCGCTTGGAGTACATGTTGAAAGCCGGATCCGGTAACATCGTATGGTCTATTATCAGTACTCCATCCGGCCTGGAAACATGGTTTGCAGACAAGGTGACATTCAAAGACAAAGTATTCACCTTTTATTGGGGAAAAACAGAAACACGGCAAGCTGAAGTTACAAACTTCCGGGTTAACAGTTTTATACGCTTTCGATGGCTGGATGATGAAGATCCTAAAGCCTATTTTGAATTGAAAATGGTCTATAACGAACTAACCTCTGACTATATGCTGGAAGTGATTGACTGGGCAGCCCCCGATGAAGTAGAAGATACGAAAGAACTTTGGGATTCCGAAATAGAGAAGCTAAAAAGGGTAAGTGGACTGTAATTCTATAAAAATATGCAAAACTTGTCTTTGCTCTCCGTTTTTTATGCTATTTTTGTGCCTTGATAGTTGCACAAAATGAAATAATGCTACGCATAAAAAAATTAGATATATTTATCCTAAAGAGCTTTTTGATGCTCTTTATAGGTACTTTTTTCATCTGTCTCTTCATCTTCATGATGCAATTTTTATGGAGATATGTAGACGAGTTGGTTGGAAAAGGATTGGAAATGAGTGTTTTAGCACAATTCTTCTTTTATTCTGCTCTGACCTTAATACCTTTGTCCCTACCTTTGGCAATTTTATTAGCTGCCTTAATGACATTCGGTAACTTTGGTGAAAGATATGAATTGCTGTCAATGAAAGCAGCGGGTATTCCCTTATTGAGGATCATACGTCCACTGATTATTTTTTGTACTTTCCTGTGTTGTACCTCGTTTTATTTTCAAAATGTCATAGCTCCCAAAGCGCAGATCAAACTGCTTACTTTACTTGTATCCATGAAGCAAACTTCACCAGAACTGGATATTCCGGAAGGTGTATTTTACGACGAAATTGAGGGGTATAATATATATGTAAAACAGAAAGACCGTGAAACAGGAATGCTAAAAGATGTACTGATCTACAACTTTTCAGATGGGTTTGAAAACGCTCACATTATATGGGCTTCCGAAGGAAAAATGGAGATGACAGCAGACAAACAACATCTTTACCTACATCTGTATAACGGAGAACAGTTCGAAAATCTGAAATCGCAGACCATTTCATCCAATAATGTCCCCTATCGACGTGAAACCTTCAGAGAGAAACATACCATTATCGAATTTGACGGTGGATTCAACATGGTAGATGGAAGCTTTTTAAGTGACCGTTCGGACAGCAAAAACATGATTGAAATCAGCCAGTCCATCGACTCACTGAACCACCGTGCCGACAGCTTGGGAAGAAGTATGTATAATGAAATAAAAGCCTCGACTTATCGCAATATCGTATTATCAAAAACAGACTCCGCAAAAATAGTTGAAACAAACAACAAAATCAATGTGGACAGCCTGTTCAATTCCTATACTTTAGCTGAAAAAGATAAGACACTGGGTAGTGCGGCGGATCGTACCGAGGCACTGGCCAGCGAATGGAGCATGAAAAGCTATCAAACTACAGATGCGGACAACAATATCCGGAAACACGAAGCCGACTGGCACAAAAAAATCACCCTCTCTCTCAGTTGTTTGATTTTCTTTTTCATCGGTGCGCCTTTGGGAGCCATCATCCGCAAAGGAGGTTTAGGAATGCCCGTAGTGGTATCCGTCTTAATTTTCGTAATTTATTATATCATTGATTCCGGAGCTACCCGAGTAGCAAAAAGCGGTGAAATGAATATGGTATTGGGCGTGTGGATGAGTACCATTGTATTGGCACCTATCGGAGCCTTCTTTACTTATAAGTCAAATAATGACTCTGTGGTATTCAATGCCGAAGTGTATATCAATTTCTTCCGTATGCTGCTAGGTCTGCGCCCTTCGCGCCATGTATTCAAAAAAGAAGTTATTATAGAAGATCCGGACTATCCACGTATACAAACGGAATTGGAGAAACTATGCAACATCTGTAACGAATATGCCATCAAGCATAGACTGGCCGATGCACCTAATTATATCCGCATCTTCACCAATAAAGGACATGACGACGTCATAGCCGATATCAGTGCCAAAATGGAACTACTCATAGAAGAATTATCCAACAGCAAAGATGGAGTATTACTGGAATACTTAAATAAATATCCCATTTTGTCCACCAAAGCTCACAAAAGTCCGTTTGACAACCAATGGCTTAATTTACTTGCAGGAATCATTGTACCAATAGGCCTGTTCTTCTATTTCCGCATTTGGCGGTTCAGTATCCGGCTGGATAAAGATTTAAAAAACATAATCAAGACCAACCGTGAAATTCAAGAAAGAATAAACAATAAATCATTTATAATTTGACTATGGAAGAATTAAAACTAAATACCATCGAAGAAGCGATAGCTGACTTCCGTGAAGGTAAGTTTGTCATTGTAGTGGACGACGAAGATCGTGAAAATGAAGGCGATTTAATTGTTGCTGCGGAAAAAATTACTCCCGAACAAGTCAATTTCATGTTGAAACATGCACGTGGCGTGCTTTGTGCACCTATTACCATTTCTCGTTGCAAAGAATTGGAATTACCTCATCAAGTAGATACAAACACGTCAGTTCTAGGTACTCCTTTCACTGTAACTGTAGATAAGCTGGAAGGTTGCAGTACCGGAGTTTCTATCCACGACCGGGCCGCTACCATCCGTGCTCTTGCCGATCCCACCTCCACTCCCGAAACATTCGGACGTCCGGGGCATGTCAATCCATTATATGCACAAGACAAAGGGGTGCTGAGACGTGCAGGCCATACAGAAGCCTGTATCGACATGGCGCGTCTGGCAGGGCTATACCCTGCCGCCGCACTGATGGAAATCATGAGTGAGGACGGAACCATGGCACGTCTGCCCGAACTAAGAAAAATGGCCGATGAATGGGGGCTGAAACTAATTTCAATCCGTGACTTGATCGCCTATCGTCTGAAGCAAGAGTCATTAGTAGAAAAAGGGGTGGAAGTGGACATGCCGACTGAATACGGCCATTTCCGTCTGATACCTTTCCGCCAGAAAAGCAATGGTTTAGAACATATCGCTATTATAAAAGGTGACATAAAAGAAGGAGAACCCGTTTTGGTACGTGTACATTCTTCTTGCGCCACCGGTGATATTTTCGGATCCATGCGTTGTGACTGTGGAGAACAACTGCACAAAGCATTGCAAATGATCGAAAAAGAAGGAAAAGGTGCTGTTGTTTACTTAAACCAAGAAGGAAGAGGCATAGGACTAATGGAAAAGATGAAAGCCTACAAATTGCAAGAAAATGGTGTGGATACTGTAGAAGCAAATATCCTTTTAGGGCATCAGGCAGATGAACGTGATTACGGAGTCGGAGCACAGATACTACGCAGTATAGGCGTCACCCAAATGCGTTTGCTGACAAATAATCCTGTCAAACGTGTAGGATTGGAATCATACGGTTTGTCCATAGTTGAAAACGTTCCCATTGAAATCACGCCTAACAAATATAACGAGCGTTATTTAAAAACCAAAAAAGACAGAATGGGACACACATTGCACTTTAACAAATAAAAAAGCTATAACTCAGACGAAATCACATCATTTTTTATGCGATTTCGTCTGTTTTACTTTCATAATTAAGATATTATCCTTTATTTTGCAGCAAGTAAACTTAAACACATTAAAAAATAATAGCAATGAATCAATTATCAGATCGTCTGAATCGTTTGTCTCCTTCAGCAACATTGGCCATGTCCCAAAAAAGTAATGAGTTAAAAGCCCAAGGAGTTGATGTCATTAATTTAAGCGTAGGTGAACCGGACTTCAATACCCCGGACCACATCAAAGAAGCAGCAAAAAAGGCAGTAGATGATAACTTTTCCAGATATTCTCCAGTTCCGGGATATCCTGCACTTCGCAATGCAATCGTAGCCAAACTGAAGAATGAAAACGGATTAGACTATACAGCTGCACAAATCTCCTGTGCAAACGGTGCCAAGCAATCTGTTTGTAATACGATTATGGCTCTAGTTAACGACGGTGACGAAGTAATAGTCCCTGCTCCCTATTGGGTAAGCTATCCTGAAATGGTAAAACTAGCAGACGGAACTCCTGTTATTATCACTGCGGGTATTGATCAGGATTTCAAAATCATCCCTGCACAACTAGAAGCAGCGATTACTCCTAAAACCAAAGCATTGATTCTTTGCTCACCGTCAAATCCCACCGGTTCCGTTTATACCAAAGAAGAGTTGGCCGGCTTGGCCGCTGTTTTGGCAAAGCACCCGCAAGTATATGTTATAGCCGATGAGATTTACGAACATATCACATACAGTGGCAAACATGAAAGCATTGCCCAATTCCCTGAGATTCATGACAATGTAATTATTGTAAACGGAGTTTCAAAAGCATATGCTATGACAGGATGGAGAATCGGGTTCATTGCCGGTCCGGAATGGATTGTAAAAGCTGTAAATAAGCTGCAAGGACAATATACCTCAGGTCCGTGCTCTGTTTCTCAGAAAGCTGCCGAAGCTGCCTATACAGGTACTCAGGCTCCCGTAGAGGAAATGCGCCAAGCATTCCAGCGCCGCCGTGACCTTATTGTAAAATTAGCAAAAGAAATTCCAGGATTTGAAGTAAACAATCCTCAAGGAGCATTCTATTTATTCCCGAAATGTGATTTCTTTTTTGGCAAATCAGCAGGTGACCGCAACATCAATAACGCTGACGATTTAGCAATGTATCTGCTTGAAGTAGGTCATGTGGCATGTGTAGGTGGTACTTCATTCGGTTCCCCCGAATGCATCCGTATGAGTTATGCAACTTCCGATGAGAATATTATAGAAGCTATGCGCCGCATCAAAGAAGCATTAGCCCTATTAAAATAAAATATTCTTTCTCTATAAAAAGAACAGGCATCCGTTTTTTTCTGTGATGCCTGTTTTTTTTATTCATAAAGCAGACATACGAGCTTCCAATCAAAACAAAATTTAGATAAACAAAAAAACGACCGTTTCCATCAACGGAAACGATCGTTATTAACTTTAAAGAACAAAATTGTACTGCTTAGCCAAGGTGAATAGCTTCAGAAGGACAAGCATCAGCACAAGTTCCGCACTCTGTACACAGATCCGGATTGATAGAATACTTATCGCCTTCAGAAATTGCTTCTACCGGGCATTCATCGATACAAGTACCGCAAGCGATACAATCGTCACTAATTACGTAAGCCATTTTCGTTAATTATTAAATTATTAGTACTAATTGATGGAACAAATATACAGCTTTTCTCTATTAGTTGTCACATAGAGATTACAAAAATGCACTAATTTGTATTTAATCTAAATATGATCATTTCATCAAAGCCTGATACATAACCTGTTGCATACGAGGACGGATATTTAACCGCATCAACTGTTTATGGTCAAAAGGACGCGGATAAATCCGATTACTCAGAAAAACAAAAACCAAATGATTTTTCGGATCTGCCCAAGCGCAAGTTCCGGTAAAACCAGTATGTCCTACCACCTCTTCGGGCGCTTCCTCCGCACACGGACTTTTCACACTATTATTCACATCCGGTTTGTCAAATCCCAATCCTCTCCTACTGATTTTTGAGGTATGGGTTAAAAATAAATCACAAGTTTCCCTACTCAGATAACGCTTTCCATTATAAACTCCTCCATCAATCAATAACTGATACACTTTTGCCACATCACGAGCCGTGGAAAATAAACCGGCATTTCCTGATACCCCTCCCATGAAAGCAGCTGATTCATCGTGTACATAACCCTGCAACACTTTTCCTTTACGCAAATAATCCGCTTTCACTGTAGGAACAATTTCCTCCTTTTTGAACTGCCGAAGCGGCAAATAAGCCGTACGGTTCATCTCCATCGGTTTATAGAATTCCTTATCTAAAAAAAGATTCATAGGCATTTTACTGATATTCTCTACCATTTCCTTCAATAACATAAAGTTCAGGCAACTGTAACGATATCTCCTGTCTTTTAATGGAATACGTCCTATTTGTACCATAATGGAATCACGAAAAGAACGATGAAGAAACATACTGTCAGCTACTTGTAAAGGATAATCAGCAGAGAAAGTTTTTGCCATCAACTCTTTTCTATAATCAAACTTATCAATGACATACAGCCGTGTATCTATTTGCGTATGATGACTAGCGTCCGGTCTTGCTCTGTAAAAACTCCCCTTATAACTGTCTTTATCTATAGTCTCCTTATAAAAAGGCCAAAAAGCAGGAATGCCCGACTGATGTAAAAGTAACTCCTCAATAGTGACACGTTCCTTGTCCGTACCTTTTAAAGCTGGAATGTATTGAGATATGCGATCGGTCAAACCAAATTTTCCTTCATCGTAAAGTTTCATAACAGCCAACAGCGTCGCCGTGGTCTTGGTTAACGAAGCCAAATCATACAAATCATCCTTTTCCACCTTTCGGTCACTTTCATAAGTGAAAGTGCCGAAAGACTTATCATATACTGGTTTCCCATCTTTTAAAATTAGAATCTGACAACCAGGATAAGCCTTCGCCTTGATTCCTTCCATGGCTATCCTGTCTATCTTTTCCAGTATTTTGGAATCCATACCATAATCCTCAGGTCTATAAATACGAGACACTTTAGGAGTTATAGTCACTCCATCACCCGGTTTGAACAAATCGGCGACAGCCACCGACAAACGCCCGTCTGCCACTGCCTTTCCTACCAAGACATCAGCCACATACTCCTGAATAACAGATTCATCAGTATGCCCCAATACTACAGCCGCTGCTTTCTTCCAATAGCCCTCCATATCCAACATAGACTTTAATGGCATCAGAAACACATAAATAACAGGCAAATCAGCCGGAAGCGAATCAAGCATTGTTTTATACTTTTTGTAATCATCCGAAGTAACCACCACAATTACACGCTGACTACCCAACAATCGTTTTCTGATAGCTTCCATCGAATCCGGACGAGCAACAACACGTGTGAGAGAAAGTGTATTTTGCAAACGATTATAAAAAGCAAGCCCAGCACCGGGAGTTTTCCCAATATTCAGAACCACCGTTCCCCTCAATTTTGAATCCAAGGGCAAGATTCCATTTACATTGGCAGGAACCGTTATAGCAGCTTTCTGCAAGCGGAGAATCAACTCCTTCGTTTCCGGACGGTTCAATCGTTTCTCCAGCCCGGAAAGTTGGATGTGAGGTTTATTCTTCAACCCTAAAACATATTTATAAGTCAATACCTTACGACATTTTTCCGTAATCAGTTCTTCTGATAGTTTTCCACTTTTTACAGCATTTAAAACACCATCCAATTCTCTCTTCAAATTACGGGGAGCCAATAATAAATCATTACCTGCTATCAAGGCTTGAGCGCATATATTCTCATTTTGCGAAATACCTTTCATCTCCAAAGCATCTGTAAAAGCCAAGCCTTGAAAGCCCAATTCCCGACAAAGCAGATTATAAATAATATGTGAAGAAATCGAAGCCGGATTTTTACCCAATTCAGGTACCTCCAAATGTCCTACCATCATACCTCCCAATCCTGCTTTAACAGCCTCTTTAAACGGAAAAAGCTCAATGCTGTCCAAACGCGCACGATCAAAATTCAAAACCGGTAACGCCTTATGAGAATCCACTTCCGTATCTCCATGTCCCGGAAAATGTTTACAGACAGACAATACCCCTCCATCCTCCAAACCACGAGCATAAGCTACCACTTTTTGAGCCACATTCCGAGGATCACCACCAAAAGAACGGGTATTAATAACCGGATTCCGAGGATTAACATCTACATCGGCCACCGGAGCAAAATTGATCTGCACACCTATCTCCTTACATTGCCGGGCTACTTCCTTACCATATTCATAAAGCAGTTCATTATCCTGTATACATCCCAAGACTCTGTTTCTTGGAAAACGAGGGGTTCCCTTCAAGCGCATAGCCAGCCCCCATTCACCATCAAAAGTTATGAGCAAAGGCACTTCCGCCAGACTCTGCGCATAATTAGTCAATAAAACCTGATCAGACAACTGACCGCCCGAAAAAAGTAATCCTCCTACTTTATATTCTTTTATAGCTGCATATATATTGTTTTTATTTCGTTGTGTCTGAAGAGGAGCCACTGTGTGTATAAACAGTTGTCCTATCTTTTCCTTCAAACTCATTTCAGAAAGCTGTTCATCCACCCATGCCTTACAATCCTGAGTATCCGCCTTCCCCTTTTGTAACAGCCCAGGCATCTGCTGTGCATACGTCATCACACATCCGACGACACATAAACTTATAAATAACAATACGTTTCTCTTCATCTAATTTCTTCAATTATATCAGATTTCCTTATACAACAGCAACTATCAGTTCTTTTCCATCCTTACTTTCATTTTTCCCACATAAACAGCATTTTTTCCCATTTGTTGCAATGGAATCTCCTTGCCATCCAAATTCTTATAAAACAAAGTCTTATCAAAATAAGAATGCGAATGACCTCCCAAGACAATATCAATATTACGAGTATTAAGAATCAAAGTTTCATCAGAATAAGGTTTTCCTTGCCACCCTAAATGAGACAAACAAACCACTAAATCACATTTTTCCCGATTCTTCAATATATCCGCCACACGCTGAGCAGCCTCTATTGGATTTTCAAAAACCACTCCTTCACAGTTTTTTGCCTGTACTAGCCCCTCCAATGCAGGACTCAGTCCGAACACACCTACCTTTATCCCCTTACGTTCCAAAATAACATACGGTTTGACAAGCCCCTCCAAAACAGTTCCCTGTACACCATAATTAGCACAAACAACAGGAAAATCCGCCATTTTAAAAAGACGTGCCATATTATCCAATCCCAAATCAAACTCATGATTTCCAATAATCCCGGCATCATATCCCATTTCATTCATCAGCTTCACTTCAACTTCACCACCAAACATATTATAAAAAGGAGAGCCTTGTGAAAAGTCACCACAATCAAACAATAACAAATCCTTATCCTGTTTCCGCATTTCTTTGATTAAGGTAACACGACGTACAAAACCCGCTTTTCCTGCAAACTCCGGATTCGGGTCAGTAATGGGGATAGGTTCCACACGGCTGTGGGTATCATTAGTATGAAGTATCAAAAGTTCTTTGATATCCTGTGCTGCCAGCGCACAACATACACACAAAGCAGTAAATAATACATATATTCGTTTCATGACGGTTCTGTTTATTCTTTAACGGTAATTCTTCCTTCTATCTTTGAGTCTATTTTCTTCCCTGCTTTAGTCTGCTCATTCACATAGTTCAGAAACAACTGACGCACAGTGGCCTTTTCAGGCAGCAATTTATCCGCATCGCCCACTTTGGCAAAAGCAGTCATATGGTCATTTCCCTCAGCCAAATAATCCAAGGTGGCTACTTTATACTCTTTGGAGTCTTCAATTTCTTTTCCGGCCACTGTAGCATCCAAAAATTTTCCATCTCCAGAAATTTCAAGACAAGCGCCACTTAATCCCTCACCATGCACAGCTGCTATATTTTCAAAAAGTTCACGCAGCAAAGCCCCATTCATAGTAACAATGCACAATGTATTTTCAAAGGGAGTTATTTCATAAATATTACCGTAAGTTATATCCCCCTCGGGCAAAGCCGTACGTAGTCCCCCCATATTCGTCACCCCCACGTCGGCCATACGGCCTATATATGCAGAAGCAGAATAACGTAAAATATCCGCTACCAAGTTGGATAACTCACTTTCAGGACGAAAGCGATCCATAAAACGAGCGCTTTGTCCTATGACCGGTGACATAATACTATCAACCGTTTTTTGATACGGAGCCAAAACAGCGATTGCAGCGGAATCCGGATTAGCATCCAAAGCTGCTGTCACTTCTATCCTGCTTCCCTCAACTGATGCCAGAGAATAGCCTGAATGACAGCTTGAAAACATAAAAATCCCGGCTACTATTCCTGCCGGAATGATACACATAATTCGGTTTGGTTTCATGTTTATTAGTTGTTTATTGCCCAAATGTAGTTAAAAAAGAAGTTGCAACCAACGATATCAGATGAAAAATAGTTGAATTTAATTTGGCTGTATGACAAAAATCTAGTAATTTTGCACCGCTTTCGCGCAATCGCTGTCAAAGAAGAGTTACTTGATATGTT
>ERZ773237.2983-NODE-2983-length-10431-cov-4.129433_pt1 | contig 10431 bp, 5 predicted proteins | sample MGYA00580990_ERZ773237 | MGnify/ENA primary metagenome ERZ773237 (study PRJEB29015, sample SAMEA2737749) | human gut metagenome | biome: human gut; feature: human-associated habitat; material: faeces | place: China | collected 2012 ...
GGTAGCCCCGTTGTAGCCGAACTTCTCGTCGAGCACCGTGTAGGGCGCCGAGTAACCGAAATGATCCAGACCGTGAATCGTTCCCTTCTCGCCCACAAGGCCCAACAGGTTGATCGGCAGCCCCGAGGTCATGCCGTAGCGCGCAACGCCTACGGGCAACACGCTCTCCTGGTACGATTTGGGCTGGTCGCGGAACAGTCCCTCGCTCGGAACGCTCACCACGCGGACCGGAATACCCTCCGCAGCCAGCAGCTCGGCGCCTTCGACCAGCGTCGAGACCTCCGAACCCGTGGCGACCAGCACCACGGCGGGTTTGGCGGCGTCCATCACCACATAACCGCCCTTGGCGACCTGTGCGGCCTCCTCGCGGCGGCTGTCGCCCAACGTCGGCAGGTTCTTGATGTTCTGACGCGAGAGGACCAGCGCCACGGGGCGGTGCTCCTCGACGGCCAGTTTCCACGCCATGACGGTCTCTTCGCCGTCGGCCGGACGCAGCACGACCATCGAACGCTCGCCGTGGTGGTTTTTCAAATGCTCCATCAGGCGGATCTGCGCCTCATGCTCCACGGGCTGATGCATAGGACCGTCCTCGCCCACGCGGAACGAGTCGTGCGTCCAGACATAGATCACGTGCAGACGCATCAGCGCCGAGAGGCGCACGGCCGGCTTCATGTAGTCCGAGAAGACGAAGAACGTGCCGCAGACGGGGATCACGCCGCCGTGCAGCGCCATGCCGTTCGCAACGCAGGCCATCGTCAGCTCCGAGACGCCCGCCTGGAAGAATTTCCCACTGAAATCGCCCTTCGTGAACGCCTTGGTCTTCTTCAGGTAACCGTCGGTCTTGTCCGAATTCGACAGGTCGGCCGAAGCCACGATCATGTTGTCGATCTTCTCGGCGAAGACGCCCAGCACCGTCGCCGATGCGGCGCGCGTAGCCACGTCGGCCTTCATCTCGATGGACTTGTAGTCGATTTCGGGAAGTTTGCCCGAAAGGAAATCGTCGAGTTTGCGCGCCAGCTCCTTATGCTCCGCGCGCCACGACTTCTCGACGGCGGCCTGCTTCGCGGCCCACTCCTTCAACGCCTCGCGACGTTCGGCGAAGACCTCGCGGCTCTCCTCGAAGACGGCGAACGGATTCTCCGCATCGCCGCCCAGGTTCTTCACCGTAGCGGCGAAATCGGCCCCGGCGGCCGTCAGCGGCTGGCCGTGGGTCGAGACTTTGTTTTCGAAACTCTCTCCGGCGGGGCCTTTGGCGCCCTTGCCCATGACGGTATGGCCGATGATGAGCGTCGGACGCTCGGTCTCGCTCTCGGCGGCGACCAGCGCCTCGCGGATCTCATTGATGTTATGCCCGTCGATCGACAACACGTTCCAGCCCCACGCCTCGTACTTCATGGCCACGTTCTCGGTCATCACCTCGTCGACCTTCGTCGAGAGCTGAATGTTGTTCGAATCGTAGTACATCACGAAGTTCGACAGGCCCAGATGGCCGGCGATGCGGCCCACGCCCTGCGAAATCTCCTCCTCGACGGCGCCGTCCGAAATATAGGCATAGGTCTTGTGCGCCATCCACTCGCCGAAACGGGCGGCCATGAAGCGTTCCGCAATGGCGGCTCCCAGCGCCATGGCGTGGCCCTGTCCCAACGGTCCCGACGTATTCTCCACGCCGCGCATCACGTCCACCTCCGGGTGCCCCGGCGTCACGCTGCCCCACTGGCGCAGCGATTGCAGATCTTCGGTCGAATAGTGCCCGGCCAGCGCGAGCGTCGAATAGAGCATCGGCGACATGTGGCCCGGATCGAGGAAGAAACGGTCGCGGTAGGGATACGCCATATTATCGGGGTCGTAACGCAGGAACTCGGTGAAGAGCACCGTGATGAAATCCGCGCCGCCCATGGCGCCGCCGGGATGCCCCGACTTGGCCTTCTCGACCATCGCGGCCGAAAGGATGCGGATATTATCGGCAACGCGCGTAAGTTTTGAATTCGTTGTAGACATGGAGTTAGTATTTTATGCGTTTTAGCTGTTTATTCCCGGCAAAGATAGCCAAAAAGAAATTATCCGACTTGTTTAAGTTCTAAAATATTTGCCTTTTCTATCTTTTTCTTTGCATAAGGCAAAGTGACGGTGAACTTTCGGGCATCGGTCGAGGGGATGTCGAACATCGTGTCCATCATAATCGCCTCGCAGATCGAGCGCAGACCGCGCGCGCCGAGCTTGAACTCGACGGCCTTGTCGACGATGTAGTCCAGCGCGTCGTCGTCGAAGGCGAGTTTCACGCCGTCGAGTTCGAACAGACGCTTGTACTGCTTGACGATGGCGTTCTTCGGCTCGGTGAGGATCGAACGCAGGGCCGCGCGCTCCAGCGGCTGCATGTAGGTCAGCACCGGGAGACGTCCCACCAGTTCGGGAATCAGTCCGAACGACTTGAGGTCCTGCGGCGTGACGTACTGCATCAGGTTCGAGCGGTCGATGGGATCTGCGTTCAGCCGCCCGTAACCCATCGCGCGGGTGTTCAGCCGCTGGGCGATCTTCTTCTCGATGCCGTCGAACGCACCGCCGCAGATGAAGAGGATGTTGCGCGTGTCGACCTGGATGAATTTCTGCTCGGGGTGCTTGCGGCCGCCCTGGGGAGGCACGTTGACCACCGTTCCTTCGAGGATTTTCAGCAGGGCCTGCTGCACGCCCTCGCCCGAAACGTCGCGCGTGATGGAGGGGTTATCGCCCTTGCGCGCGATCTTGTCGATCTCGTCGATGAAGACGATGCCGCGCTCGGCCTGCTCGACGTTGTAGTCGGCGACCTGCAACAGCCGCGAGAGGATGCTCTCGACATCCTCGCCCACATATCCCGCCTCGGTCAGAACGGTCGCGTCGACGATCGTGAACGGCACTTTCAGCAGCTTGGCGATCGTGCGGGCCATCAGCGTCTTGCCCGTGCCCGTCGGACCGACCAGCACGATGTTCGACTTGTCGATCTCGACCTCGTCCTCCTTCGGGGCGTACAGCAGCCGCTTGTAGTGGTTGTAGACCGCCACGGACATATACCGCTTGGCGGCATCCTGCCCGATGACATACTGGTCGAGGAACTCCTTGATCTGCGCCGGCTTGAGCAGTTCCTCCATCTTGAGCGGAGCCGCCGCCGGACGCCGTCCCCGTTCGGAGGCGATGTCGTTGTCGACGATGATCTTATAGCCGTTCTCGATACATTTGTTACAGATATTCGCGCCGTCCGAACCCTGGAACATGATCTCCACGTCCGTGCGCTTGGCGCCGCAGAACGAGCAGCAGTCGCCGCCGTTCTTGTTGTTGTTCTTATTCTGTGCCATGCGGTTTACTTGTCTCGTTTGGAAAGCACCTCGTCGATCAGTCCGTAATCCTTCGCCTCGCGGGCCGACAGCCAGTAGTCGCGGTCGGCGTCCTTCTCGATCTTCTTGACCGGGACGCCCGAGTGGACCGAGAGGATTTCGTACAGCTCGCGCTTGGTTTTCAGAATCTCGCGCGCCGTGATCTCGATGTCCGAGGCCTGACCCTGCGCGCCGCCCAGCGGCTGGTGGATCATCACCCGCGAATGCGGGAGCGCCGAACGCTTGCCCTTGGCGCCCGCCGTGAGCAGCACGGCGCCCATCGAGGCGGCAAGCCCCGTGCAGATGGTCGCCACGTCGGAGTTCACCAGCTGCATGGTGTCGTAAATGCCCAGTCCGGCCGAAACCGACCCGCCGGGCGAGTTGATGTAGATCTGAATGTCCTTCTCGGGATCGACCGATTCGAGGAACAGCAGCTGGGCCTGGATGATATTGGCCGCGTCGTCGTAGATCGGCGCACCGAGGAAGATGATGCGATCCATCATCAGGCGCGAGAAGACGTCCATCGTAGCGATGTTCAGTTGACGCTCCTCGATGATCGTCGGCGACACATACGATGCGCTTACCGACTGGAAGTCATGCAGTTTCAGCGAACTGATACCGCAATGGTTCCGTGCGTATTTTTCAAATTCTGACATATTGTGAAGAGTTTTCATCAAACAAAAGGACTTTGCAAACATCACGCCTGCAAAGTCCAAAGATAAGATTTTTTCCGCAAATACTAAAGTGCCTGGGCCAATTTAGCGAAATCCTCCGCAGATACGGCCTTTTCCGTCACCTTGATCTTCGATTTCACATCTTCCACGACCTTCGTCTCGTAGAGTTTCTCGTAGATCTTCTGGCCCTGATCCTTGTCGGCGAGGATCTTCTCGGCATAGCCGGCGAGCATATCCTCGGGCGCCGACGGCATCCCGTACTGCGCGAACTGCGCGGCGGCCAGCGACTTGGCCTCGGCGAGCGCCTCCTCCTTTGTTACGGAGAGGTTGTCCTGCTTGATGAAATGCTTCTGGAGGTAATTCCACGTGAACATCTTGAGGAACTGGTCGAAATCCTTGTCGATATCCTCCATCGAGAACTTGCCTTCGTTGATGGTAAAAAGCCAGCGCTTGAGGAATTTCTCGGGCATCTTCAGCGCGGCCTTCTTCACGAGGTAGTCACGCAGCTGGAGCGTGAAGAGGTAATCGCTTTCGCGGCGGAGCTCCTGCCCGATCTGCGCGTCGATGAACTTATCCAGCCCGGCCTGGTCGGTAACCTCGCCTGCGGGGAATGCCATCTTAAAGAACTCCTCGTTCAGCTCCGGTTCGGCAAACTTGCGGATCTTGGTGATCTCCAGCGAGAATTCGGGGTTGATGCCCTCCAACTCGTCCTCCTTGACCTGCAGCACGGCAGCACGCTGCGACGGATTCTTGTAAAGTTCGTTGACGTTGACCGTGGTCTTGAAGCCCACCTTCTTGCCGATGAACGGCTTGCGCTCCTCCTCCGACATCGAGATCAACCCGACGTAAGCGTCGGCAACGTTCATCTTGCCGTTGTCGAGCGTTACGGACAGCGCCTCGTCCGAGGTCACCTCGTCGGCGTCGACCAGGCGGCCGAAACGGCGCAGGTAGTTGGCACGGTAGTCGTCGTGCATCTTCTTGTCGACCTTGATCTTGTGGTAGGTCACCTTATCCTTGTCCGAAAGATCGAGTTTGATCTCGGGAGCCTCGCCGATCTCGAACACGAAATCGAACTCCTTGCCGTTTTCGAAATCGAAATCGCCCTGCTCCTCCGAAGGGATCACGTCGCCCAGATAGTCGATCTTCTCCTTCTGGAGATATTCGAACACGGCGTTCGACGCCGTGCGGTACGACTGCTCGGCCAGCACGCCTTTGCCGTACATCTTTTTGACAAGGCCCATGGGCACCATGCCGGGACGGAAGCCGGGGATGTTGGCCTTGCGCTTGTACTCGCGCAGCTCCTTCTCGACGGCCTGGCCGTAATCCTCCTCGCCCACCGTCACCCGGAGCAGCGAGTTGTTTTCTTCGCGTTGTTCTCTTACGATCTTCATAATGAATGGTTGCTATATTGTTGTTATCCTATTTTCCGTTCCGAAATCGGGTTGCAAAGATAGCGATTTTCACCGAGAAAGCAACAATTTTTCCAAATTATATGTATACCAGCCCGTTCGGCGGGGAACAGCGGGCAGGCGGAAGGTTGGCAGGCGACAAGCCGACAAAGGGCCAAGCGGCGGATGGACGGACAGGCAGGCGGCAGACCCGGCCGGAATACTGCCTGCCGGACGGACAGGCGCTGCGGAGCTGTCCCGGACGTCCGCCGCCGCACCGATTGTGCAATGAACGATAAAAAATTCGTCATATGCCGGGTTTTTCGTATCTTTGCATCCGATGTTCAAAAAGAGAAAATGAAAAAGTTCGCAAGCGTTCTGTTATTCGGCCTGCTGCTCGCGTCGTGCGGCGGAAACCAGGCGCGGGCCAAGCGCCCCGAAGCCCCGGCAGCGCCGAAAGAATACACATATGCCGTACGGAGTGTACACCCCCACCCGACGACCAGTTACACGCAGGGGCTGCAATTCGCCGACGGCATGCTGTGGGAAGGCACCGGAGAGCACGGCGAATCGGTCGTGCAGACCCTCGACCTCGAAACCGGGCGCACGGAGGTGTTCGCACGGCTGCCGCAGGAGGATTTCGGCGAAGGGATCACGCTGCTCGACGGCAAGTTGTACCAGCTCACGTGGCAATCGAACAAAGCCTATGTCTACGACCTGAAAACAGGCAAGAAAATCAAGGAGTTCCGCTACCCCGGCGAAGGCTGGGGACTGACCACCGACGGGCAAAAGCTCTACATGTCGGACGGCACGGCCAATATCTACACGCTCGACCCTGCGACGTTCAAACGCGAGAAACGCACGACGGTGACGCTCAAAGGCATGGCGATCAATTTCCTCAACGAGCTGGAGTGGATCGACGGCAAGTTGTGGGCCAACGTCTACACGACCGACCAGATCGTCATTATCGACCCGGCGACGGGCGTGGTCGAAGGGGTCGTAGACCTCACGGGACTGTTGCCCGACGAGGAGGTTACGCCCACGACCGACGTACTGAACGGCATCGCATACGATGCCGCCGGGAAGCGCATCTTCGTGACCGGCAAGAACTGGAGCAAACTCTTCGAAATAGAAATCATCGGAAAGTAAATGGCAAACAAGTTATACGAGGCGCTCGAATCCCGCATCCTGCTGCTCGACGGCGGCTTCGGCACCATGGTGCAGCAGTACGGATTCACGGAGGAGGATTACCGCGGCGAACGGTTCCGCGACTGGAACGTACTGCTCAAAGGCTGCAACGACCTGCTGGCGGTGACACGCCCCGGGGCGGTGCGCGAAATACACGTAAAATACCTGCAGGCGGGCGCCGACATCATCGAGACCGACTCTTTCAACGCCAACGCCGTGTCGCTGGCCGACTACGGGCTGGAGGCATACGCCTATGAGATTTCGCGTGCGGCGGCCGGGGTGGCACGCAGCGCAGCCGACGAATTCACGGCCCGCAACCCGCTCAAACCCCGTTTCGTGGCGGGCTCGATGGGCCCGACCAACCGCACGGCCTCGATGTCGGCCGACGTCGGGAACCCCGCAGCCCGCGAGGTGACCTTCACACAGCTGGCCGAAGCCTACACCGACCAGGCGCGCGGCCTCGTGGACGGCGGCGCGGATATCCTGCTGGTCGAAACCGTTTTCGACACGCTCAACGCCAAGGCCGCCCTCTACGCCATCGACACGCTGGCCGCACAGCTCGGACGCGCAATCCCCGTCATGGTCTCGGGCACGCTGGCCGACGCCAGCGGCCGCACCCTCTCGGGACAGACCGTCGAGGCTTTCTACGCCTCGGTATCGCATGCGCGGCTCCTCTCCGTCGGCTTCAACTGCGCCTATGGCGCCCGACAACTGATGCCCTACCTCGAACGGCTGGCCGCGGTGGCCGAATTCCGCATCTCGGCACACCCCAACGCCGGGCTCCCCAATGTCATGGGCGGCTACGACGAAACACCCGAGATGTTCGCCCGCGACGTCGGCGAATACATGCGCCGCGGGCTGGTAAACATCGTCGGCGGATGCTGCGGCACCACGCCAGCACATATCTTCGAGCTGGCGAAGATCGCAGGGAACTACGCCCCGCGCCCCGTGCCGGCACCCAAACATGTCACGACGCTGAGCGGCCTCGAACCGCTGCGCATCGTCCCCGAAGCCAATTTCGTGAACGTCGGCGAACGCACCAACGTCGCAGGCTCGGCCAAATTCGCGCGGCTGATCCGCGAAGGCAACTACGAGGAGGCGCTCTCCGTCGCCCGCGCCCAGGTCGACGCCGGGGCACAGATCGTCGACGTCTGCATGGACGACGGGCTGATCGACGGTGCGGAGGCCATGCGCACGTTCCTCAACCTGATGGCGTCGGAACCCGAGATAGCCCGCGTGCCGGCGATGATCGACTCGTCGAAATGGGAGGTGCTCGTGGCCGGGTTGCAGGTCACACAGGGCAAGGCCGTCGTGAACTCCATATCGCTCAAGGAGGGCGAAGCCGAATTCCTGCGCCGCGCGCAGGAGATACACCGCTACGGTGCGGCCGCCGTGGTGATGCTCTTCGACGAGCGGGGACAGGCCGACACCTACGAACGTAAGACGGAGGTGGCCTCACGCGCCTACAAACTGCTCACCGATGCGGGATTCCCTGCCGAGGACATCATCTTCGACCCCAACGTGCTGGCCGTGGCGACGGGAATCCCCGAGCACGACAGCTATGCCAAAGCCTTTATCGACGCCACGCGCTGGATCAAGCACAACCTGCCCCATGCCAAGGTCTCGGGCGGCGTGTCGAACCTCTCGTTCGCCTTCCGCGGCAACAACGCCGTGCGCGAGGCGATGCACTCGGTCTTCCTCTACCACGCCATCGCGGCGGGCATGGACATGGGCATCGTCAATCCCCAGTTGTTGCAGGTTTACAGCGACATCGAACCCGCACTGCTCGAACGCGTCGAGGACGTCGTCCTCTGCCGTCGTGCCGACGCTGCCGAGCGGCTCATCGACTACGCACAGCACCTCCGCACCGACACCGCGGCCGAAGGAGCCGCACACGAGGAGGCGTGGCGCACCCGGCCGCTGCCGGAACGCATCGAATACGCTCTGCTCAGAGGAGTGACCGATCACATCGAGACCGACACGCTCGAAGCCTACCGCGAACTGGGCGACCCGATGCAGGTGATCGACCGGCTGCTGATGCGTGCGATGGCGCGCGTGGGCGAACTCTTCGGCCAGGGCAAGATGTTCCTGCCGCAGGTCGTCAAGTCGGCGCGCGTGATGAAACGCGCCGTCGGGGTGCTCACCCCCTATATCGAACAGAATGCCGCCGGCCGAAATTCGGCGGGCAAGGTGATCGTGGCCACGGTCAAGGGCGACGTCCACGACATCGGCAAAAACATCGTCGCGGTGGTCATGGCCTGCAACGGCTACGAGATCCGCGACCTGGGCGTCATGGTCGAGGCGCAGCGCATCGTCGACGAAGCGGCCGCATGGGGCGCCGACGCGATCTGCCTGAGCGGCCTGATCACCCCGTCGCTCGACGAGATGATCCACGTGGTCGAGGAGGCCGAACGCCGCTCGCTGCACATCCCCTTCATCATCGGCGGAGCCACCACCTCCGACCTCCACACGGCCGTGAAGATCGCCCCCTGCACGGCGGCACCGGTCATCCACTCGCGCGACGCGAGCGAGAACAACCGCATCCTCGCGGCCCTGCTGGGTCCCGACCGCGAAATCTATGTCGCCGGGGTGCAGGCTCGCCAGCAACGGCTGCGCGACGACTACCTGCGCCGCGAACGGCTACGCAATCTGATCCCCGTCGCCGATGCCCGCCGCAACCGCCGCCCGCGTCCCGCATCGCAGATCGCGCCCGCAGCCCACACGGGACGGCTCGTCTTCCCCGACTTCGACATCGCCGACGTCGAACCCTTCATCGACTGGAACTTCTTCTTCCCCGCATGGGGGCTCAAAGGACGCTGCCCCGACCTCTTCGACCACCCCGAACGGGGCGACGAAGCCCGCAAACTCTTCGACGACGCACAGGCGTTGCTGCACCGTATCGCCGACGAACGGCTCCTCACGCTGCAAGGCGTCGTGGGAATCTACCCCGCCGTCAGCCGCGGGGACGACATCCTCCTCACCGATGCGAAGGGACGCCGCCATACGCTGCCCATGCTTCGCAACCAGACGCGCGGCGCCGAAAACCTCTGCCTGTCCGACTTCATCGCCGACCGGCGCGACGGCGCGACCGACTACATCGGCGCCTTCGCCCTCACGGCCGGAATCGGCCTGCAAGAGCTTTGCGACAAGTTCCGCTCCGAGGGCGACGACTACTCGGCCATCATGGCCAAGCTGCTCGCCGACCGCCTCACCGAAGCCTTCGCCGAAGTGGTGCACAGCTTCGTGCGGCGGCAGATGTGGGGCTACGAAACCGCAGAGGCGCCGACGCCGCAGCAGGTCATCGCGGGCGAATACCGCGGCCGGCGCATGGCCTTCGGCTACCCCGCCTCGCCCGATCACTCGCTCAAACGCGAAATCTTCGATCTGCTCGCCGTCGAACAGACGACCCGCATGCGGCTGACGGAGAACTGGATGATCTCGCCCGGCGAAGCGCTCTGCGGGTTGTTCTTCTCCGATGCCCGCTATTTCTCCGTCGGACAGATCGACGCCGAACAGCTGCGCGACTACGCCGAACGGCGCGGACTGGCAGTCGAAACCGTTGAAAAAATCATTCCGAACAACGTCTGAACATGAACGTACTGGATATCATCCGCGAAACCTCCGCACGGGAGACGACCCGCTTCTCGTTCGAATTGCTGCCGCCGCTCAAAGGCGACGGCACCCGCAGCGTCTTCACCACGATCGAAGCCCTGCGCGAATTCGACCCCGCCTTCATCAACGTCACCTTCCACCGCGAGAGCATCAAGGAGACGCTTACCCCCGACGGCCACATCGAGTGGCACCGGATGCGGCGGCGTCCCGGCACGGTGGGCATCT
>ERZ773237.2987-NODE-2987-length-10405-cov-2.751787_pt1 | contig 10405 bp, 7 predicted proteins | sample MGYA00580990_ERZ773237 | MGnify/ENA primary metagenome ERZ773237 (study PRJEB29015, sample SAMEA2737749) | human gut metagenome | biome: human gut; feature: human-associated habitat; material: faeces | place: China | collected 2012 ...
GGGCAACTTTATCTTCCGTGTCCGTGAGTTCGAGCAGATGGAGCTGGAGTTCTTCTGCAAGCCGGACACCGACCTGGAATGGTTCCAGTACTGGCGTGGCTACTGCAAGGACTTCCTGCTGAATCTGGGTCTGAAGGAAGAGAACCTGCGTCTGCGTGACCACGACCAGGAAGAGCTGTGCTTCTACTCCAAGGCAACCACAGACTTCGAGTATCGTTTCTCCTTTGGCTGGGGCGAGCTGTGGGGCGTTGCAGACAGAACCAACTACGACCTGACACAGCACCAGGAACACAGCGGCAAGTCTCTGGAATACTTCGACCCGGAGACCAACACCAAGTACATCCCGTACGTTATCGAGCCGTCCCTGGGCGTAGAGCGTCTGTTCCTGTCCATCGTTACCGAGGCGTATGACGAAGAAGTTGTAGATGCTGAGAAGAACGACACCCGTGTGGTAATGCACTTCCACCCGGCTCTGGCACCGTATAAGGCTGCTGTCCTGCCGCTGTCCAAAAAGCTGAGCGAAAAGGCACATGAGGTCTATGCGGTTCTGGCAAAGCACTTCCCGGTCGACTATGACGAGACCGGTTCTATCGGCAAGCGCTATCGCCGCCAGGATGAGATCGGCACACCGTTCTGCATCACAGTAGACTTCGAGACCGTTGAGAGCGATAACTGCGTTACCATCCGTGACCGTGATACCATGGAACAGGTACGTATGCCTATCGACGAGCTGGTCGGCTATCTGGAAAAGAAAATCGAACTTTAATCGTGCATCGCACATAAGATAAAAAAGCACGCTGTTGTCTGCGGAGAACAGCGTGCTTTTTGCATAGACGGCAGTAATTCGTGTGAGGCGAGTTTTTCTTTTAGAGGAGCTGGCAAGCCAGAGGCTTGACTGAGGAGTCTCGGGCGAACAATGTTCGCCCCTACGGTGAGCCTTTTGAAAAAAGGGGACGGGGCGATGTGGCTTGCTATCCTTGGGCAAGTCTGCCGTCGCCATTTCCGCTGGGCGACGGGCTGACCCGCCGCCCGTTGTAAATTTACTATTGCAATTTTTGTTGTTTTCTTGTATAATAAGAGATACAGCATACCGGGAAAGCATAGGCTTTCGGGGGAACGGGTGCTGTTTTCGCATTCGTTTTGTTCCGGCAGAAAACCGCCCGGAACACTCGGGAAAGGAATCTCTATGAAACATATGACCAAAAAGATCGCCGGACTGAGCCTCGGTTTGGCGCTGGTGCTGGGCTGCGGCGTGGGTACGCTGTCGGCTGCGGCAACCTCGGTGGGCGATGTGATCGCTCATGCCTACGCTGTGGGTCTGCCGGAGGCGCAGATCCAGCAGTGCATCGCTCAGTACAGCGGCGGCAATTATACCTCCGAACAGTGCGATAGGGCAATCGCTGCCCTGGATAACTGGGCAAGCCAGCGTGACCAGAAGATCGAGGACGAACTGAACAAAGGCACTACTGCCCCGGCAGATAACGCCGACTCCTCCGCCGGCGAGACGACCACCACCGCCGCAAAGGCAAACGGCAGCAGCGCAGCGCAGACGACCACACCCTCTGCCAAGGATTTTATGGATATGACCCTGGATGAAAAGGTCAGCTATATCAATAGCCTGCCGGCAGATAAACGGGACAGCTTCGTGCAGAACATGAGCAACGACGAGCGCAACAGCTTTCTGAAACAGCTGGACACCAGCGACCAGCTGGATATCATCGCCAGCATGGCAGACGTGGGCGAGGCGTTCGGCGTGAACTTCTCGGTGGATGAGATCTCCGACGGCGCAATTTCCATCAGCGCCCATGACGCAGATGGCAACCTGGTGGGCGTGTCCACCTTTGGCAATACGGTAGAGGCGACCGGTATCCCGTATACCGTTCCGGTGCTGATCGGCGGTGGCGCAGTTGTCCTGGCGGCAGCCGGACTGGGCATCGTCCTCTGCCGCAGCAAGAAATCGTGAGGCGGCGTGTATGAAAAAGAAAACTACATCCAGACTGCCGCTGCCCCTGTTGGCGCAGATCCTGCTGCCGCTGCTGGTGGCTGTGCTTTGCGCCGGCATCCTGCTGCTGGGCAGCATTCGCCCGTATGAGATGGCGAAAACTTATCTGAAAGTTGCCTTTATGGACGGCAGCGGCGTTGTTTCTGACCACGGCACAAACGGGCTGAACATCGTCCAGACGGACATCGACACCGACTATACCGGCGAGACCGCAGAAGAGGGTACGCCGGTGGTCTCGGACTATGGCAGCCAGTGTGCTGTGCTGGAGGCGAAATCCATCGGACTGTATGCGCCGGTCTACTGGGGCGGCGGTGCGGAACTGCTGGAAGAGGGCGCCTGCCAGACACCGGCATCTGCACTGCTGGGCGCATCGGGAAACTCTGTCATCAGCGCCCATGTCAACACCTTTTTCCATGATCTGAACCAGCTGAAGGTGGGGGATACGGTGACGGCGTATACCACCTACGGCAAATTCACCTATGAGGTCACGGAGCAGATCACCTTTGACGCATCAGACAAGTCCTATCTGAAAAAGACGGACGACGAGCGTCTGACCCTGTACACCTGCGAGATGCAGCTCCTCGGCTCATCCTCGAAACGGGTGGGCGTGGTCTGCAAGCTGACGGATAAGGCGTTCTATACCGATGCCGGCACAAGTGCGGAAGGAGGCAACCAATGAGCAAAGCAACAACTTCCGGAATGGGAAAAGGCGGACTGCTGCTCCGGCTGATCCTGTCGATTCTGCTGGTGTTTTCCCTGCTGGGAACAGTGGGCAGCGCCGTGGGCGTTTCCGTCCTGTGCGGTCCGTCCCAGCTGATCTCCCAGATGCACCGACACGATGCTGGTCAGAAGGTCTACGACAGCCTGAACACCAAGTTCCAGAACGACTATAACACCACCGCTGTCCCGGCAGAGGTATACATGGACACCATCTCCGTGGACTGGCTGGAACAGTGCATGGAGAACAAGGTGACGGCGCTCTATGGAAAAGGCAGCGGAGACATTGATTTTTCGGCACTGGAGAGCAGCATCACAGACTACTTTGAAAAGTACGCAGAGGAGAACAACTGCGCAAAGGATGATACCTACAACGAAAAGCTCCGGGAGACCATCGACAACGGAGAAAAGATCATCTCCGATGCCACAGATCTCCTGCGGACAGAGACCCTACAGAAATCGGGCTATCTGTCCAAGCTGCATAAGCTGCGGACACTGACCTTTGCAGGCGTGGGTGTCTGCGGCGTGCTGACGGTACTGCTGCTGTTGCTGCTGCGGAACCGCTACTGGATCGGCACCGGCTGTTTCGGCGCAGGCGCATTGCTGACTGCCGGGGCAGGGGTGATCTTCGGCACAGGCGTGATCCATCGGTTCGTGCTGAAAGAGGCAGCTGTTTACGCTGTCGTCACCGGCACAATGACGGCACTCACTACGGCGGTGCTGGTCTCCGGCATCGTCCTGCTGGCACTGGGCGTGGTGCTGCTGGCACTGCATCTGAAAGGACAGCGCTCGGAGAAAGCGGAATAAAGGCAACACCGCACAAAGCTTGTGCGTAAGATGCGAAGCCGGATTTTTCGGCAGATTGCATAGAAATTTCGCAGGCATACTTTGTGGTCGCAATCAATCCTAGTGCGACACTCCTTTGTTCTCGGGCAGAATCCTGCCTCGAACGCAGTCGTCTGGCAAGGAATTTCTGGGCAATATGACGGAAAATCAGCAAGCAGATTGCGTGCAAAGCCGTCAGGCGGGCTTTGTACGGTATTGCCTTTAGAGCAGATGCCGTTTCGTGCGGTGTCTGCTCTTTTTCTTCGCTGTGGTTTGACTTTTCCGATAAAATATGGTATATTGAAGAAAGAGTATTTTGTGCGGAAGGAGGCGGCGCTATGCCGGATATCATGGATCTGATTGCAGAGATCCTGGACAACCCCAAACTGAAAAATGTGGCATCGAAGATACAGAGCGAATATCACGACGAACCCATCCTGCGGACGGCGGCGCAGATGGCACGCCGCCTGCCCAAACCGCTGGCAGATGCCAAAAAGCTGGCGCAGCGTCCGAACCAGTATCACTATTCCTACAACGAATTGTTTCTGCGGCAGGCAAAGCTGCTGGAGGACTTCACCGACAACGCACCCGAAAGCGCAGATTTCTTCTCCTACTACCCCACCTACCGGGACATGAGCGACCGCCAGCTGCGCACCTATTTCACCTGGCGGACAAAGGTACGCCGGGGCATTGTGGAACACATTCCCCTTTCCTACGCTGAGGTGTACTGCTTTGAACTGCTGAACCAGATCGGCGTACCCGACCCGGAGACCGGCTTTCAGATGCTGCGGCAGTTCTACTACGACTACGGAAAGGTCGATCCGCACAACGGCTTGTGCTATTTTTCCAGCTGGATGCACGACTATGTGATCTACTACGGCATGGACGCCGCACTGCTGGAAGAATTCGACGCCGGTCACGGCACGGCGTTTGACACTTACTTCCCCGTACTGCTGGACGAGTCCGAACACAGCAAGGAGGAGATCTTTTCTGCGCTGTCTGCCCTGTCCGGGCAAAGCATTGTCCGTTCCCGATTCTACCGGGACGAGACCCGGCTGATGGAACAAGGGGCTGTTTTCTGTTTCCACGCCCTGTGCGTCTACTTCGAGAAACACAAAAAGACTTCCTTCCTGGAATATCTCTTCGGCAGGCAGAGCGAACTGCCCTATCATATGTTCACCAACGCCGTATTTTTCGAACAAGACCCGCACAAGAACTGCGACTTTGTTCTCAGCCCCTGCCACGCCTATCACTGCCGGAACGGTGAGTGGACGTGTGAGACCTATTTCGACTACAGCAAGGGCAGCAAACGCCTGGGGCTGTTTCTGAAAACCATCGACCAAAAGCTGCGCATTCTGACGGACTACGGGCATCCGCTGAAAGAGACGGAACTGCCCAAGTATATCCAGCAGGCACTGGACAAGGCGCTGGCGGAATTTCTGGAAGAGCGCCGGAGAGCAGCAGCGCCGAAACCCAAGCCAATACAGTTCGACCTTTCCCGGCTGCAAAACATCCGCCAGGCGGCAGATACCACACGGGACAAGCTGCTGGTGGATGAAGATGTGACCCAGGAACCCGAACCGCCCGTTGTTGCCGCACCGACCCCTGCGCCAGAGCCGGAACACACGCCGGCGCAGGACAGCCGGCTCAGCGAGACTGAGACTGCATTCCTGCGCTGTCTCCTGGACGGGACACCCTACGCCGACCTGCTCCGGCAGCGCAATGTGATGCTGTCCGTCCTGGTAGACCACATCAACGAGACTTTGTTCGATGATTTCGGCGATACGGTAATTCTCTTTGACGGTGACACGCCGGAACTGATCGAGGATTACGTCGAAGACGTTGCAGCATTGCTGGAAACGTCTGTCTGAAACCGCATAGAAAGGAACGATCACTATGAAAATACCAAAACGAATCGCATCTGCGGTCATCAATTCGCTGAAAGGCGGCGTAGTTCCCCGCATCGGACTGCCCTATATTACCGTAGGCAGAGAACAGGAGATCAACGCCCTGCTCCACGACGTGGAAATTATCGCAGACGGCGGCGCATCGTTCCGGTTTATCGTGGGCAAATACGGCAGCGGCAAAAGCTTTCTGCTCCAGACCATCCGCAGCTATGTGATGGACCGGAACTTCGTGGTAGTGGATGCTGACCTTTCCCCGGAGCGGCGGCTCCAGGGAACAAAGGGACAGGGACTGGCGACCTATAAGGAACTGATCCGGAATATGTCTACCAAAACCCGTCCGGACGGCGGCGCACTGACGCTGATCCTCGACCGCTGGATCAGCAGCGTGCAGAGCGAGACCGCAGCGGAGTCCGGGCTTTCCGCAGACGACCCCCTGTTCCGGAAAGCTGTGGAGCGAAAGATCTACGAGGTCATCGGCACGCTCCATGAAATGGTACACGGATTCGACTTTGCCAAGCTGCTGACACTCTATTATAATGCCTACTGGGACGGCGACGACGAAAGCAAGGCAAAGGTCGTCAAGTGGTTCCGGGGCGAATACACCACCAAGACCGAGGCGAAGTCGGAACTGGGCGTGAATATCATTATCAGTGACGACGACTGGTACGAGTATATCAAACTGTTTGCCATGTTCCTGAAAAAGGCGGGCTACAGCGGTATGCTGGTGCTGATCGACGAACTGGTGAACATCTACAAGGTTCCCAACAGCATCACCCGGCAGTATAACTACGAGAAGATCCTCACCATGTACAACGACACGCTCCAGGGCAAGGCACAGTATCTGGGCATCATCATGGGCGGCACACCCCAGTGCATCGAGGACACACGCCGTGGCGTATACAGCTATGAGGCGCTGCGCTCCCGGCTGGCGGAAGGCCGTTTCGGACGAGAGGGCGTAAAGGATATGCTTGCCCCGGTGATCCATCTGACGGCGCTGACCAACGAGGAACTGCTGGTGCTGACCGAAAAGCTGACGGATATCCATGCCCAGCTGTTCGGCTATACGCCGACGCTGACCCAGGAAGAACGCATCCAGTTCCTGCAGATCGAATTCGGACGCATCGGCGCAGACTCCCACATCACGCCCCGTGAGGTGATCCGGGACTTTATCGAATTGCTGGACATCGTCTATCAGAATCCGCAGCTGAACGTCTCCGAACTGCTCCGGTCCGACAGCTTTTCCTATGCCCAGGCACAGCCGGAGGGCGACAACACAGTCGCACCGGAATTCGCCGAGTTTGACATTTAAGAGGTTTCCCCATGTCCATTTTCGAACGCTATGCCCCATTTATCCAGGACTTTATCTACCAGAACGACTGGGAATCCCTGCGTGCCATCCAGGTCGCAGCAGGCGATGCCATTTTCAACACGGATGAAAACGTCCTGCTCTCCGCCTCCACCGCCTCCGGTAAGACCGAGGCGGCGTTTTTTCCCATCCTCACTCAGTTTTACGAAGACCCGCCCACATCTGTGGGCGCTATCTACATCGGACCGCTGAAAGCGCTTATCAACGACCAGTTTCTCCGGCTGAACGACCTCTGCGCCGAGGCTGGCATCCCTGTCTGGCACTGGCACGGCGACGTTTCCCAGTCCCACAAGGCAAAGATGCTGAAACATCCCTCTGGCATTTTGCAGATCACGCCGGAGTCTCTGGAGGCGATGCTGCTCCACAAACACGCCGCACTCACCAAGCTGTTTCACGACCTGCGGTACATAGTCATTGACGAGGTGCATTCGCTGATGCGTGGCGACCGTGGCGGTCAGACGATTTGTCTGATGGAACGGCTCTGCCGCATGGCTGGGGTGAATCCACGGCGCATCGGGCTTTCTGCCACCATTGGCGATCTGGAGGCGACCGGCGCATTTCTGGCTGCCGGAACAGGCAGAGGCACGGTGATCCCACGCATCGAAAGCAAGGGCGTGCGCTGGCGGCTGTCCATGGAACATTTCTATGTGCAGGATCAGCAGGCAGCGGCAGAGCATCTGCCGGAACAGGCACTGCCGGAGCTTGCCCCCAAAACGGACACTGCCCCGGCACACGCAGACCCCGGCATCGGCTACATCTTCGAGCATACCCGTGGGAAAAAGTGTCTGGTCTTTGTCAATTCCAGAGAGGAATGCGAGGCGGTCACCACGACCCTGCGGCAGTACTGCGAGGCACGCCACGAACCGGATCGGTTTCTCATCCACCACGGCAACCTGTCTTCTGCCTACCGGGAGACGGCGGAAACTGCCATGAAGGACGACGACCTGTTTCTGACTACAGTCACCACTGCCACCCTGGAACTCGGCATCGACATCGGCAGACTGGAACGGGCATTCCAGGTGGATGCGCCCTTTACGGTCTCCTCATTCTTACAGCGCATGGGACGCACCGGACGGCGTGATCTGCCGCCGGAGATGTGGTTCGTCATACGGGAAGATCCGCCGGAGGCACGGGCGCTTTTGCCCACCACCATCCCGTGGAAACTCTTACAGGGCATTGCCCTGGTACAGGTCTATCTGGAAGAGCGCTGGGTCGAGCCGCCACGGCTGGACCGGCTGCCCTACAGCCTGCTCTACCACCAGACCATGTGTACCCTGGCATCCTGCGGCGAAATGACACCGGCGGCACTGGCATCCCGGGTGCTCAGCTATTTCCACCGGGTCTCCCAGGAGGATTTCAAGCTCCTGCTGCGGCATCTGCTGGAGATCGACCACATCCAGCGCACTGAGACCGGCGGTCTCATCGTGGGCATTGCCGGCGAACGGCTCACCAGTTCCTATAAGTTCTACGCCGTGTTCCAGGAAAATGTGGAATACACCGTGCGTTGGAACTCCCAGGAGCTGGGAACGATCGTTCAGCCGCCGCCGGTGGGCGAAAAGATCGCCATTGCCGGTCATGTCTGGGTGGTGGACGAGATCGACCACAAGCGGCACACGGTATACTGCGAACAGATCAAGGGCAAAGTGCCGGCGTACTTCGGCGAATGCCCCGGCGATATCCACACACACATTCTGGAACGCATGAAACGGGTCTTGCAGGAATCCAGGCAGTATCCCTATCTCATGCAGAATGCGGCGGCACGATTACAGCTGGCACGGCACACGGCGCAGAACTCCGGGCTGACGGAAGAGCCGCTGATCTGTCTGGGCGGCGATATGTGGTGCCTGTTCCCCTGGCTGGGGACGTATGCCTTTCTCGCCATGGAGCGCTTTCTCAAGATACGCTGCGCCGAATCCCTCACCCTCACCGGGCTGTCCCCGTCCAGACCTTATTTCATCCAGTTCAAGATGAAAGCGGACAAGCGTACCTTTTTCCAGGTGCTGCTGGAACAGGAGCGCAAGCCCCTTGATCCCATGGAGCTGGTCTATCCCAAGGAGATTCCCATGTTCGAAAAGTATGACGAATACCTGCCGGATATCCTTATCAAAAAGGGATTTGCCTGCGGCATGCTGGGCATCGACGAAATGCGGGAGCGCATCCGCAGCTGGGAAAAGTATACATAATCGCCGATGATGCAGTGTATCCGGTAAAGTTTTCAAAAAATACACATTCCCACTGCATTCCTATGCTATAATTTTCTTCATAGAAACAAAACAGAACCGCTACAATAGGAGGAATCCATATGGCAAAAAAGAAATCCAAACCGGCAGCAGACGCTGCTCCGGAAAAAAAGGCGAAACCGGCGAAACAACCGTCCCGTGCCGGCGCAGTGTTCGGCTCGATCCTGCTGTTTCTGCTGACACTGCTTTTCAGCATTGCCCTGCTTTGCAGCAGCATCCTGCACAGCCTTTTGCCCCAGCACACCCTTTCCGGCTCCATTTCCCAGATGGACCTGTCTCAGGTACAGCTGAAAGACAACGGCAAAACCGAACAGCTGGGAAAGTGTCTCTATGACTGGTACTTCTGGGATGCGCCGAATCTGACGGAAGAATACGCCGATGTGCTGGTACAGCAGCCGGAGTTCAACGCCCTTTTCTGCAACTATCTGGATGACCTCAGCGATTATCTGACCGGCGACAGTTCCGAACTGCCGAAAGCGAGCGTGGAGGATATCGCCGATCTGATGCAGAACGACCTGGGCAGCACCATGCGGAAAGAGACCGGCGTTGTTTTTGCTGAGGCAGACCGCCAGTCTCTGGAATGGACTATGGGCGATGATATAAACGCCTGGAACGATGCCCTGGACAGCGCCGTCGGCAGCGGTTTCAAGCAGTTCGCCGCACGGATGCTGTGCGGAATGTCCGGCATCATCACCTTTGGCGTTCTGACCATTGGCTGCTTTGTCCTGTGGCTGATCCTTGCAGTGAAAAAGCACTGGCGCAAGGGCAGGATGCTTGCCGGCTACGGCTGGGCTGCGGCGATTCCCGGACTGCTGGGACTGGCAGGCTGCGGCGTGACCCTGCTTTTGGTTGAGGCGTTCCATGTGCCGGATGCCCTGCTCTTCACGAAAAAGGGACTCCCGACGCTGGTACAGCCCACAGTTCTGGCAACACTGATCCCCGCCGGATACGGCGTGATCTTTGCGCTCATCGGCATTTTCACCAACGCCGCCGTCAAGAAAAAGCAAAAGAAAGCGGCACTGCAAAAGAGCACCGACAAGCCGGCTGCGCCTGTGGAAACACCGGCAGCGGAACAGCCGGAATTCCACTACACAGAAATGACCGGCGACAGCAAGAAAGACAACACAGATGCCTCTGCAACTGCAAAGTTCTGTCCGCACTGCGGCGCACCCAATGCGCTGAACAGCCAGTTCTGCGGTTCCTGCGGTCAGAAAATGAAGTAAACCGGAATCTTCAAAAACGAATCCATACAAAAACGCCATGGCAGCAATACCATGGCGTTTTCTTGTACAATTAAATTTTCTTTAGCCCTCTTCTGCCTCTACCAGAACTTCATTTTTCGTCTGAC